>Ga0209979_1001354_pt1 | contig 27251 bp, 29 predicted proteins | sample AnhtaG_FD_183114 | JGI IMG/M metagenome (GOLD analysis project Ga0209979, IMG submission 183114) | Deep subsurface microbial communities from Anholt, Denmark to uncover new lineages of life (NeLLi) - Anholt_01485 metaG (SPAdes) (version 2) | ecosystem: Environmental > Aquatic > Marine > Oceanic...
TCCTCGGGGATCAGCGGACGCAGGCGCTCGCTCACCGCCAGGTCCACCTCGAACGTCCGCAGGTCGCGGTTGTTGATGCCGATGATCTGGGCGTCGGCGGCCAGGGCCCGCTCCAGCTCCCGCTCGTTGTGCACCTCCACCAGGCACTCCAGACCCAGGGTGCGAGCCAGGGCCAGCAGCTCGGCCAGCAGCCCCGGGTTGAGGACGGCGGCGATGAGAAGCACGGCGTCGGCACCGTAGGCCCGCGCCTCGAACAGGTGGTAGGCGTCGAACAGGAAGTCCTTGCGGAGAAGGGGCGGCCGAGGGTCGCCGCAGCCGTCCAGCGCTGCCCGAACAGCCGTCAGGTCATCCAGGCTGCCCTGGAAGTGCTGCTCCTCGGTGAGCACCGATATCGCTGCCGCGCCGTTGCCAGCGTAGGTGCAGGCCAGGGCCTGCGCGTCCAGGTCCGCGCGCAGCACGCCCCGCGAGGGCGACGCCCGCTTGACCTCGGCGATGAGGGCAAGCGAAGGGCCACGCAGGGCCTGGGCCAGCGACCTGGTCGGCGCCGCCTGGGCCAGCCGCCCGCGCAGGATAGCCAGGGGCTCCTGCTTACGGCGGCGCTCCAGCTCGTAGCGCTTGGCGGCCACGATGCGGTCGAGGATGGCAGGAAGCTCGCTAGCCAAAGCTGGTCGTCACCTCGATGAAACGGTCGAGCTTCTCCCCGGCGGCGCCGCTATCGATGGCCTGAGCCGCCAGGGGAACGCCCTCGGCCAGGGTGGCGGCCTTGTCGGCGGCTACCAGGGCCGCCGCCGAGTTCAGCAGGACGATGTCCCGCAGGGGGCCCTGCTCGCCGCCAAAGACGGCTCGCATGGCGGTCGCGTTCTCCTCAGGCGAGCCGCCTTTCACCGCCTGGCCACCGGCCTGCCGTAGGCCCACCTCCTCAGGCGTCACCCGGTAGGAGCGGATGTCGCCCCCCTCGAGCTCGTAGACCAGGGTGGAGCCGCCCAGCGACATCTCGTCCAGGCCGTCCTCGCCGTGCACTACCAGGGCGTGGCGACAGCCCAGCCGGCCCAGCACCTGGGTCATCTTCTCGCCGATGGCAGCGTCGGCCACCCCCAGGACCTGGGCAGCGGCCCCCGCCGGGTTGGTAAGCGGCCCCAGGATGTTGAACACGCTGCGCACGCCGATCTCCCGCCGAGGGCCGGCGGCGAAGCGCATCGCCGGATGGAAGACGGGGGCGAACATGAAGCCCATGCCCACCTCGCGCAGGCAGTGGGCCACACCCTTCGGCGGCAGGTCGATCTTCGCCCCCAGGGCCTCCAGGACGTCGGCGGAGCCGCAGTGGCTGGTCATGGCCCGATTGCCGTGCTTGGCAACGACAGCGCCCGCCCCGGCGGCCACGAAGGCGGCGGCAGTCGATACGTTGAAAGTCCCCATGCGGTCGCCGCCGGTGCCGCAGGTGTCGAGCAGAGGCACCCCCTCGAAGGGCACGCGCAGGGCCTTGGCCCGCATCACCCGCGCCATGCCGGCGATCTCCTCCACCGTCTCGCCCTTCAGGCGCAGAGCCACCAGGAAGGCCGCCAGTTGGGCCGGGGTGGCCTCCCCCGACATGATCTCCTCCATGACCGCCGCCGCCTCCTCCTCGCTGAGCGAGCGGCCCTCATTGACAAGGGCACCGATGGCTTCGCGGATCATTCTGCTGCTCCCGTCGTGTCCAGCTTTAGCAGTCGAGCGGCATTGCCGCCCATGATCTTGTCGGTGTCGGCCTGGGTCAGCCGCGGCAGCCCCGTGAGCCGCCGCACGACCAGATTCGGCCGCAGCTTCCGCACGTAGGGCGCATACCAGGAGGGCCTCACTACCGGGAAGTCCGACCCAAAGAGTACCCGGTCGGTGCCCAGATTGAAGAACGGAAAGATGACTTGCTTGCGTATCAGGTCCGGCATGGCCGCCACGCCCAGCGCCGACACGTCCACGTAGACATTGGGCCGCCGCCCCAGGACGCTGGCCAGCTCCATGTACCAGGGAAAGCCGCAGTGAGCGGCGATGATCTTCAGGTCGGGATACCTCATGGCCACCTCGTCCAAGGGCACCGGGCTGCCGTATTTCAGGGGACAGCTGGGGTTGGTGAAGCCGGTGTGAATGAGGATGGGCACGTCCAGCTCGATGCATTTCTCGTAGATGGGGAAACAGCGTTCGTCCAGGAGGTCCATATAGCCGAACTCCCCGCAGCCCTTGAAGCCCAGCTCCTTGACGCAGTGCTCCAGCTCTTCCACCGCCTTCTTGCCCTCGAAGGGGTTGACGCCAGCGAAGGCCGCCAGGCGGTCTGGATGCTCGCGAACGATGGCGGCCGTGTCGTCGTTCGTGTTGAGGACGCCGGAGTTGGGCGGGTGCCCCTGGATGACCGTCAACTGTATGCCACCCTTGTCCATCTCCGACAGCAGGAGCTCGACCGGAAAGTCCTCGCCCAGGGACAGGCCGCTCATCGACTCGAAGAAGGCCAGATCGAGCGGATTCTCCGGGTCGAGGTGCTTACTGCTAACCAGATGTGCGTGGATGTCGATGGTGATCATCATCGTCCCCCTAGCTGAGGCGGCACTGATTAACGGTGGCGTCAATGGCTTCACGGATCATAGTGGTCTTCAGCCCCCAATCCGTTCCACCTTGGATTCTCCATTTCCGAGGCGGCCACGGCTATCCTTGTCAAGCGTTAAGGTGGTCTTCCAGCGCCCGTGCGAGGGGTCTTCGTACACTGCCACAACAGAAAGCCGATCGGGTACCGGCGCTAGCACTATCTCTGTAACGCCTGTCTCCTCGTGAATGCCCATGCCTACTCGTTCTGAAGGCTCTAACCAATCGCCGTCTGGAGGTTCCAGATGGAAACTAATATTTATAGCTGGCCCGCTGCCGATGTTTCGGTAGTACACTTTGTAAGCCTGGATGTCATGTTGACAGACAGCCGGGTTTAGCTCGGTCCACAACAGCATCACGGGGCGCAGTGCTGCTTCGGCCACGCGGGCGCTGGCTGCTGCCTGCTTCCGGGCTTCCCATGCGTACCAGAGGACAGCCCCCAACGTGAGGATAAGAACGACCGCGACGACCCACTCTCCCGTGCTCATGTCATCTCTAAGAAGTTCCGCAGCACGTCTTTGCCCACCCCCGTCATGATCGACTCCGGATGGAACTGCACTCCCTCCACCGCGTGCTCCTTGTGGCGTACGCCCATTATAATGCCCCGGTCGGTCCAGGCCGTGACCTCCAGGCAGTCCGGCAGGCCCTCCCGCTGGATGGCCAGCGAGTGGTAGCGGATGCCCTCGAAGGGGTTGGACAGGCCGGAGAGCACGCCCTTGCCGTCGTGGTGGATGACGGACATCTTGCCGTGGACGATCTCGCCGGCAGCGGCCACCGTCCCCCCGAAGGCCTCGCCCACGCACTGGTGCCCCAGGCAGACGCCCAGGATGGGCAGCTTGCCAGCGAAGTGGCGAACCACCTCGACGCTGATCCCCGCCTCCTTGGGCGTGCAGGGCCCCGGCGATATGACGATGCGCTCCGGGGTCATGGCCTCGATGTCGGCGATCGTCGCCTTATCGTTGCGCACCACCCGCACCTCGGCGCCCAGCTCGCACAGGTACTGGTAGAGGTTGTAGGTAAAGCTATCGTAGTTATCGATGAGCAAGAGCATGAGTCTAGTACCCCAGGCTGCCGCGGGGCACGCCCGCCTCCGCCGCCTCCGCCTGGCTGATGGCCGCCAGCACCGCCTTGGCCTTATCCACCGACTCCTGATGCTCGCGCTCGGGGACGCTATCGTAGACGATGCCGCCGCCGGCCTGAACGTGGGCCACGCCGTCCTTCACTACCAGCGTGCGGATGGTGATGGCGGTGTCCAGGTTGCCCGAGAAGCTGAAGTAGCCCACAGCCCCGGCGTAGGGCCCCCGCCGGTCGGCCTCCAGCTCGGCGATGATCTCCATAGCGCGGATCTTGGGCGCCCCCGAGACGGTGCCGGCGGGGAAGCAGGCTCGCAGGGCATTGTAGTGGGTCATCCCCTGGCGCAGACGGCCGCTCACGTGGGAGATCAAATGCATGACGTGGGAGTAGCGCTCCACCTCCATGAGCTGGCTGACCTCCACCGTCCCCGGCTGGCTCACCCGCCCGATGTCGTTGCGCCCCAGGTCGAGGAGCATGATGTGCTCCGCCGTCTCCTTCTCGTCGCTCCGCAGGTCCTCCTCCAGCGCCCTATCCTCTTCCGGGTCGCGACCACGCGGCCGCGTGCCGGCGATGGGGTGGGTGGAGACGACGCCGTCCTCCACCCGCACCAGCATCTCCGGCGAGGCGCCGACGACGTGGCAGTCGGCCGTCTGGAGGTAGTACATGTAGGGCGAAGGGTTTATGGCCCGCAGAGCGCGATAGATGCTGAGGGGATCGGCGCTGGTGGGGCGGGAGAAGCGCTGGGAGAGCACCACCTGGATGATGTCGCCGGCGATGATGTACTGACGGCAGCGCTCCACCTTAGCCAGGTACTCCTCCAGACCCATGTTCGAGCGCACGGCCTGGTCCCCGGGGCCGGGCAAAGCCTCCACCGGGTAGGCCGGGGCCGGCAGGGGCCGGCCCAGCCGCGCCACCAGCTCGTCGATGCGCCACACCGCCTGGCGGTAGGCAGCGTCGATGTCGCCGTCCAGGCGGGCGTGGCTGACCACCTTGATGGTGTGCTTCAGGTGGTCGAACACCAGCATGGTGTCGACGAACATGAAGATCGCCTCCGGCAGGTTCAGCACCTCGTTCTGTCCCATGGGCACCCGTGGCTCGAAGTGGCGAATCGCCTCGTACGACAGATAGCCGACGGCGCCGCCGGTGAAGCGGGGCAGGCCCTCCACCGGCGCCAGACGGAAGCGGCCCAGTTCCTCCTCGATAGCCCGCAGGGGATCGGAGCCCTGGCGGGGGTCCAGATACGGCCCCAGGCGGAGCACCCGATAGGGCTCGGTGCCGATGAAGCTGTAGCGCGCCAGGCGCTCGCCTCCCTCCACGCTCTCCAGGAGGAAGGAGTGATCGCCCTGAGCCACCTTGAGGTAGGCCGACACAGGCGTCTCCAGGTCGCCCGTCACCTCGCGATAGATAGGGGCGAGGTTTGCCTTACCGGCCAGCTTCTTGACCTCGGCTAGGCTTGGATAGTACATAGCCTCATAACGAACCAGTAAACCAACGAACCAACAAACCTGTCACAAGTAGGTCTCTTCATCTTCCCTGAGAGCTTTGGCCTGATGTTGGCCGCGCTCCCTCCTTTCCAAATCGCGAATCTTTAGGGTCAGGGTACCTATGAGGGTGAGACATTGCCGGTGCAGCCTCGCCTCTAGCTCGTCGTCGATGTACCCTGCACGTCGGAGGAGATCCAGCCAACTGTCTGTCTCGCAAGCAGAGCCCTTCGCTATGGATAGGTGGTTGCGGTAGGCAGCTAGCGAAAAGCGACCGTGCCCCTCTGCGATGTTGGCGCCAACAGACGCCGCCGAGGCCACCAGCTGCCGCGCCAGGACAGCACCCGCCCCAGCCTTGGGAAGCCGGCCAGCCACTTCGATTACTTCCAGGGCCAGGTCCTGCGCGTGTCTCCATATCGCCAGGTTCCGGTAGTTGTAGCTAGTGCCTTGGCTTGCTCTGGTTTGCTGGTTTCCTTGGTTTTGTTGGTTTGCCATCCTTACAGCTTCGGCACGTGCGTCATGGCCTCCCGCACTTTCTCGGCCGGGTAGGCGTAGTCCTCCAGCTTGCCCGCCAGGAAAGCCTCGTAGGCCGTCAGGTCCAGCAGGCCGTGGCCGCTGTGGTTGAACAGAATCACCCGCTTCTCGCCGGCCTCACGGGCAGCCAGCGCCTCGTCGATCGCACAGCAGATGGCGTGGGCGGCCTCCGGCGCTGAAACGATGCCCTCGGTCCGCGCGAACTGGAGGGTGGCAGTGAAAGCCTTGGTCTGGTGATAGGCCCTGGCCTCCATCACCCCCTCGTGGCAGAGCTGGCTGATGATGGGCGCCATGCCGTGATAGCGCAGGCCGCCGGCATGGATGCGGGGCGGGATGAAGGTGTGGCCCAGGGTATGCATCTTCAGCAGGGGCGTCTGCTCGGCGATGTCGCCGAAGTCGTAGGCGTACTCGCCGCGGGTGATGCTGGGACAGGACTCGGGCTCCACAGCGATGAAGCGGGTCTTGGTGCGGCCGGCCAGCCTGTCCCTCATGAAGGGCAGTGCCAGGCCGGCGTAGTTCGAGCCACCCCCCACGCAGCCGATGATCACGTCGGGGTACTCGCCGGCCATCTCCATCTGCTTCACTGCTTCCTGGCCCACCACCGTCTGGTGGAGGAGAACGTGGTTGAGAACGCTGCCCAGGGAGTACTTGGTGTCATCGCGGCCGACGGCATCCTCCACCGCCTCGCTGATGGCGACGCCCAGGCTCCCCGGCGAATCCGGGTCCTGCGCCAGCACGTTGCGACCGGCCTGGGTGTCGCGGCTGGGGCTGGGCACCACCTTGGCGCCCCAGGTCTCCATGAGAATGCGGCGATAGGGCTTCTGCTGGTAGCTAACGCTCACCATGTACACCTTCAGCTCCAGGCCGAAGAAGGCACAGCCCATAGCCAGGGCGCTACCCCACTGGCCGGCTCCCGTCTCAGTGGTGAGGCAGCGCACCCCCTCCTGCTTGTTGAAGTAGGCCTGGGCCACCGCCGTGTTGGGCTTGTGGGAGCCGGCAGGACTCACACCCTCCCACTTGTAGTAGATGTGGGCGGGGGTATCGAGGGCCCGCTCCAGCCGATGCGCCCGGTGCAGCGGCGAGGGCCTCCACAGCCTGTAGACCTCCAGCACCTCCTCCGGGATGTCGATGTAGCCCTCCGTGCTCACCTCCTGCTGGATGAGGGCCATGGGGAAGATGGGAGCCAGCGCCTCCGGCCCGATGGGCTCGTGAGTAGCGGGGTGTATGGGCGGCGGCGGCGGCCAGGGCAGGTCCGGCAGGATGTTGTACCACCGGCGGGGGATATCAGATTCCGGCAACAGGAATTTGGTGATCATGTCTCCCTCCTTCTCGACTGGTGATCACAGGCCCGGGTCCATTGGGGAACCCCTCAGATACCTGTTTCCCTCTATGAGTTTCCGAACGTAGCCAATCGAGGAACTCAAGTCCAATTCGTTGAACACTTCCTCCCAGGTTAGAAACGGGACATCTGTGCCAAGCTCTTTGCTTGCAGCTATGAGGACAGACTGGCACGGGGCATCGAGAAGACAGCCAAACATGAACTGTTGTAACTCAATCTGGCGTACGCGCCCTTTCCCTACTCCGAAGAGTCCGTCGAAGATTTCGGACTCACGGTTGCTTGTGGGATACTGCCCTTCCTTGCTCTCAAGCTTGGCTTCTATGCTCAGAGGCTTTGAGCCCGGTAGCAAGACAACAATGTCTGGCTTGATGTTAAAAGCCCACTTGAATCGGCAGAAATCTCTAAACTCCTCAGGCTCCTTTCCGAATCGCTCGGAGAGTGTCGTTACAGTCCATTGACCAGGATAGACGATGTCATACTTGATCGTCTTACCACGAGGACCCATGAAGAACCCGTTGAACTCGGGAATCGTACTGGGAAAGCTCTCCTCGTGATAGTGCTTGAGTCGATCTACCTTTGATAGCAACGCAAATATGAGACGCCGTTTTGCGTCATTGTTCTTCTCCAAGGTATTCCAATAATCACGAAGGAACGTAAACTCAACATAGATCTGGGCTTCTTCCAGCCGGGTAGTTACTAGCTGCGAGCCATGTGGCACCCTAGCGTTTATCAGCTCCAGGAACGTCGCCAGGTTAGGCCCCCTCTGCATCAGAAGGTGCGCTAGAGTTGCGCAGAACAGCCTCTCTTCCCTAACGAACTCGTACAAAGGTCTTTCGCTGAGCATCGGCGCGTTCCTTAGCTATGCCAAACAAGAAACCCCTCGCCCAAAGGGACGAGGGGTCTTCCTCTCGCGGTGCCACCCTTCTTCCCGCCAAAGGCGGGATCTCGTTGCAGGCACGGCCCATCATCTACAACAACGGGCGATACCCCGGGCCCTGATAACGCTGCCCCTGCGGCCAAGCCTACTAACCCGGACCAGTCGAGGCGTTCGGTTGACGGCTCCCAGGCCCATTCAGCCGCCGCGCTGACGCCAGGCTCCCACCTTGCCCCGGCTCTCTGAGCCCCGCTTCGCGGCCTACTAGCCCTGTTCACAGCCAATAAACTGTTCGATTGTAGCCGGAAGTATAGCAAGGAGCGGCAAGTGTGTCAAGACGAGTTCTTCAGGGACGAAGGCCTTGACACGAGCGGTATAATTTGAACCCAAGTTTGATCTTTTGCAGGAGAAGGAGGACTCCATGCACGTTCTATTGATTACGTTCAGGATTGCGGGGGCGATAGACGAGAAGGCCTGGGAGGAGCTTGCCCATAAGGTGGCCGTTGTACCGGGTCTGATCTCGAAGACGTGGATCCTGAACAGCGAAGCGAGCGAGGGCGGCGGCTTTTACCTGTTCGAGACGTCGCAGGCCCGCGACGATTACCTGAACGGGCCTATCGTCTCCGCTCTGAAGGCCGACCCGACCCTCCAGGGCCTCACGGCCAGAACCTTTACCGTCCATGAGGGACTGACGGCCATCACGCGGGGGCCCGTAGGCGCCAGCGCATAGAGCCACCTAGAGCCCACCTGTAGCCGCTTATACCTCACGGCACTTGGCGGCCAGGCTTTTCGCGCTCGGCGGCGATGATGCGTTCCACCTCGGCCACCGCCTCCTCCAGCTTGCCCTGAGCGTTCACCACCACGTGATCGAAGTGGCAGGCGGCGTCCATCTCCCGGCGGGCCGTGGCCAGGCGCAGGCGAAGCTGCTCCTCCGAATCGGCCCCCCGCCGGCGCAGCCGCTCCTCCAGCTCAGCGATGGAGGCAGGCGCCAGGAAGATGGTGACCGCCTGGGGCACAGCCCCCTTGATGGTAGCTACCCCCTGGATGTCCGTGCGCATGACGACGTCCCGACCGCGGGCCAGGGCCTCCCGCACCTCCGCTTTGGGCACGCCGTAGTGCTCATCGTAGACGACGGCATTCTCCAGCAGCTCACCGGCCGCCAGCATCCCCTCGAATTGCTCGAGCGTCAGGAAGTGATAGTCGCGGCCGTCCACCTCGCCGGGCCGCTGGGGGCGGGTAGTGGCGGTGACCGCGAAGTGATAGCTCCCTCCCCCGGCTTTCAGACGAGCCAGGAGGGAGTCCTTCCCCACTCCAGAGGGGCCCGAGAACACCAGCAGCAGGGGATGGCGCGAGGGGGCTTCAGCGCCAGCCCTGCCTCGCGGCAGGCGAGGTCCCCTAGCTTTCCCCTTCCTGACCGGCCCTGGCATAGACACCTTCCTGAGCGACGGCCGCCACCCGCCCGCTGATGGTCTCGGGGGTGATGGCCGCCAAAATGACCTGCCCGTTGTCCATGAAGATGGCCGCTTTGGTGCGGCGCCCGCTGGTTATGTCGATGACCATCCCTTTCCTCTTGCCCTCGCGGACCAGGCGCTGGATAGGTGCCGACCCCGTCGACACTATAGCGATCACCCGATCGAGGGCTATGAAGTTCCTGAAGCCAACGGCCAATAGCTCTGTCGTCATGATTTGCTCCCTTCCCCCTCCCCAATACTTGGCATTGCTCTCTACCTACTAACGCGAGGAAATCTCCTCCAAATGATGCCAGAAAATAGGATAAGAGATAGATGACGCTTCTGCACCCCGCACCACTGTCTCTCCCCGGGCCAGGAGACCCGCCACCGCCAGGGTCATGGCCAGGCGATGGTCGCCGTGACTACCGCACACCCCGCCCTTCAGGCAGTCCACACCCTCGATAACCATGCCGTCCGGCAGCTCTCGGATGCTCGCTCCCAGCCGCTGCAGCTCCAGGACGGTGGTGCGAATCCGGTCCGATTCCTTCAGCCGCAGCTCGCCGGCCTGGCGAATCACTGTTTCGCCCTCGGCCAGGGAGGCGGCCACTGCCAGCACCGGTATCTCGTCGATGAGGCGAGGGATGAGAGGGCCCTCGATGACCGTTCCCCGCAGCGACGAGGAGCGAACCACGATGTCGGCCACCGGCTCGCAACCCCACATGCGCTCCTCTTCCACAGCAATGCTGGCCCCCATGCCGGCCAGGGCTTCGATGATGCCACTGCGGCTGGGGTTTACGCCCACGCCGGTGAGCCTGATCTCGGCATCGGGGTGGGCCGCAGCCGCCACCATCCAGAAGGCGGCAGCGCTGATGTCGCCGGGCACCCGCAGGCTGAGGGGCGTCAGCTCCCGTTGCTGGGGCGATATCCGCAGGCCGTCACCCTCATCGTCCCGGACTTCGGCCCCCATGGCCCGCAGCATCCGCTCGGTATGGTCACGCGAGGGCGCTGGCTCCTCCAGCACCGTCTCGCCTTCCCCGTAGAGAGCGGCCAGGCTGAGGGCCGACTTCACCTGGGCGCTGGCCACCGGCAGGCGATAGCGGATGCCCCTGAGAGAACCGCCCTCGATGGCCAGGGGAGGGCGAGTACCCCCCGCTCGCCCCTGGATGCGCGTCCCCATGGCCCGCAGAGGCTCCACGACGCGCTCCATCGGGCGCGAGCGCAGAGAGGCATCGCCGGTCAGCACCGAGAAGAACGGTTGGCCAGCCAGAAGACCAGCCAAGAGTCGCATAGTGGTGCCCGAGTTGCCAGCGTTGAGCACATCGGCGCTCTCCCTCAGGCCGAAGCGGCCGCTGCCCTGGATGCGCAGGGTCCCTTGACCATCCCAGTCGAGCTTCACGCCCAGGGCTCTCAGACAGCGCAGGGTGGCCAGGCAGTCGGCGCCGCCCTGGAAGTTCTCCACCAACGCCTCGCCCCGGGCGATAGCGTTGAGGATGGCCGCCCGGTGCGAGATGGACTTGTCGCCTGGCGCCTCGATGCTTCCCCGAAGCCTGCGCGGTGAGCGGATCATCTTCCTCATCGCCGGCCGCGTCCCTCCCTGCCTTGGCGGCCACCGCGTTCTTGCCTCTCCTCCAGCAGCTTGCCAATGTCCTTCACCCGCCGCACCAGGCGCTGCCCCACCAACAGCGCGGCTAGCTGCTCGCCGCTGGTGGGCAACTCCTCCGCCGCCACCGGCTCGCGGACGGGCGGCCCAGCGGCTATGTAGGTGTCGCGATCCAACTGGGCCCTGGCGAAGGTCTTGAACAGCTCCTCCTCCTGCCCTTGCTGGAGCAGCTCTCGGTAGCGTCCCAGCTCCTCCGCTATGCGATCCAGCCAGTGAAGGACTCCCTCCCGGTTGGTCAGGCAGATGTCGTGGCTGAGCTCGGCATCGGTCGAGGCCAGACGAGTAGCACCCAGGAAGCCGCTACTGGCCAGGGCCGATAGCTCCGGCCAGGCCGGGCTGTTGCGCACCAGGGTGAACAGGGCGGCGGACAGGACCAGAGGGAGATGGCTCACCGCCGCCACGTAGCCGTCATGCTCATCGGCGCCAATGAAGAAAGGTCGGGCGCCAATAAGCTGGACGATGCCCGTGACCACTCGCACCGCCCCCTCGCTCGCGTCGGCGGCGGGGATGATGCAGTAGGGCTTGTCAGCGAACAGCTTGGCCTCGGCATTCTGAACACCGGGTGTTTCCTTGCCGGCCATGGGGTGGCCTCCCACGAAGCTGACCGTGGCGGGCAAAAGCTGGCTAGCCCACTCCATGACGATGGCTTTAGTGCTGGCGGTGTCGGTGACGACGCAGTTCTCTCGCAGCTCGCCCGCTATCTCCTCCATCACGCCGCGGACGGCCATGATGGGCGTAGCGATAATCACCAGCCTGGCATCGCGCACCGCCTTTTGCAGGATGCGCTCCGACTTGTCGACGACTCCCAGTCGCCGGGCGTCGACAGCGGTCGGCGTGTCCTTGTCGTAGCCCACGATCTCGATGTCCGTGAGCTTAGCCGCCTTCAGCGCCAGGCCCAGGGAGCCACCGATGAGGCCCAAGCCGATGATGGTTACACGTTCCACACGTATCTCCCTTAGGGCTGGCTAGCAGGAATCGTCGGCCTCCCTCAGGAGGGCCAGGCGGCTGTCGCTGGCGTCGGCCCTCTGGTGGTGGCGAATAAGCTCCACCACCGTCGCTGGCGCACCGGCCGCCTCCGCCAGGGTGGCACCGCGGGCGGCATGCTCCTCCAGGGAGGCCATGGCCCACCGCCATCCCCCACCCTCGGGTCGGGCTAGACGAGCCCTCAAGCGCGGCCATATCGCCCTCAGAAGCACGTAGGCCGCCCGATGCCACAAGCTGACAGGCCCCTTGCCTACGTCGTGCAAAAGGGCGGCCAGCAGCACCTCCTCGTCCTGGCAGCCTCCCGCCTCGAGGGCATGGAAGACGTCCAGGCAATGGCGCTGATCCCGCGCCGCCATGGCGTAGAACAGCCGCTGCTGCTCCTGGCTGAGATGAGCGCCGACAATCTGCCGCTCCTGCGGGCTCAGACTAGTCCCCAGAGAGGCGAAGACCTGGCGTATGCGGTAGGCTGCCCTAGTAGCCAAAGACATTAGGATCACCAACACCTGTCAACAAGCTGGACACCCCGTTCACCGCCGGCCGCAGCAGGTCGAAGAAGGGGTTCACGCTACCGGCTGTGAGGATGGGTAAGCCGAAGATGAACATCAGAAGGAGACCAGGGCCCCAGGCCCGCAGCCGCTCCAGCTCCTGTGACAGGTCGCGAGGCAGGATGCCAACGGCCACCGAGAAGCCGTCCAGGGGCCACAAAGGGGTGAGATTGAACAGCGCCAGGATAATGCCGAAGATGATGATCGAGCTCAGATAGAGCCCCAGGTAGTCCGATACACCCCAACTCGCCACCACCCACTCGACGTAGTCCGACGACTGCCCCCAAGCAAAGAAGGGCGTGTGCCAGTCGACCAGGCCCAGCTTGATGGGCACGCCGGCGATGCCCGCAATGACAAGATTGGAGATCGGGCCCGCGGCCGCCACCATGGCCATGCCCGTCTTGGGGCTCGTGCTCCTCATGAGGTTGGGATTCACCGGCACCGGCTTGCCCCAGCCGAATCCGGCCATGAACAGGATAGCGGTGCCCAGAGGGTCCAGGTGGGCCAAAGGATTGATGGTGAGACGGCCGCGGTAGCGGGGCGTGGGGTCGCCCAGGCTATCGGCAGCGAAGGCGTGGCTGAACTCGTGAAAGGAGATCCCCACCAGCAGGGCAGTCGCCACCGCCCCAACGAAAACAAAAAACGCCTGCGGGCTGACCTCTAGAAGGTCTAGATAGGCAAAAATCAAGGCCTAGCTCCCCCCAGCACAAGATCATCATAGCATAGCGCCAATTGGCGGCGAAAGACGCCTCTGGGCGCCCCTCATCGCCCGAAGCTGACGGACCCGATGGCGCTATACAGCTAAGTTCGCTATACTGTGCGTTGTCAGACGACTGCACGCCTGACAATGCTCGCACAACCGGGAACACTACAGTGGCGCTACTGCTGGAGATACAGGAATTAGTCAAGAGCTTCGACGGGGTGAGGGCCCTCAACGGCTGCTCTCTTCAGGTATCCGAGGGCACAATCACCGGCCTCATCGGGCCCAACGGCGCCGGCAAGACCACCCTCTTCAACGTGGTCACCGGCTTCCTGAAACCGACCGCCGGCACGATCTACTTCAAGGGAGAGAAGATTGATGGCCTTCCCCCTCACAAGGTGTTTAGGAGGGGAATCGTCCGCACATTTCAGGTGCCGCGAGAACTCAAGGGGATGACCGTCGTGGAGAACCTGATGCTGGTGCCGGGGGATCAGCTGGGCGAGAAGCTGTGGGGCCCCTGGTTCTTGCCCTTACTAGTGCGGAGGCAGGAGCGGGCAATTCAGGAGAAGGCGCTGGAGGTGCTGGAGTTCGTCAACCTGTGGCACCTGCGCAACGAGTACGCCGGAAACCTCTCCTCGGGGCAGAAGAAGCTTCTGGAGCTGGCCCGCACCCTCATGTGCGACCCCCAGCTGGTCCTCCTGGACGAGCCGGGGGCAGGGGTCAACCCTACCCTCATGAAGCGCCTGGTGGCCTCCATCGAGGAGCTGTGCTACGAGAAGGGGATCACCTTCTTCATTATCGAGCACGACATGGACCTGGTGACCCGGCTGTGCAACCCGGTCATCGTCTTAGGCGAGGGTGAGAAGATCGCCGAAGGCTTGCCCGAGGAGATCAAGGCCGACGAACGCGTCCTAGAGGCGTATCTAGGAGGGCAATATCAGTGACCGTGCTGGAAGCCCGCGAGGTGGTGTCAGGCTACGGAGAGGTGGAGATCCTGCATAAGGTCTCCATTAGGGTGGAGGAAGAAGAGATCGTCACCATCATCGGGCCCAACGGGGCAGGCAAGTCCACCCTTCTGAAGACCGTCTTCGGCCTGCTTCCCTGCAAGAGCGGCAGGGTTTTCTTCGGCGGCGAGGACGTAACCGGCCGGTCTCCCGAGGTCATGGTGCGCAAAGGGATGAGCTATGTGCCTCAGTCCGACAACGTCTTCCCTACGCTCACCGTCCAGGAGAACCTGGAGATGGGGGCCTTCATTCGCCGCGACGACTACCGCTCAAAGATGGAAGAAGTCTTGGCTCTCTTCCCCGACGTGCTGGAACGGCGCCACACCCGGGCGGGGAAGCTATCGGGTGGGCAGCGGCAAATGCTGGCCCTCGCCCGCGCCCTGATGCTCGAGCCTCGCATTCTCCTGCTTGATGAGCCCTCAGCCAGCCTCGCTCCCAACATGGTGGAGTTGGTCTTCGCCAAGATCCTGGATATAAATCGGTCCGGAGTGTCAATCATTATGGTTGAGCAAAACGCTAGAGAGTCGTTGAAGCTGTCCCACAGGGGATACGTTCTGGCCATGGGCCAGAACCGTCTGGAGGGCAGTGGCGAAAGCCTGCTGGAGAGCGAGGAGGTGGGCAAGACCTACCTCGGCGGCTAGGGAGCCCTCTTGTGAACCGAGAGAGCGCGGGTTTCGCTGAACTGCTGAACAAAGCCCGCGAAAGATATCCTGCGGTATTCGAAAACCTGAGCGGGGCCGCCTTGTGGGTTCTCTTTGCAGGGCTGCTCATAGCAGCCCTGATCTTCTATACCCAGTTCTTCGTAGTAGGCGTGATCTTCGGCAGCATCATCGCCCTGGGCGCCATCGGCCTCACCCTCATCTACGGCATCATGAAATTCGCCCACTTCGCCCACGGCGACATGATGATGCTCGCTGCCTACCTGGCCTTCTTCGCCCTGACCGGTCGCATCGTGGGCGAAAGGACCGAGGTTGACCTCGGCTGGAGCCTGGACCGCCTGCCGGGTGCCACCACCGAGCTTGGCCCCTTATCCTTTGGCTACGGCCTCCTGCTAGCCATGCTGGTGGCGCTCATCGCTACAGTTGCCCTTTTCGTCGCCCTAGACCGTGTCGTTTACCGCCGCCTGCGCCAGCGAGGCAGCGGCATAGTCATTTTCGCCATGGCCTCGCTAGGGATAGCCATCACGGCACGTAGCGTCATTCTCATGTTGTGGGGAGCCGAACCCAGGTTCTACGTACCGGGCATCAACCCTGCTCACGAGTTCCCCTTTGGCATCCTCCTCAAAGCCGACCAGATATTCATTTTTGCCACCGTCGCCATTGTAGCGATCCTGGTATACCTCTTGCTCTTCCGAACCAGGATAGGCAAAGCGATGCGGGCCACCTCCGACAATCCGGAGCTGGCACGCGTGTCAGGCATCGACACTGATCAAGTGATCATGTGGACCTGGGCTATCGGCGGTGCCCTGGTGGCCGTGGCGGGGGTGCTGCTGGCTATCCAGGCCCAGCTCAAGCCCGAACTGGGCTTTGCCATCTTGCTGCCCTTGTTTGCCGCCGCCATCCTAGGCGGTATCGGCAGCCCTCAGGGGGCTCTTATCGGAGCGATGATTGTGGGGATCACCCAGGAGCTGTCTGTCGGAGTAGACCTTTCCATACTGGGGAGAGAGATCCTGCCACTGGCCCCGGGCTATAAGTTCGCTGTTGCTTTTGTGATCCTTATCCTCATCCTCTTGGTGCGGCCGCGGGGCTTGTTTGGAGCGAAAGCCTGATGAAGGCGGACAGGTTAATCACCCCGGCGGCCTGGGCCCTCGTGACGGTGGCAATTGTCACTCTGCCTGCTGCTCGCTCGCAGGACCTGGGCGGCGTCATCAGCTTCTTGACCGGCTTTGCCATCCTGGTCGCCATCTTCGCCATATTGGCCCTGGGCCTGAACGTTCATTGGGGTTACACTGGCATTCTCAACTTCGGCGTGGTGGCCTTTTTCATGGTGGGCGCTTACACCGCCGCCATCATCACTAAGGGGCCCGCCACCACCGAGTATGTCCGCTACGTGGGCGGCTTTGGCGATAAGCTGGACTTCATCCCCTTCCTGGATAGCGAACAATGGCTCCCCTTCCTGTTCGGCACGGCTGGAGCGGCGATCGTGTCTGGCGCCCTGGCCTTCGTCCTTTCCATACCGACCCTGCGATTGCGGGAGGACTACCTGGCCATCGCCACCATCGGCATCGCCGAGCTCCTGCGTCGGATCACCATCGAGGAGCGCGGCCTGGTTAACAGCGACCGCGGCTTGATCGGCATCCCAGCCCCTCTGGAAGATCTGGTGAACCCTCCTGAGTACAAGTTCATCTTCTTCGGCCTAGTCGTCGGCCTTGTCATCCTCGTCCTCATCGCCTTAGAGGCGGCTAGCCGTTCTCCCTGGGGACGCGTTCTTAAGGCCATCAGGGAGGACGAAACCACAGCGGCTGCCGCCGGCAAGGACATCTTCGGCTTCAAGGTGCAGAGCTTTGTGGTGGGGGCCATGATCATGGGCATCGGCGGTGCCGCTTACGCATACTATAGCCGCACTGTCTCCCCCGACGCCTTCACCCACTTCTTCGGCACCTTCCTCATCTGGGCCATGCTCATCGTCGGCGGCAGCGGCAACAACAAGGGGGCCATCCTGGGCGCCTACATCGTCTGGGGCTTCTATTCGGTAACCGGCCTGATGAGGGCCTACTTTGCTGACTGGGGTCTGGAATTCCTGGAGCTCCGTATGAGCTTCATTCGGGACCTGGTAGTGGGCGCTCTGATCGTCACCGTCCTCCTGTTGCGGCCCGCTGGCCTCCTGCCCGAGGAACGGAGGGTATCGCTATTCATGCAGCGGGAGCCCAAACAGCGTGGCCCTCCCGGCGAGCCCGAGTCAGGGCCAACTGGCTCGCGATTAGATGACCCTCCCGACAGAGAGAAAGGCTCAGGAGGCTAGGCCTCCTGAGCCTTTCGTCTTGGCGATGCTCTCGCGCCCTAGTCGGTTACTTCCTCAATGGTCGGCGGCGTGGTACTGAGGTCTACCGCAAAGGTGCGAACCGCCTCGACGATTGCGCCGGCGGTGACGTCCCAGACCTCGATGGCGCCCTGGAGCACGTCCCCGTTCGCGTCGAAGTTGATGGGGCCAGCCGCGCCCTGGTAGTCGACGGCCGTACCGGCAGCGATCAGCTCCAGCGCGCTCGTGAATCCGTCGACGCCCGGGTTGACTACCTCTCCCGGCGGATTGGTGACATCACGTATGGCATCGCGGATGGCCTTGGCGTCCGTGGAGCCGGCCTTCTCCGCCGCCACAGCGATGACGTACACCGCGTCGTAGGACTCCCGCATGAAGGGCATCGGCGGCTTGTCACCATATTCCGCCTCGTAGGCCGCCGTAAAGGCCGTGCCCGCCGCCGCCTCCAGCGCACCGGGCGCCGTGCCGGACATGCCCTCAAAGTTCTCCCAGCCCAGCGCCTCGAACTGGTCGTCCGACTTGGTGCCGTCACAGAAGACGAAGGTGTCGATCAGCGCCTGTTCCAGGGCCTCCTTAAGGTAGACACCGGCGTGCTCCGGGTAGCTGATGGCCAGCAACGCGTCCGGGCCACCCTCGACGCACGCGGTTAGCTCCGACAGGTAGGTGATCTGCTCCTCCGTCGCGTGGGACACCTGGGCCGTCACTGTGCCGCCAAGCTCCTCGAAGGTCTCGGCGAACTGCTCGGAGAGCCCCTGACCATAGGCATTGTTTACGTACATGGTGCAGGCGCTGGTGAAGCCCAGAATCTCGTAGGTCAGCTTGGCAAGAATCACTCCCTGAGCCGCGTCCGAGATAGTGGTCCGGTACAGGAAGCCGTTGTCGTCGACAACGGTGAGGGCCGGCGACGTGGACGCCGGCGAGATCATGACGATCTCGCTGGGCACTGCCACCGATTCCGCTACCGGCAGGGTCACCCCGCTGGCTGCCGCCCCGACTAAGGCCGACACCCCCTCAATGTCTATGAGTCGGCGTGCCTCCTCCTGCGCTTTTACGGGCTCGGTGGCGCTATCCCCTGTGATCAGCGTCACATCCTGACCCAGCACGCCGCCAGCTTCGTTGATCTCCTTGACGGCCAGCTTGGCCGCGTTGGCAAACGGTTCCCCGAAGTCTGACAGCGCCCCCGTGAACGGCACCAGGATCCCTATCTTGAGGGGCCCTGTCACCACCGGGCTGGCCTCCTCGGTTGGCGTCGCCGTCGCCTCCTCTTCCTCATCCTCGCAGGCGGGAAGAAGAGCCAGGGACACCGCCACAAGAAGTACCACTAACCCGAGCAGCCAGTATCGCGCTACTCGAAACGTCCGCATACATGCCTCCTTTGACCGCGGGCCCCCGCTGACCCGCTACTAAGCCTCTAACCCATGCACCACGGGCACGGGCGAAATGCTGACTTATCGCGCGGATTCTACATCCTAATATGCTGGCCGTCAAGCGTTTTTGCCCCGCGTTGACGAACCTTTGAGAACAATGCAACACTTGAAAGAGGATGCCCGCAGCAGCACTAGCAGCCATTTTCCTCACCTCCTTCGGCGTGGGTTTCACCGGCGCGTTGATGCCGGGGCCCCTCACCACCGTGGCCGTCCGCGAGAGCATGCAGCGCGGCTTCTGGGCCGGACCGCTGCTGGCCGCCGGTCACAGCCTGATCGAGTTAGCCCTGGTCGTCGGCCTGGCCCTGGGCCTCAGCCGCTTCCTCGTCGAGGATCCCGTCAAGGCTGGCGTAGGCATTGCCGGAGGGCTGTTCCTGCTCTGGATGGGGGTACACATCATAAGCAGGCCGCCTGAACAGCCAGCCGCCGTCGACCGACCGCCGTTACCGAACAACCCCGCCGCCGCTGCCTACAGCAACTCCTGGCGAAGGCGCTGGCTGCGCTCCCTAACAGGCGGAGAGGCCGCCGGCAAGTCCCTGCCCAGAACGGCGGCGGTGCTGATGTCGGCCGCCATTCTGGTGAGCGTCTTCAACCCGGCCTGGATAGCCTGGTGGGCCAGCGTAGGCTCTGCTTTCATCAGCCAGTCCCTGGAACAAGGTGCTGCCGGGGTGGCCGCCTTCTACATCGGTCACATCCTGTCGGACATACTCTGGCTCACTCTGCTGGCCTTCGTCCTGGCCAGCGGCAGGCAGATGATGAGCGGGCTTGTCTATCGGGCCATCCTTGTCTTCTGCGGTCTCTTTCTCCTGGGGCTGGGCGCCTACTTCTTGGCCTCGGGCCTGGTCATTGTTTCCTGACCATCGCATCGGCGAGATATGGCGTCATGATTGCCAAGCTGCTAGAGTAAGCTGTTACTATGTCAAACCTCGGCCTTGACGTCTACCTCCTTGTGTTCGTGCTGGCCGCGGCAGGGGCTTGGGGCCTGACAGCCCTTCTCCCCCTCCACCGACTGGCGCGACCGGCCGAGGCCCGCCTGGGCAGGCGTCGGGTCGGGGGCCTAGCCATCTTCACCGCCTTCGTCCTTGCCCTTCTTCTCGCCTCCCTGGTCTCGTCCGACCTGTCCGACCTGTTGGCCTCCCAGAAAGGGGAGACGGTCGGCCTGTTGGGTGCCGCCTTGATGATCCTCCTCCTGGGCCTCCTGGACGACTTGCGGGAGGTGGATTTCAAGATCAAGTTCCTGGTGCAGATAGCAGCCGCTTCCTTGGTGTTCGTCGTCGGCTACCGCATCGAGGATGTGTCCCTGCCCTGGGGCGCCACCTTTTCCCTAGAATGGGCAGCGCCCGTGCTGACCATCCTCTGGCTGGTGTTCCTGACCAACGCCATGAACCTCATCGATGGCAAAGACGGGATAGCGGCCGGTGTAGTGATCATCGTGGCCCTTCCCCTGGCCTTCATCGCCGCCGACGTGGACAACCCCCTGGTGGCCGCTCAGTTGGTGGCCGTAGCGGGAGCCTGCGCTGGCTTCCTCCCCCTCAACCTGCCGGTGGCCTCGCGCCTGCTGGGAGACTCAGGAGCGTTGCTGCTGGGCTTCCTGCTGGCGGCCCTGGCCATCGAGGGCTCCATCGGCGTCACCGGCAGCATATTCATCAGCGTGCCCATTGTCGCCCTGGGCTTCCCTATCCTGGACACCCTCCTCGCTTTTGTGAGGCGGGCGGCAGACCTGAGACACCCCTTCGTTGCTGACCTAGATCACATCCAGCATCGGCTGGAGCAAAGGGGATTGAGCGATAGGGCGGTCGTCCTCTCCCTCTATGCCCTCTGCATCCTCTTCTCGGGGGCAGCACTCACCATCCACTATGTGGAGGCAACCGCAGCCGAGTTCCTGGCCTTCTTTGCCTTCGGCGCTGCTATTGCTGCTGTCCTGTTCCGATTGGGCTATGCCAGCTCCCTGTGGAACAGCGCCTCAGTGGCGTCCCTACGAGGCGCCCTCGCCTCCGCCGTCGGTCTCCGCCGCCACCCTTCGCCGCCCGAGTCAGACGAGCCGAATATGCCCTACGAGGACCGCCCCCTGCCCGCCAACAAGCGCCGCCCGTTCTGAAGCACCAGTTGATAGCCACAGCGGGCGCCGATGCCCGCCAAGGTCAGCCCGTCCATCAGGGGATTGCTGCCCATGTGCTTGCGGTAGTAGCGCCACATGCTGCGGTGCCACTGTAGGATGCTCCTGTTGGGGAGGGTATCGCTGCTCCTGCCGATGTGGTGGGTCACCACTGCCTGGGGGAAATAGACCACTCGATAGCCGGACTGATGGGCCCGATAGCAAATGTCCACGTCCTCGATGTACATGAAGAAGCTCTCGTCCAGGGGACCGATGTCATCCAGCATCCGGCGGCGGAGGAGCGTGCAGGCCCCCGACAGCCAGTCCACCTCGGCGATGCTGCTGTGGTTCCAGTCGGACATCAGGTAGCGGCGGGAGAAGCGATTGCGGGGGAAGAGGCGGGTTAAGACGGACTGACGATTGAACAGGCCGGTGAGATGGCTGGGAAAGCGGCGGCAGGAGAGCTGCAAGGAGCCATCGCTGTTGAGCAGCTTGGGGCCGAGGATGCCCACCTGCGGCTGCTGTCGGCAGTAGGCGACCATAGGGGCGAAAGCGTCGTCGGCGATCTCCGTGTCGGGGTTCAGAAGGAGGACGAACTCGCCCTTGGCCTGGGCGATGCCTCGGTTGCAGGCAGCGGCGAAGCCCAGGTTGGCGGAGCAGCGGACAAGGGTGGCCTGGGGAAACTCGCTCTCCACCATCTGGGCGCTGTCGTCCCAGGAGGCATTGTCCACCACGATCACCTCATAGGCAATGCCCTCCGTATGTTCGAACAGCGAGCCCAGGCAGCGCCGCAGATAGTCCCTGGCGTTGAAGCTGACGATGATGACGGATAGGTCCACTTGCTAGCCTCTCGTCGAGCTCAGGGCCGCCTCGTAGGCGGCCACCGTCCCCCGCGCCGTCCGCTGCCAGGAGAACTGGCTCGCCCGCGCCAGCCCCTGCCTGCGCAGGCGCGAGCGCAGACGCCTGTCACGCAGTGCCCTGGCCGAGGCCTCGGCCAAGGCATCCACGTCCGAGGCGTCCACCAGCAGAGCTGCGCCGTCCAGCACCTCGGCCAGGGCCGGAGCGTTGGAGGCCACCACCGGCAGGCCGCAGGCCATCGCCTCCAGGGGCGGCAGGCCGAAACCTTCATACAGCGATGGAAAGACGAACAGGTCGGCCATATTGTAGACCGCCGCCAGGTCGTCGTCGGGCAGGTAGCCGACGAAGCGCACGTCCTCCCCCAGGCCCAGGCCGTCCACCAGCCGAAACAGCTTCTCGTACATCCAACCCTTCTGCCCCGCGATGACCAGCCCCTGCTCCAGGCCCTGGCCCTTCAGTCTGTGGAAAGCGCGCACCAGCGTCGCCTGATTCTTGCCCGGCTCCAGAGTGCCTACGTTGAGGATGAACCTGGGCGGCAGCCCGTACCTGTCGCGAACCGCCTCCATCCTAGCCGAATCCTCCAGCGGGCGAAAGCCAGGCCCCGGCGCCAGAGGAACCACCCGTACCCTTTCGGCTGGCAGGCCCAGATAGCGTACGACATCGCCCTTCACCGTCTCGGAGACAGCGACGGCGAAATCGGCCAGGCGCGCGCCAGCGCGGCTCGCCCCCTGAAAGTAAAGCCGACGCAGGACGGGATAGCGGCGGGGCAAGAGAAAAAACGTAACGTCGTGGAAGGTGACCACGCGCCGCCAGCCGCCGGGCAGCAGCGGCGTCGTGTAGTGGGGCGAATGGAGGACGTCCACGCCCAGACGGCGAAGATGCAAGGGCAGCATCGTCTGCTCCCAGAGCATTCGGGCCAGCCGCGAGGCGAGGCGCACGGGCACCAGTCGGAAGCCGTCCCTTTGCAGGCTGCGGCAGTCGAAGGTCTCGGATTTGGCGAAGACAAAGTAGCTGTTATCCTTGTCCACCTGGGCCAGGGCCTGCACCAGGTTGTGGATATAGGTGCCGGCACCCGCTCTCTGGCGGGGAACCGAGGTGGCGTCGATGGCGATACGCACCTTCCAATGCCCCCTACCGAAAATGGGCCAGTTCGTACGTGCGCCCCAGGCGCCCGCGGAAGAAATCGGCGATGCCCATGAGCATGGCCCTCAATTGCCGCCCCTGGCCCCTGGCAAGATACGACACGAAGTAGCCAGCGCGAGTCGCCAAGAAGTAGGCCAGGAATAGCCTGAAGCCCAGGCGGGAGGAGTGCTTCCTCATGAGATAGAGGCGATTGCGGCTGGCGTAGTAGACCTTGAACGGCGATTCCACACCCCCGCTGGAGGCCGCCTTGCGGTGGTAGATGACCGCTGCCGGATTGAGGCGCAGGCGATAGCCCGCCGCCCTAGCCCGCGCCACGAAGTCGAAATCGTCGTAGTACATGAAGAAGCGCTCGTCCATGAGGCCGACGTCGCGAAACACGGCGGCGGGCACCAGCAGGCAGCACAGGCTGGCCATGCTCACCGCTCGCGGCCGCTCGAACCCAGGGGGCTCCGGCTTGCCGTAGAGCCAGCCCCGCCAGACGCCCCGCCGCCAGTCGAAGTCGCCCACCGTATCGTCCAGCAAGCGCGGCTGGCCGTAGAGATAGGTCTTGGGGGCGACCATCGTCCGCTGGTCGGCGCTCTCCACCAGACGGTCCAGGAACTCCTCCCTCACCACCGTATCGTTGTTCAGGAAGAGAACGTAGTCGAAGCCCTGCTCCAGGCAGTAGCGGATGCCCACGTTGTGGCCGCCGGTGATTCCCAGGTTCTCCCCGTTGCGCAGCAGCACCGCCTGCGGCAATAGCCACCGTATCTCCTCGGGCGAGCCGTCGTCAGAGGCATTGTCCACCACCACCAGCCGGTAGTTGGGGTAGGCGACCGCCTGCAACGAGGCCAGGAAGTCCGCGATGTAGAGCCTGCTGTTGTAGTTGATGGTGAGGATGGCTACGGAGGGAAGACTCCTGTCCTGGGCAGCCATGAGCGTCCCCCCTAGCGACCAGCCCTGGCCGGGGCGGTAAGGAAATATTCCTGGAGCGCCTCCTGCCAGGGCCGCAAGACGATCCCCAAAGCCGCTGCCGCCCGATTAGCCAGCTCTGAATAGTGCGGCTTACTGTAGGGCACGCCATACTCGGCCTGGACGACCGGACGCAGTGTCACATCGTTGCGGCCCGCCAACTCCACGACCCGCTGGGCCCACTGGTAACGGGAGCAGCCGCCGCCATTCGTCAGGTGATAGATGCCGTAGGTCGGCCGGCTGATGAGCGCGACGATGGCCTGAGCCAGGTCGCGGGCCCAGGTGGGAGAGGCGACCTCGTCGGTCACGAAGCGCAGCTCGCCTTCGTTGGCGGCGCGCAGGACCTTGGAGGGAAAATTGTTGCCCCCGGCGGCGTACAGCCAGGCCGTCCGCACAATGTAGAAGCGCTGGAGGATGGACTGAACGTGTCGCTCGCCCGCCAGCTTGGAGCGACCGTAGGCGTTGATGGGCTCGCGCTCGTCCGATTCCAGGTAGGCCTCGCCCTTCTGGCCATCGAAGACCTCGTTCGTGCTCACGTACAGCATGGCGGCGTGTCTCCCGCGACAGGCCAGAGCTACCTGACGAGTGCCCTCGCCGTTCACCCTCATTGCCAGCTCGGGGTTCGCCTCGCAGCCTGCGGTATCGGTGTAGGCGGCGGTGTGGATGACCACCTGCGGCCGAAACCGGCCGACGGCGCGGCGAACCGCCGCCGCATCGGTGACATCCAGCTCCTGCCGGCCCAGGGCCAGCACCGTCTCCGCAGATAGCGCCTGCTGGAGCTCACGCCCTAGCTGACCACGGCCGCCGGTGATGAGGATGCGCACACCACCACCCCCTCAGCCCATCTTGATGTCCCAGTCATAGGATATCTGGTCGGTATCCCAGGGAAGACGATATTCGTCCGGCTCCTGCCGGTTGTAGGGCTCACTGGGGAAGTTGATGAGGAGGGAGGGTTCGGTGCCTACCGTCTTATAGCCGTGCATGACCCCCACCGGAATCTTCAGCAGGATGTTGCTCTCCTCCCCCAGGAAGAATTCGTCCACCTGGCCCCGGGTCGGCGAACCCTCGCGAGCATCGTAGAGGGCCACCTTCACCATGCCCTTCACCACCACGAAGTAGTCGTCCTGCTTCTTGTGGTAGTGCCAGGCCCGCAGCGCGCCGGGATAGTTCAGGGCTACGTAGGCCTGACCGAACTTCTGGAAGATGGCATCGTCGCAGCGCAGAAGCTCCATCAGGTAGCCCCGCTCGTCCGCGTGCTTAGTGAGCTGCTTGATCTCGACGCCCTCGATCACCCTTCCCCCTCCCGGCGAGCGGCCGCCTCCAGCCGCCACCCATACTGCTGCTGGTAGTAGTCCTCGTAGGCGCCCGAACGGGCCTTCTGCCACCACCACTCGTTGTCACCATACCAGGCGACCGTCTTGGCCAGGGCCTCGTCGAAACCGGACTGTGGCGACCAACCCAGGGCCCTTAGCTTCGACCAGTCCAGACTGTAGCGCCTGTCGTGCCCCGGGCGATCCTCAACGTGGCGAAGCAGGCTACGCGGCTTCCCCAGCAGCTCCAGAATGGCCTCGGCCACTCGGATGTTGTGGCGATAGCTGTCGGCAGCGATGTTGTACACCTCCCCCGGCATCCCCTCATGGAGGAGCAGGTCGAGGGCCTCACAGTGGTCTTCGACGAAAAGCCAGTCGCGCACCTGGCGGCCGTCGCCATACAGGGGCAGCGGCTCATCGCGCAGGGCATTAGTGATAAAGAGAGGGATCATCTTCTCCGGGTACTGGCAGGGCCCCATCGTGTTGACGCCGCGGCTGACAATCACCGGCAGGCCGTAGGAGGCGAAGAAGGCCAGGCAGAGCATATCGGCGGCCGCCTTGCTGGCGGCGTAGGGGTTGCTGGGACGAAGGGGGTCTGCCTCCCGAGACGAATAGCCTTCGGACACCTCCCCGTAGACCTCATCGGTGGAGACGTAGACGAAGCGCTCCACGCCGTGCTCGCGGGCAGCGCAGAGGAGCACGTAGGTGCCATGGACATCGGTCCTGATGAAAGCGTCCGCTGCCAGGAGCGAGCGGTCAACATGGCTTTCAGCAGCCAGGCTGACGATGGCGTCGGCCTGGCCCACCAGCGGGTCTACAAGCTGGCGGTCGCAGATATCGCCCTGGACGAAACGATAGCGGGGGTCGCCGTCTACGTCGCGCAGGTTGTCGCGGTTGCCGGCGTAAGTAAGCTTGTCGACGTTGATGACCTCGTACTCAGGGTACTGTCGCAGCAGGCGGCGCACGAAGTGACTGCCGATGAATCCTGCCCCACCCGTAACCAGAATCCTGCGCATGCAAAAGCCCCTAAACCGCTCGGATCTGGCTGTGGTCGCCCAGGGTGAGGGCGCAACGCCGGTCCTCCACCCCACCCTCCCCTCTTAGTTCCACGTAGCGGCCGATGAGGCTGCTCTGGATGCGGTAGCCCACGCGCTCGATCAGCGTGTACTCCATGACCACGCTGTTGGCGATGCGGCTGCCTTTCACCTGGCAGTGGTGATAGATGGAGGTGTGGGCTCCTATTTCCGAATCGACGATGCGGCTCTCCTCGCCAATGATCAGCGGGCCTTCCAGGACGCTGTTGGTAACCTGGGCGCCACGCTCAACGATCACCTTCCCCCGCACCTGCGAGGCGACGTCGATGCTGCCCTCCTTCCTGGCTGGCAAGGCATCGACAACGATCGCATTGGCCTCCAGGATATCGCCCATCTTGCCGGTGTCCATCCAGTATCGGTCCAGTTCCTGGGCACGCACGGCCAGCCCCTTATCGATGAGGTACTGGATGGTGTCGGCGATCTCCAGCTCGCCGCGGGCCGAGGGCCGTAGCTGCTCCACCGCCTGGAACACATGCTGGTCGAACATGTAGACGCCGATGACCGCCAGGTCGCTGGGCGGCTGGTGTGGCTTCTCAACCACCCGCGTCACCCGGCCGTCCACCAGCTCGGCCACGCCGAAGCTCTGGGGGGTGCTCACCTGGCTGAGAAGAAGCTGACAGTTGCTGGAGTCGCTGCGAAAGCGCTGCACGAAGGAGGCCACACCGCCCAGCACCAGGTTATCCCCCAGGTAGAGGACGAAGGGATGACCGGCCAGGAAATCAGCGGCGATCTTCACAGCGTGGGCGATGCCCAGGGGAGCCTCCTGCTGGATGTAGGTTACCCTAGCACCGAAGCGATCGCCGTCGCCCACCGCTTTCTCCACCTGCGCCCGCGTATCGCCCACCACGATGCCGATGTCGGTGATACCGCAGCCTACCAGGTCCTCGATGGCGTAGAAGAGGACGGGCTTGTTAGCGATGGGCACCAGCTGCTTGGCGCCCGTATAGGTGAAGGGGCGCAGACGTTCGCCCTTGCCGCCGCTGAGGATCAGCCCCTTAAGGCTCTCTTTTGTCATAGACTTTCGCCCGGGCCTCGGCTAGGGGTATTTTAGTCCTCGCCCCACTGTCAAGGCAAACGGCTGCGGCCGCCCGACGGCCAGGCGTTCCTTGATTTACGACCCCCGTCCTGCTAGTCTACACTCTGAAAT
>Ga0209979_1001355_pt1 | contig 27247 bp, 35 predicted proteins | sample AnhtaG_FD_183114 | JGI IMG/M metagenome (GOLD analysis project Ga0209979, IMG submission 183114) | Deep subsurface microbial communities from Anholt, Denmark to uncover new lineages of life (NeLLi) - Anholt_01485 metaG (SPAdes) (version 2) | ecosystem: Environmental > Aquatic > Marine > Oceanic...
TTGTATTTGACATCCGCGGGTATCTTAGGCTGACCCATGGTGCTTCCTCCTTGCGGCTAAGTATACCACAAAGAGGATTTTCTTGAAGCTGGCCTGTTGCCCACGATAAATTCACAAACTCTGAGCTGGAGCGTCTCCTCTGTTCCCCTGATCGGCGTGCCCTGTGGGCTGCAGTACACCAATGGCAAGGCACCCCCTCGCCACACCGTGGGCGAATCCTACCTCCGCGCCCTGACCCAGGCGGGGGCCATGCCGCTCCTCATCCCCCTCATCGAGGATGAGGAAAGGCTGCGGGCCGCCTACGAGCGGCTGGATGGGCTCCTCCTGGTGGGCGGGGGCGACATGGACCCGGCCAGATATGGCGAGCCCCGCCACCCCGCGACGAGGAATGTTGATCCCCGACGCGATGCAGTGGAGGCAATCCTGGTGCGCTGGGCCCTGGCCGACGGGGTGCCGATCCTGGCCATATGCCGGGGCATCCAGATGCTCAACGTGGCCGCTGGGGGCACCCTGTACCAAGATGTGGCCGATCAGCTTCCCGGCGCGCTGAAGCACGACTATTACCCCGGCTATTCCCGCACCTTGACACCGCACCAGATAGAGGTCGCGCCTGGCTCCCGATTGGCTGCCATTCTCGCCGATGCTGATCCACCGGTGAACAGCCTGCACCACCAGGGGGTCAGAGTCCCGGCCCCTGGTTTCACCGTCGTCGCCCGAGCGCCCGATGGCCTGATCGAGGGGCTGGAGCACTTGCGCCATCCCTTTGCCTTGGGGGTGCAGTGGCACGCTGAGGAGCTGATTGACCATGACCCGCGCATGAGGCGCCTTTTCCAGGCTTTTGTGGAAGCCACTCGAGGATGAGTTCCCTGCGACGAAGAGATAGCGAGCGGTTACGGCGAGCCACAGGCCCCATCGGCTTTTTCGACTCTGGCGTGGGGGGCCTCTCCGTGCTGCGGGAGGTCTACCGTCAGCTCACCTACGAGGACACCCTTTACTTCGCTAACAGCATCCACTGTCCCTACGGGTACCGAGCCGAGGAGGAGATCCGGGGCTATGTGGAGCGGGCCGTGGCCTAGCTGATCGGGCAGGGGTGCAAGATCATCGTCATCGCCTGCTACACCGCCTCGGCGGCCAGCCTGTCCCACCTACGGGCGCTGTTCGCGCCTCTCATCGTGGGCATGGAGCCCGCGCTGAAACCGGCCGTGGAGCGCAGTCGGGTGCACAAGGGCGGGGGTCATCGCCACTGAAATTACTCCCAGGGGGCAGCTTTTCGCCGGCCTGTTGGAGTGTTTCGCGCGGGGAACAGAGGTTTACACCCAGGCCTGTCCGCACCTGGCACCTTTGGTGGAGGCGGGGAAACTGGAGGGGCCGGAGACAGAGGAGATTTTGTGGGGGTATCTGGAGCCCATGCTGGCGGCGGGGATTGACGCCCTGGTATTGGGCTGCACCCACTACCCTTTCCTGCGGCCGGCCATCCAGCGAGTGGTGGGGCCGGGGGTGCGGATCATTGATCCCAGTCCAGCCGTGGCTCGTCAGGCGGGCCGTGTTCTGTCCCGGCACGGGCTTCACACCCCGCTGCCGCGATTGGGCCACCACATCTTCTACACCACGGGAGACCCGGTGGCCTTCGAGCGGATGGTGCGGCGGCTGATTGGCGGACAGCCGCAGGTCCGCTCCGCCCACAGGCAGCGGGGGCGAGGTGGTCGCACCCCCGGCCGAATCGCTGAGTGGGGGCCTGTTGGCAGCGGCGACATTTCTGGGCCACGCGCGGCTGGATACCAGCATTGCTTTTTCGTCGCAGCAACTTGCAGAAGGGCAAGAATGATAGTACAATTGATGATGTAGGCCCACACAGTTGTTTGCTCCCAAGGAGGCTACCTATGGTTTCGAACCCAGCAGAAGAAGCCGAGTACGTCGAGTTGACCATCCAGCCCATACCACCCGACACGGTTTCCTCAGCCAAGGCAGAGATTCTCCCCATTATCAAGGCTGCATTGCATGAGGCAGAGCAGGAACATTTGCTGGCCTGTGGGGAGTTCCAAGTCGAGGTGGAAAAGACCTTCCCTACCGACGAGGCTATCATTGTTGGGCTCACGTTGCTGTCCGGGATCGCGTTGGAGACGTACAAAGCGATCGTATTGCCCCGGCTAAGGAAACGCTTCCGGGTTAGAGAAAAGCGTCGCCAGAAGGGCAAAGACGAGAAGTAGACGGAAATGGTAGAATGAGCCTGCCCGACGCTGTAGCCATTAAACTGGGCGCATATACCTTGTTGTTCCGCCAACTGCTGACGCATCTGCAAGCGCTCAACGACGCGACTCGCACTGACCTGCGCCTGACAGCCAATGACTGTCTCAGTCGCTTCGACCAATCGCTGCGCCAGTTTTTCAACGAAGCGGCCCCCCGCAACCTGGAGCAGGCGGTCCGTGAACTAGGTGCTGCGCTGCACGGTCGCGTGGCCCTCTTCCGGGGGCAGAACCCCAAGGCGGCGGCTGTGTTCGATCAGGTTGTAGAGGCAGCACGTTCATCCGCGCCCGCCTGGCATTACCAAGAAGACCTGGACACCTGGCACCAGCAGGGACGGCGGTTAGCTCACCACTTCTACGCCGAGTCACCCTGGCCAGTGACACAGGCCCGCTTGGACCGGGAAGCGAGACTGGTGTTCGTCGGCGAGGAGGAACCGGTTGTACCACAGGAGGAGGCCTTCGGTTATCATCCCACCCCGGTGGCCTTCCGTGAGCATTATCAGGACGAAGAAGCGTACCAGGAGTTGAAGGATGTCATCCTGGTCCGCTTCGGGTTCGGCTACGACTTCGCTCTCTACCTGGCCTACCCTTATCTCTTCATGCACGAGTACGTTGCCCACATCTTTGCCCTCGATTACGACAATGAGCGCTTCAACAACGGCTGGCTGCTCCACGCGGCCGACGACTTTCTGGCCCGCCGCGGCTGGGATCTGAACCTGCAACCCCCGCTCGCTCGCGAGCAGATTGCCGCCTTCGGCGAATGTCTGTACGGACAGCTGACCCCCATTCCACGGGAGGCCTGCTGCTTCGCGCGGCACTTTGATGGGTGGTTGGGTGATCCGGAACGTTTCCGGGCGATGACCTGGGAACTGGCTGCCTTCCAGCCCCAAGCGGGTGAAAGCGAATTCTGGCCCAACCAGCTCATCAATCGTCTGGAGCAGGAATTCGACAATAACCGCCCACGGCTGCAGCGCAAGATCGAGGCCGCGCCTGATCTGCGGACGCTGTTCGAGATGCTGCCGCCAGAATGATTTTTCTTTTTCGTTGCATCTTGCTCATTTGAGCATAGTATGGTATAATAGAGTGTCGTCCCGAGAGTACATACCCCAGGAGAGAGAGAATATGATTGAATACGGCGAAGTCAAGTTCAAAGTTCGGCGGAATGCTTTGCTGCTGGGCGAGTTTACCATTGCCCAACTGGTGCGGGCCACAGGATTAAACCCCGAGAGCGTACGCACCGAGGTGCAGCGATTGAAGCGGGAGGGGTTTGTTGTGTCGCAACGCAAGCCAGGGCGACGTGAGGCCCTGTACCGGCTGAGCGATGACTCGGAGAAGCGGCTGGCCCTGTCCCGCAGCGTCGAAGCCTTCTACCCCGAGCCACCGGCGCCCATCCCGCCGCGCCCCACCAGCCGTCTATACCAGGCGGCTTTGCGGTCCCTTGACCACGCAGAGGGGGAAAAGGGCAAGCAGCGCGAGGAACTGCTGGAGCAGGCCGCGCACCAACTGGAAGGGGCCTGGCAGGCCGAGGGGGCCAGTCGAACACCAGAACTGGTGCAAGCTCACATCCTCCGTGAGCGCGGGCGGCTGGCCTGCTTCCAGGGTAGGCGTGAGCAAGCCCAGGAGCTGTTCAACCAAGCGCGGGAGAAGTTCGCAGCCGCTGGCTTAGAGAGCGAGGCGCGGCTGGTTGACGAGTACCTGCTGTACATCGAGGCTCGGCGCCGGATTGACGCCCATGAGGCTGTTGATGCCGCTGTGCAGGCCCGCTGCGTGTTGGAGACGCTGGAGGCGGCGGAACGCCCCCCAACCAGCCCCTTAGTGCGCCTGTTGACCGATCTGACCCGCGCTCTTTCCCGCACGACCCAAGACCGCGTCGCTGCGGCAGTCTACGAAAGCATGGCTGTCATCGGCGAGCGTATCGTCAGCGAAGTGCGCGAGGAACTGCGCTTTGAACGCGAGCGGATGCCTATCCCAATGATCATCCAAGAAAGGCCGGATGTGCTTCTTGATCCTCTGTCCCAGATGACCCGGCTGTACCTCGAGCGGCGCCCCGAGCCGCCACTAGTGTCTCCCTTTGGCCTCTCCGGGCGGCAACCACGAGGACGAGAGACGGATGATTGAGCCTATGACCGAGACTACAAACCACGCGGAGGTGAACCGTCAGGTGCAGGAGGCCTACGTCAACGTAGGGTTGGCCCTGCGACAGGCGGGCGAGTACCAAGAGGCTGCTGCCAACCTGCGTAAAGCTATCGAACGCGATCCTGAAGCGGCCACCCCCTACCTGGCCCTGGGGTTGGTGCTGAACGACGCCACGCAGTATGCTGAGGCACAGGAGGTCCTCCGCCAGGCGCTGGAACACGTAGTGGAGGAGGACACCGAGACCTGTGCGGCTGCCTATGCCGCGTTGGGCACCTCCCTGCAGGCACTCGAGCACTACGATAAGGCATCTAATGCTTTCCAAGAGGCACTGCGGCTGGGCCACCAAACTTCCGAACTGTACACCCGGCTGGGCGAAAGCCTGTACCTCTCGGATCGGGACGAGGAGGCACTAGCTGCTTTGGAGCGAGCTCTAGCGCTGGATACTGAAAACGCTCGGGCGCATGCCAGCAAAGGCCGGGTGTTGGGCTGGCTGGAGCGCTATGATGAGGCCCTGGCCGCTTTCGATAAGGCCCTCCGATTAGATCCCAATGACACATTTATTTTGGGGCATAAAGGTCGGGTATTGGCCCGGATGGGACGTTACGATGAGGGGTTAGCTTTGCTCGATCAAGCCTTCGAACTCACCCCAGATGATAGGCGAACCTGGGCTTGGAAAGGTGAGGTCCTGACTCAGGCCGAACGCTACGATGAAGCTGTCGCTGCCCTCGACCACGCCATCGAACTCAAACCGGACTATGAGTGGGCCTGGGCCTGGAAGGGTGAGCCCCTGCGTCTGGCCGGACGCTACGATGAGGCCATCACTGCCTTCGACCGAGCCACCGAACTGAAGCCAGACTACGAGTGGGCGTGGGCTCACAAGGGTGAGGCCTTGCGTCTGGCCGGACGCTACGATGAAGCTGTCGCTGCCTTGGAGCGTGCCATCGAACTGAAGCCAGATGACGAGTGGGCGTGGGCCAGCAAGGGTGTAGCCTTAGCTCAAGCTGAACGCTACGATGAGGCCATTGCCGCCCTGGACCGCGTCACTGAACTCAAACCGGACGTCGAGTGGGCCTGGACCATTAAGGGCGTAGCCCTGGCTCGAACTGGACGGTATGATGAGGCCATCACCGCCTTAGATCGCGCTACCGAAATCAAGCCCGACGATCGGTCGGACTGGGCCTGGAAGGGGGAGGTTCTACGTCTGGCTGAACGCTACGATGAGGCCATCATCGCCCTGGACCGCGCCACCGAACTCAAGTCCGACTACGAGTGGGCTTGGTCTTGCAAAGGTGAGGCTCTACGTCAGGCTGGCAAATGTGGGGAGGCCATAGCTGCCCTGGACCGGGCAATCATGCTAGGTCAGTCGAGCTGGCCCTGCTATCAACGTGGCCTGTGCCATACCGCCCTAGACCAACCGGAGCAGGCCGCCTTGGACTTCACCGCCGCCATTGAGCGTGCCCATGCCAGCCTGGGCCAAGAACCAGAGTCCGCAGAGGAGCAGTTTAACCTGGCCCTCTATCTTCTGGCCACCGGTCAGACCGAACCTGCCCTGCAAGCATACCAGACAGCCCTGGCCTTGAACCTGGATAACTTTACCCTGCGCAATGCTCTGCGGGACCTAGCCGACCTGAGGGCGCAAATGGGGGAATTTCGGGGATTAAAGGAAGCCGAGAGGCTTTTGGGAGAGCGGATCACTTGAAGTCAAGGTGAATCCTTCTCCGCCTTCTTGCGCTGGCTCCTGAGCCGGACTATCCCAGACGTTGACTTTCAATACCTGCAACACTTTAGGCCCCCCGGTTCCGTCGGAACCGGGGGGCTGCTCGTCAAATCGGCCATCGTTTCCCTGCACAGGCTACATCATTCGATTCCCTCAGTACCCCAGCCTGCGGCTCCAGTCGTCAGGCAACGTCTCCCTTTCCCCTTCTGACAAATCGGCTCCACAAGTGATGGGCCGCCAACCCCACCGCGAAGCCCAGGGCCATGTTGGTCAGGACGGAGAGGACGGCGGTGAGGAGCATGAGGGCCAGGTCCCGTCCACGCACCTTCAGGCTGAACCGTGCCAACTCTGCAGCAGCCACCACCATCATGGCCCCTATGATGGCCTCCGGGAAGGCGCGGAAGAGGGCCACAATGGAGCTGAACAGGAAAAGGCCTAGCCCTACCTCAATCATCCCCTCCATGATGCTCGCTCCCCCGGTGCGGGCACCGAAGGCGTACTGCCCGGCCAATCCCCCCGCCCCACGGCACATGGGCATGCCGCGGCATGCCGCCAAAAAGCGGTGCGATCAGGTTCATGATCCCCATGTTCAGGAGCAGCTTTCGCTCACCCACGGCCCCCTGGGGCAAGTACTCCCCGATGAGCGCGGTGGTGGCGATGACGGCGTTGGTCAGGGTGAGGGGGATCTGGGCTAGGCCCGCGGCCGCCATAGCTGGCCAGACGAGACCCAGGTGCGGGAGAGTCAGTGGTGGAAGGGAGAGGCCAAAGCGAAGGGCCTCGTTGAGCTGCCCTGGATAGGCCACGATTCCCAACCCCAGCAGCATCAGCGCCAGGGCACCCGGCAGGTGCCGATTCTCGCGCAGGAGCAAAGCAATGGCCAGGGAGGCCAGCCCCAGGAGCCACCAGCTCCCTATCATCCGCAGGCCAGCCCACCCCAGGGTGATGCCCAGAGCCAGTTGGATGCCCCGCACCACCGATTTTGGAGTCCAGCGGACCAGCCGCCCCACGAGGCCGCTGAAGGCGAGCAAGATCCAGATAAGTCCCAGAGCCAACCCGGAGGAGTAGATCATGGGCGGCGGCCAGCCCTGAGCGATGGCCACTACAGCGATTACCTTCATGGGCTGCAGGGGCATGGGCACCCGATAGGTCAGCCCCAGGGCGATGTTGGTCACTCCCATCATCACCAGGAAGCCAGCCGGATTCAGGCCACAGATGGCGATATAGCCAATGGCCAGCGGCAGAAGCGTGCCGAAGTCCCCCATGGAACCGGCCAGCTCGCGCCGGTTGAACTCGAACTCTCTGATCCGCATCTCCGACCTCGCGACTGGGGGGCGAATAAGGCCCCCCAGTTGACGCCTTTTGCCCTTCAGTGAGTTGCGACGCTACTGCTTTTGTGCCTCAACGCTCTCGCAGGGGTGCTCCGTCACCTCACCGTGGCATTCGCGAATCTGTTCGCGGGTGCACTCACTCGGATCTCCCTTCAGCTTCTCCGGATGAGCGCACTGTGACCTGGGATCACAACAACACATGGACCTCAGCTCCTCATCAATGGTTGGACTCCGTCCGGGTGACAAACCCTTCTCCCAATCGCTCTCGGGCTAAGTTCTGGTAGGCGGCCAGGTGTTCGTGGTCGAGATAGTAGTGGATGCGGTAGCCCCGCCGCTCCCCTCGCACCAGCCCCAGGTCTTTGAGCACCCGCAGGTGCTGAGACACGGCCGAGGGAGTCACCCCCAGCTCCTGGGCCAGGCACCCCACACAAAGCGACCTCCCCGGCTCCTGCCGGGCCAAGAGTTCTGCCAGTCGCAGTCTGGTCTCATCGCCGAGAGCCTTATAGAATCGGGCCAAGTCACGTATCTCGTTCATCACTCATGTCAGTGTTTGTATTTAGTAGCTGCTCACATACTAAATCAATCGTAGCACAAAGGGCGAGCTTTGTCAAGTTTGCTCTGGAAGGCTGAGGTGCCCCACGGCCCAGAGCTCCCCCTGGCAGGAGGAACCTCCCAACCCAAGCGGTAAAAGCCATCAGCGATCAGCTCTCAGCCCGGGATAAACAAGGTGACGTTCGCTCGTTCGCTCACGACAGGCACCCAGTTGGCTGATAGCTGATTGCCGACCGCTGAATGCTTCCTCTAGGTGCTCGCGCCCTCCTCCATTGGTCGCAATCGAGGGAGCCATAGGGCCATCAACATGGCCGCGACAAAGGCCAGTATAGACCCAAAGGCGAAGGGCGCTGAGGGGCCAAGGCCCCTCCAGCCCCCAACCCCCTGCCACAGGATGCCGGCTATGAGCGAGGCCGGGAAATCCAGCACGCCCAGGGCGGCGTTGTAGACCCCGTAGGCTGTGCCCCGCTGCACGGGCCGGACGATGTCCGCCACCAGGGCCTTGGTGGTGCCGTAGCTCAGCCCATAATATACGCCGTAGAGAACATAGAGGGTCCACACCTGCCAGCCCGCTCCGGCCAGGGCGAATCCCAGGTAGATCAAGGAGTAGGCAATCCAACCGCTGACGATGATCTTGCGCCGTCCGATGCGATCTGACCAAGCGCCCGCCGGCCCAGAGATGAGTGTGTACACCAGGTTGAAGGCGATGAGCATCCCCAATACACCCAGCACACTCAGCCCCCGCTCCTGTGCGCGAAGCACCAGAAAGGCATCCGAGGAATTTCCCAGCTCGAAGATGCAGACGATGAGCAGAAAAACCTTGAAGGGGGTGCTAAACCCCCTCAGCGACAGGGAGGGTGGCTCGCGTCTCTCCTTGACCGGCACGTCCTGCGCGCCGATGGCCAGCGAGAGCACAGCCAGCACAGCGGGGATCAGGCTCAGGAGCACCACTGTCTGGAAGGTGTGCCGACCCAGCTCCAACGATGTGGACTGGGCAGCCCAGACGACCAGAAAGGCTATGATCAGCCCCAGCATGGCGCCGCCAGTGTCGGCTGCCCGGTGGAAGCCAAAAGCCAGCCCCCGCTGATCCTCTTGAATACTGTCGGCCAGCAACGCGTCTCGGGGCGCGGTGCGGATCCCTTTGCCCACCCTGTCAGCCCAACGCACGCCCAACACTGTTCCCCAGGAGTTGGCCACATAGAAAAATGGTTTGGCCAGAGTGGATAGCCCATAGCCCGCCACCGCCAGCCACTTGCGCTGTCCCAGAACGTCGGAAAGCCAGCCGGAGAAGACCTTCAGTAAACTGGCTGTGGCCTCAGCGATCCCCTCGATCAGGCCCACAACGTTGGTCTTGACCCCCCAGCACATTGGCCAGAAACAGCGGCACAATGTTGATCACCATCTCGCTGGAGACGTCCATGAAAAAGCTGGTCAGGCTTGCGGCCCACACATTGCGGGGCAACGCGCGCCAGCCAGCTCTGGGTTGCGCGGAAACGTTTGTATCTGACATTACTTTGCCTCCTCAATCCACCAAGTGATCTGCTTTGTGGTAACTACCTCATCCGCCGGTTCGATCAGCTTGGCGCGGATCTCCTTCAACACCTCGCGGCCTGCTAAGGTGATGCTGTAATACCGGCGCCACCTGCCATCCACCAGCCGTCTCTCAGAGACCAGATAGCCAGCCTCCTCCAGCCGGTGCAGCGTGGTATAGAGGGTGCCCGGGCTGAGATCCTCATAGCCGTGGCGTGCCAGCTCTTTGGCCATCCATAACCCATAGATGCGCTTCTCCTCAGCATGGTGAAGGATATGAATCTTAACAAACCCCAGGAAGAACTCCCGCAAGATTGCTATCGTATCTCGTTAACGGATTTCGCTATCAACTTCGCTTATTGTATTGTCCAGAAAAGAGTTATCAAATCGGTGAACGGAGCTTTGGGGCAGCGGGGGTGCTTATGGTAACCGACCTCAACTGAGAGAACGAGGGGGCAGAATGCGGGACGGTCAGGTACCCCTCCCCGCGCTGCCCTTTCCACCCCGGTCCCAGGCCCTTGATTAGGCCGCGAACACCGCGTAGAGCAGCCACCCAGCGAGGGCCAAGAAGAGGCCCGACATGGCCAGCTTGACCGTGGCCGCCCGGGCTTGGAGGAAACGGGTCAATTGCTTGGAGGTGGTACCCCGGAAGGCCAGGATGAAGACCACCACCAGGGGTAAGATGAACATTAGATTGTAGAGTAGGAGATAGAGAAACGCCCTCACCCGCAACTCCGGCACCCCCATCACGAAGATGATAGTCGGCAGGTAAACCTGTCCGGTGCAGGCCAGCTCGATGATGGAGACCGCCAGGCCAGTTATGAAGGCCACCCACACGTAGGCCCGCGCCCGGCGGGTCTGGCGGATGACCCTGTTGATACGCATCCGCAAACTGTGAGGCAGACTCAATGTCATCTCCTCCAGCTCGCCTCGACGGGCCTTGCGGTAGTCGAGGATGCTGAAGAGGGCCAGGACCAGGCAGAGAAGGGCGGTGATCAGATAGAGCCAGCGGCCCAGCGCAGTCAGGAAGCCCACGGTCTGTAGGAATTTCCACAGCCCCACGCCCACCAGAAAATAGGCCAGGAAGACACCCAGGGTGAAGGTCGCCCCCACGCTCAATATCTCCCGGCCCTTGCGCCCACTGATAGCCAGGTAAGAGATGAAAAATATAATGGTGGCGAAGGCACAGGGGTTGAGGCCATCTATTAGTCCTGCGGCGACGACGGTGTACAGCCCGAAGGAGCGGAAGCGGTCCACGATGCGCGCCTGGGCCTGCTCGGTACGCATGGTCACCAGCTCCCAGGGGGCAGGCGCGCCTTTGACACTGTACTCCTGGTAGGCCGCCTTCACCCGCTGCAAAGTGATCCCCTCACCCAGGAAGTAGTGATCGCCGACGAAGAGAGCCGGAGTACTGAGGTGCTTCTGCTCCGGCACACCGTAGTGCTGGCACAGTGCCTCATTCAGCACCTTGTTCTCCGGCGCGCCGATGTGGTACACGCGCAGGTAGAGGTTGGCGTACTGTCCCAGGAGATGGCGCAGGTCGTACCAGGCCCGATCGCACTCCTGACAGCCCTGCTCGAAGAAGTAGGCCATCTGAACCAGGGGTTGGCCAGACCCTTCAGTGCCAGTCCCCCTGTAGGCGGTGACTCCGGGGCCCAACTCCTCCTCAATCGCTACGGCCTGAGCGCTCTCAGCGGCGGAGGCTTCCCCGCCGGGCTGTCGTTCGGTGGGAGGGGCACACCCCGCGCTTTGCAGGCAGCTCTCAATCTGAGCCCCGAGGCCCTCCCGGATGGCCTGCTCCCCCTCCAGCACCGCATCACCAATGAAGATCACCGGCACCTCGGCGATATGCACTCCGTAGCGCGACTCCAGGTCGAGCAGCACTTCGTAGTCCTCGGCACTCTCCACGTTGAAGGCCCGAATGTCGAGCTGGGTGCCATATTTGGCATGGAGGGGAGGAAGCACCTCCTCTTCGACCGCTTTGCAGTGAGGACAGGTGGTGGAGTAGAAGAAGGCGGCGTGGGCTATGAGTTCTGGCTCCGTTTCAGTCGGGGCCTGGCTTTCCGCCCCCTTCGCCTCCTGGGGGCTAACCGTGGTGGGTCGGGGTTGCCCCTCCTCCAGGAGCTGCCAGGGGGAGGGCATCAGCTCTCGGCTGTACTCCTTCCAGGCCGCAACCAGAGGGGAGATCGTCATCTCCTCCCCCAAGAAAGCATACGTCCCGATGAACACCGTCGGGATGGCACACTGATCCGATATTCCGTAGTACTCGCAGAGGTCCCGCCACAGCGTTTCGTTGTGGGGATAGTCCACATCGAAGGTGCGCAGGCTGAGGTTCTGGCGTTCCTCCAGGAGGTAGCGCATCGTAAACCAGGACCACTCATTTTCCTGCCAATCGGCGCCGCTGTAGAAGTAGGCAGCGAAAACACTGTATGCACCGAACAGGCAGGAGGGACACTCTGCCTCAGTGCCCTGGTAGCTGATCACACCGGGCGTGGAAGAGCCCTCATTCTCCAGACGCTCCAGCGGTGGACGCAGGGTCAGCCCCTCCCGCCTGTAAGAGGGCTGGGCGTCAGAAGGGAAGGGACAGCCACCCCCGGCCAGGCAACCCTCAATGAGGTCCGGGAGCTGCTCCCGGATCGCTTCCTCTCCCTCCAGGAAAGCGTCGCCAATGAAGAGGGCTGGCACCTGTCTCAGGCGCAGGTGGTGCTTTTCCTCCAGCTCCAGAAGCACCTCGTAGTCGTCGGGCAGCGCGGGGTTGAATATCCGAACCTGCAATCGCTCCCCGTACCGCTCTTGCAGCGACGGCGCGTACACTGGGTGCGCCATCTGACAGGGCACGCAGCCTGACAGAGGGGCAAACAGGATTTCCTCCACCCGCCGACAGGGCTCGCAGCCTGGCTTGGAGAAGACAAGAACCTCCGCAGTCGGCACATCAGCCCTGGCTGGTCCGGTCCACAACACGCCCGCGAGCGCCAGCAGCAGGGCCCACCTGAGAAGCTTAGACTCCCACATCGCCTTCACTCTCCTTTGCGCAGCTACATTCTCCCTATCCCTCGCAGGATGGCCCGAGAGGGGAAGATAATCGCCCGCCGGGGACAGATTCGCGCGCAGGCGTCGCAGCCCACCAAACAATTGAAGGGCTCGACCACTTCCACGACCTCTCCGCTATCGGCCGGGCCGAAGACGCCAGAGCTGCAGAACTCCAGGCATCGGCCACAGCCATCGCAGAGGTCTTCAGCGATGGTGGGGAACCAGGGCACCTGGTGGCGGGGAATGCCCTGCCAGGTTGCCTGCGAGGGTACACTTGCTTCCCTCTCCCCTGCCTGCTGCTGCCGATAGAAGCGCTCGTACTCCTTCAAGAAGGCTGCGGCATACTCCCCCTCGCTGGAGGCCGGCACATAGTTGTGAGCCCTGACGCTTTGCAGAAGTTCCTCCTTGAGTGAGGGATCGGGAGCTCGCCCCTCCCCATACAGGTCGGCAAAGATCTCATCCAACCCCCGTATGCCCGACACGAAGCGGCCCACTTTGATCTGCCTGTAGCTTAACTTCTTCGCATTTCCAATCGCAATTCCTCCACCGCCTCCAAAGTTTAGGAAGCTACTCTGCCAGCTCCAGCAGGGCCAGCAGGGCTTTTCGCTGCTCCTCGTGAGAGCCATCGAAAAGCGGCCCACACCGGCTCACATCCTCCTCGCCCACGGCCAACTTGAAGGCGAAGATGAAGCAGGTGGGCTGCCGACAGGCCCGGCAGTTTCCTCCGGGCAATAGCTTGTAAACCTCAATGACCCTGGGGGGCTCCCGCCGCTTGTAGCTGGGCTCGATCTCCTCCCGCCTTTTCCACACCGTCTCGATCATCTTGATCAGCCGTTCCACCATACGGACCGCCTCATCCCGATCCCTCAGGTTGCTGACAGCGATCTCATGAGGACGCACTGCGACAGTCCGTCCGCCCATGCGCCAGGTGAGAACCTGCTGCTCGTGATCGTAGATGGCACCGGACCAGCGGGCGTTCAGGTACGGCAGAACCGCGCCAATGTCATCTGTCAGATGAGCTTTGGCGTTGAACCGTTCGGCGCCCGGATCGCAGGGCGGACTTGTCACCTCCAGCTCGTACTCTCCGATCACGTTGTCCTCAATGCTCCTTTCCCATCCCTGACAGGCCCGCCGTTGCCCCCAGCAGCTCTTTGAGCCGTGCCCCTTGCTCCTCGTACTCCTCTTCCATGAGTGAGGGGCACTGCTCCAGTTCCATCTCGCCTTGGACCAGCCTGATGGCAAAGGCCAGGCAGGTCTGCTCACCGCAACGACGGCAATTGTTTCGGGGCAGGAGCTGGTACACCTCCAGTGGCTGAAGGGCGGCCCGTCGTTTGTGGGAGGGGGTGATCTCCCTCCGCCGCTGCCAGGTGTCGTTGATCAGATCTCGCAGCCAATGAGCGGTGGCCTGGGCATCCTCCTCATCTCTGACCTTGGCCATGGTGACGACGTGAGGGTAGAGAGTGATCAGTCGCTCATCTTTTCGGAAGGTCAGGGTGTTGGTCAGGGGGTTGTAGATTGCCCGGGGCAGGAGGGCATTGAGATAGGGTATCACCTCCCGGATGTCATCGCTCAGCTCAGCCACCGCGCGCAGCTTCTTCGCATCGGCCAGGCAGGGCAGAAATGTAGTGACCTTCACCTCACGTAGCAACAGATTCATCTCTGGGGCTCGTGCGATCTGTTCCCACCTCCTGTGGTCTAGCAGGTTTCGGTGAGTAATGAAATCAGGTCCCCCTCTCTCAACTCCGCCCTTTCATCCAGGTCTTGAATGGTATATCTACCACCCAGATTCAGCAAATAGGACGGGAGGAGGCCGCGTCGGTCCCTGGTGATGGCTTTGCCCACCAACATCGGTACCTCTTGGGCCAGAGCCCCAATGACGTCCCGCCAGACTGCACCACTTGGCATAATGAGCCTCACCTCTTTCCTGCCAGCCGAAATCCGTGCTGGCCCAGTAAGCTCAATGGTCACTTTCACAGCCATTGCTCAATCTTCTTTACCACGTCGCCTTGTCAGCCCATCTGTCTCTAGCATCTCCGGCTTGAGGCCCTTTCGGCCGCTGCATCCAAGTGCCTTCATATCCATGGCTATTCAGGGAACAGCGGAAACTGAGGGTCTCACTAACGAACGATAGCCTCCATATCCGACAGCTTAGCCTCGACGTGTACTACCCTACCTTATGCCTCTTGGTTGCGCATAGCTCTTCCTGTTCCGGTGAAGCTGTCGAGTCTTCATTCAACTCCATGTTACAAAGATGTAGTAGATGCCCACAAGCGTGAAGACGACTCCAACACTTCTTCGCATCACCTTCTCAAACACCTGGACCTTGTCCATGACCTGCCCAAGCGTTGAAACGCTTTTCACGAGCAACACAGATGCCAGAATAACCGGAAGTCCGGTGGCCATCGCATACGCCAAGGGCACGAGCAACGCATCATTTGTTCTCAGAGCGAGAGGTATAAGCATGCCAAAATACAATACAGCACTGAATGGACAAAAAGCGAGCGCGAATACCACTCCTAGCAAAAATGCACCGAGATAGCCCTTATCTGTGAGTTTCTGCTTGAGAGCATCGAGCTTGTTTCCATCTCCGACGGAATCAAATCTGATGATCTCGGTCATTACCAGCCCGATAACGATGAGAAGGGGACCCAAGAGCTTTTCTCCGTATGCTTGAAGCAAGAGGGCAATTCGTTGCGTGTTTAATCCTATGTACACTATGAGGCTTGCGAGGCCAACGTATGTGAATGCCCGTCCCAGAGTATAGAGCAAGCTCACGAGCAAGGTATGCTTGCTGTTTTCGATTCGTCTTGACATGTAAGCGACGGCCGTTATGTTCGTGGCAAGGGGGCAGGGGCTGATGGCCGCCATGAGGCCGATGAAAAAGGCTGCAGCGATGGATATATCGCTCGCTCCCATCTTCTCCAGAAACAGCATAATGTCCATTTTAGCTCAGGTCTCCAGCCAGTCTTTTCTCTAAGACCCCCTTGAGGTATTGGAGATAGTCTTGCTCGTTTTTTATCTTGTACCAGACCGTTGTGTTCTCTTCCTTATGGAATGTGCCGTCAATGTATATGCCGATCCAAAGAGATGAGCCTGTTGCACCATATCTCATGACCAGTTCCCTGTTCTCGGCGAGTTGTCCGTTGATGTGGGCAAAAGCTAACTGGCCAGAATCCAGTTCGCCCTTAAAGTATGTATTCACGGTCTTTTCAGCCAGCGCGCCGACCGTCTTACATGAATCACACTGGTGTGTACCGTGGAAATGAAGCACCTCCACTCTTACACCCTCTGTGGACTCGCGGCCAGTGCTTTCTGATTCCTGCACTGGTTGTTGTACTGCGGTGGTTTGTTGCGCCTGCAACAGGCTTTCTGTCCGCGATAGGGGTAATGACTCTTGTGTCGTGGTAGCTTGCGGTACCTGCGACGGGGTGCTTGTCGGCGACGTTTGTACTGGCTCTTGCCCATCGGCTGTCCGCTGTGTCTGGGGTTGACCGCTTCCACATGATAACGTCACCATGAGAACCACTACCGCGAATACAGCCATGGTCAGGATGGGCAACAACTTTCTGGTCGGTTTGCCATGCTCTATGTTGTCCCTATCCATGTGCCCTCCTCATGTATGCTACTCCTTACCGGTCCCACTCCTCAACCTGGCTGAAGACTCCATGCCGGGATGGAGAAGGATGCCGTCGCTGTTTTGAGTCGCTTCTGCCGCCAGATGCAGCTTCCCCCATCCAGCCTCACCGTCGGCCCACCGCCCAGGATGTGGACCTGACCGGCGGTGGGGTGGGTCAGCCCGGTCAGCATGCGGATGGTCGTCGTCTTCCCTGCCCCATTCGGCCCCAGGAAGCCGAAGACCTCCCCCTGGCGCACCTCGAAGCTGATGTGATCCACGGCAAGAAGGCTGCCATAGATCTTGGTCAGTCCTGTGGTTTCAACAGCGCTTTCCATTCCCTTATCCTTCTACCGAGGCCAGGGCATCCTGATCCAAAAGCAGCCCTGTACAACCTGACCATGAGGTTATAGTGTTATATCAACCCTGCCTCGCGCAATGCCCCCACCAGGCTTTCCTTGCTCGGCGCCAGCCCGACAAACTTGACCAGATCACCGATGACCAGCGCCGGGGCATTGTTGATGGCGTACTCCTCCCACTCTTTATCCCCTCGGCCAGTATGGTACACGATCTCGATTTGATCGCTGTACTCGGCTTCTATCTCCTTCAACAGCCGTTTGACTGCCACGCCACCCGAGCAGGGTGGCACTGATACGAATGTCTCGATTCTCACTTTAGACATAGTCCCCCCTCCCGCAGTGCATTGTTGAGCGTGGCTTCGCTGGGGCACATACCCTCAATGCGGATGCTGCCATTCACCACCGCCGCGGGCACACAGAAGAGGTTGTACTCCTCGAACTTCTCTAACCCTTCTGTGCCCTCGTAGACGGTTAGTTGCAACTCTCCCTCGTACCTTGATGCGATCTGTTTCGCCAGGGCGACAAGAGCTGTGCAGCCAGGGCACGGCGGGTCGCCGCTAAAGACTTCTAGTTCGACCATGGTTTACCCTCCTAATACATTGCTAATAGACTTAATCGGAAATAACGCTAGATGGCGATAGACAAGGGCTGCTCAAGCGATGAAATGTAGGTTAAGCAGCCACGGCGCAATCAAGTCGTAGGTTGAATAGGCCACAAGCTGTCTCCATCACCAAATCCTCAAAGGCTTGGCGATGATTGCGATAGATATCTCGGACAATGTGATAGATCTTCACACCGCCAATACTATGCTCCACCCCTATACGCTCGCTGGAGATGGCTCGATTCTGCACTTTTTCCTCAGGCGTCAATTCACCGGCGCGAGGTTTCTTCTTAGGCTGATAGGTGGTTGTCTGTTCAGGTTCGTAGCCTTGAAAGCCGGTATCCTTCCACAACGTACTGCCTTTGGGGAAGCGATACCCCTCATCATCCGCTACAGCTTTATCATGCCGTCTACCCTTTTGCGTGCGCCCTAGGGCTTTGACCTTCTTGGTGCGTTTGTCAGTGATGACAATATTGTTCACCGTGTGGCGTTTCTTCTTGCCGCTGTAATACTCACGTTGTCGTTGGGGGTCTTTGGGACGCTGGATGGGGCGCTCCGTGCCGTCAATGATGAACTCCAGACGCGGACATTGGGCCAGAATCTGTTCCACGTTGGCCGCTTTGCGCGCCGGAAGTTGCTTCTCGTACCCCAAGGCAGCATTCAAGATGGGCGTCAAGCGGTGAATCCATTCATTGGCTTGGGGTTGACTGAAGCCGAAAAAGAAGCCCAACACCTCCTGGGTGGGATAGAACTTGAAATAGAATAGGATAAAGATCAGTTTGTCTTCGATAGTCGCCAAGGTGGCTTTCCGCCCACCTCCACGACGCCGCCGGCGGGGCGTGGGCCGCCGTGCATCTAGGCGTTGCAGATCCTGCTCATAGACTTGACAAAATGCTGGCAACAGCCGCACCAAAGCCTTCGGCGTCAGGCCAGTGACACTCCGCAGAATTCTGCGCTTAGACTTGATCTGGGTATAGTTTAGCATTCCCACCCCCTTGGGTACTTGGCGATGGGACGCATTATACCACATATTCTATTTCCGATGAAGTCTAATGTGTGCGACGAGGCGATCGGCTGGGATAATCTTTCCCGAGCCAACGACCTCGTTGTTGACAACCACGGTTGGCGTGACGATCATGCCATATGCCTCAGCCTCGGGGCCAAGGGCGTCAAGTTTCTGTACGTCAACTTGTCCAGGGAACTTTTCGGCCGCCTTGCGAGCTTCTCGTTCCGCGCGCTTGCATTTAGCGCATGGAGGCGTGGTTCCAAATATCTTGATTGTTACCATGATGATGCTCCTATCTACGACCTGTAGCTCCACCTACAATCACAGCCTGCTGATGAGGCAGGGCGGGTGCGGCTGTAGTGATCATCTGCATGATCCCGTCCGGTTCATGGGATTTGGTGCATTATCCCTGTGCCTCTTTCATCCAGCCCAGGATCTCCTCTTTGCGTGGGATTCGTCCAGATGATTTGACTTTCTCGTCTATAACCAGGCCTGGTGTGCTCAGAATCGGGTAACTCATGATCTGATCCACATCTGTTACCTTAGTGAAGGTGGCTTGGATGCCCGCTTCAGCAGCGGCTTGGCGAGCTAGCTGCTCTAGTCGCTTGCATTTTGGACAACCCGTGCCAAGTATCTTGACTTCCATTGCAGTCCTCCAGCAGTTGTAAATGTCTGTGAAACCCTATGTGTTGTGTTCCTGGACATCAATCCAGTCGTCCAGGGAGGAAACGCGACCTAGTGAGCTGAGACTTGTGCAGTAGCTGCCGACTGGCGCTGGCGTTTTCCGACCCAGCTCAGTCCGACCGCCAACACTGCGGCACCGATGATCAGGTAAGCGAGAAGCAACCACGGGCTGGTCCCATCAACCCAGGCGCCATAGATCAGCCCGGCCAGCGTGCTAAAGACCGTGACCCAGGCTACATATACCCAGGTCTTCGTCTTACCAATAACTCTGGAAGTGATGAGGATACTCTGCAGACTGAGCTCAGGATCGGCCATCAGGTAGGCCAACAAAGGCCCACGATGCATGCCCAGGCTCAGGAACATGTTAGCAATAGGCACCTCGACCAGTGTGGGGAAGTACATGAACACGCCGAAGAGCACCCCCACCAGGTTGGCCAGCAGCGTATTGTACCCCGCGAGGACCTGTATCCATTTGGGATTGATGAGCCCGCGGATGACACCGACAGCGAAGACGCCGCCGATCAACAGTGGGAAGATCTGCTTGACGAAACGCCAGGTCTCCCACAGCCACTCCTGGATCTCGTACTCGTCAAAGTACCTGCTTGCGACGACCCACAGGCCGATCATGGCTACGAGAATGCCCAACATCTTGCCGGTAATGAGCACCTCCAAGCCGCCCGCGTGTGGCACCATCTTGACAGCAGCGACGATCACCGTCGCAGCAATAGCGCCCAGCGCGGTCCAGGTCCAGGGATTGTAGCCTTCGTCGACTGAGTTGAGGCCAAACCAGGCGCTGACTCCGATCACGGCCAACAGGAGGATGAGGATCACTCCCTGAACCGTAACCCCCTCTTCGCCCAGGCTCGCGTCGAAGGGTACCAGCCAGTCAAGGGTCTCTTGGAAACGATCCATGCCGCTGATCGGCAGCGTGAACTGGGCGTAGCCGTTGGTGAACAGACCTACTTGCAAGGTTCCTGCGATGAGCAGACCAATGAGAAGCAGGAAGAAGAGCCAGGTGCTCTTGTGAACCTCCGTACCCCCGGCGAAGGCGCCGTTTCCCGCTTGATCACGCGCGGCGTCGTCTCTAAGAAAGGTCAGTGCCATGATCAGGCCGATTCCGATGCCGAACAAGACCGAGAGCAGGATGCGGGCGATCGCGATGTCCATACCGATAGCGACGCCGGTGTAGGCCAGGGCCAGGATATTGATGGCCGGACCTACGAACAAAAAGGTGATGGCAGGGCCGAGGCCGGCGCCCTTCCTATAGATGCCGGCGAACAAGGGCATGATCGTGCAGGAGCACACGGCCAACACAAAGCCGCCTACGGCCGCGGCCGGGTAGGAGATCACCTTGGGAGCATTGCGCCCCAGGTAGCGCGTGACGGCCTCTTTAGGTACCAGAGCTGTGAGTGCCCCGGCGATGAAAAAGGCCGGTAGCAGGCAGAGCAGGACGTGGGCTGCGAGATAAGAGGCCAAGTTGCCTAACCCACCCTGGAGCAGGCCGACGAGATAAGTAAGTAGATCCATAGCACAACACCTCCTAAATGGTTTGTAGATATTCTTTCAGCAAAGCCCTGTATGCATCAGGTCAATCACTCCGCTTAACCTCACATTTAGGACAGGGGCAACCGGACACCGGTCTCTCCGGAATGGGTGGCCAGCCCTCTGCAAACTCCGGCTGACCAGTGAGCATCTCTCGGACAGCGCTTATCACCTTCGCTACCCGCTTATCATGTAGGCGATAGTAGATAATGAGCCCATCACGACGGTCGCTCACCAAGCCTGCCTCCCGCAGGATGGCCAGTTGTTGGGAGACGTAGGGCTGCCGCGCGCCAAGCACGGTGGTGAGGTGGCAGACGCATTCCTCCTCCCGCCGTAGGATGTCCAATATGCGCAGCCGCACCGGATGGGCCAGCGCTTTCATGATCCTGGCCTGCTGCTCATAGCCCCGCATTTTATCTCTCTCTGCAGTCATATTCAAACACTTGCATATAGTATACCACAAAAAAACATGCTGTCAAGTCTTCTGTAGGCCAGCTAGCGCTTCCGGAGGCAGTGCCCAGAACTAGCCGTGCAGGATTACCTGGACTTGGGAACGTTGCAAAGTCCGGAGGTTGTCGAAGGAATGTTTCGCGTGAACGCGCAGGCAGTACGGGGGACGTTTGGTGATGGAAGTGGCCCTACACTGCCAACTTGACCTCTCTGAGCTTGATGACCAGTTTTGTACCGCGTAGGAAGATCTCATTGTCTTTCACGGTGATGGCGGCTCTCGGCTGATCAAAGACGATGGTATCGCCCCGGACAATGCCGGTGAGCTCAATAGTCTCTTGAGCAGATTCCGCCTCCAGGTCTGCCAGGACCTGGCCAAAGGCGGCGAATGAGACGGCATCCGGCCCGCCATGCTCAGTGTCACTCTCGATCAGCTCATCAAAGTCTTTGATGGTTAGCTCGCCCAATACCTTGCGATCACTCATTGTTCTCCTCCGCTCGATTGCACTCTGTCTCTACAACAGCGCCTCGCTGCAGATGATGCGTGGAATCAGCGGCGCTTCCTCGGCCCGGTCCTCAATGGCGCGGTGGGCCTCCTCCAGGTTGTAGTCACGGACGATGCGCAATAGTTGCTCAATCAGAGCCTGGCCGATGATTCTGCTGCGACGCAGGTTGTTGAGCTCGCGATGGGCACGGGCGGTCAAGGGGACGGTGGTGAGGATCTCGGACAGGAGACTCAACCGCGCTTTCTCCTCTGGGTCCTCCTCAGCGTCGAAGATGAGGCGCAGTTCCGCGAGGGCGTAGTCGCGACCCAACGCCCGGCCCACTCTGTGGCGTATCTCGGCCTCGCGGGTGCGGACCTCGGCGTCGAAGTCGCGTTTGACGGCAGTGATGCGCTGGTTGATGCCAGTCGGCAGCGCCAGGGTGGGCTCGTCTTCCTCGCAACGGATGGCGCGGATGGCCTGCTGAGGGTCGGCGGTACGATGGCCCTCTTCGTCAACCAGGTAGAGACGCTGATAGCTGCCGGCCTGGCAGAAAACGAACAGCCCGGGCTCGCCAACAGCCTGGCGGGCGCTGCGGACGCCGTCGGGCATGGCGGCGATCTGCTGGAAGCGGTCGGGATCGGTGCGCTGCAGTTGGCGCATGAGTTCTTCGGCCTCCAGCAGGTTGAAGATGTCGGGCTCGGGTTCGTCCTCCAGGACGCTGGGATCGCCCCGATAGATGGCGTACAGTGCCTCTTCGTTGATCCGCTCGCTCTTGTGCAGAACAGGGGCATCCTCGCCGATGGTGCAGTGGATCTCGCCGATGCGGCGCTCCAGGCGCTGCTCGATGCCCAGCTCGCGCTCCAGGCCGGTCTCAGGGAGGAAGTTGTAGGCGTAGATGGTGTCGTGCTCGGTGCCGATGCGATCCACGCGGCCCACGCGCTGGATGAGGCGGATGGGGTTCCAGTGCAGGTCGTAGTTGATGACGTGGTTGGCATCCTGCAGGTTGAGGCCCTCGCTGAGCACATCGGTGGAGACCAGGATGCGCAGTTCTTCGTCGCCGGGTTGGAGTTGATAGTTGTTGGCTTGGGGAGCGAAGCGAAGGATGACGCGGCCTCGGTCTGTAGTGTCGCTCTCGACAGCGCGGATACGGCCCAGGTGTCGGAGGTTATCGTAGAGGTAGTGGGTGGTGTCGGCGTATTGGGTGAAGATGAGGACCTTGCTGTGGAGCAGGTCACCCGGCAGGGTACGGCGGCTGGACAGGGTGCGGCCTTCGGTCATCATGGCGATGAGTTGCTGGAGTTTGCTGTCCTCTTGGGGGCCGATGGGCTCGACCAGGCGGGCCATTTGGTCCAGGAGCGCGATGTCGGTGTCCAAGGCTTCCCGAAGCTTAAGCACCTCGAAGTCGGTGATGGGGTAACGAATACTGGCTTTCTCCAGAGCCTCGTAGAGGGTAGGCTCGTCGTCCAAGTCGGATTTGTACAGGATGTCGGTGGCCTCGTCGCCAGCGGGCACCAGGCCGCGATCAAGGGCACCCTGGAAGGCGCGCTGCAGGTTTCGGAGGCGGTTGACGGTCTGGCGGAAGGCGTGGACGCTGGACTCGAAACGCTTGAACAGCATGACCCGCATCAGACCGCGCAGGGCAGCGCCGGCCCGTTGAAGTTCCCCGTAATTGGGCTCGTGCTGGTGTTCGGGCAGGACGTAGTCGAACAGGGCGTAGCGGGCGTAGGTGAGCTGGCCCATCAGGTCGTGCAGGCGCTGGTAGACGCGGCTCTCCCCCGCCGTGTCGCCCGGGGCACGGTAGGTGTCCTCGATGCTGTAGGTGATGGTCTCCAGTTGGCGGTCGGGGAAGACCAGGGGCTGGCCGTTGATGCGGGAATCGGCATAGTAGGTGCGGATGTGGCGGCGGGTGCGGCGGATGAGGATGTGGTTGAGGATCTCCTGCAGGTCACGGCTGGGCGGATCCTCGTTGCGCGGTTCCACCTTGCTGAAGAACTCGGGCAGGTTGGGCGGGTTGATGGGAATGGTGGTGGTATCCTGGGGGTGCCAGAGCTTGATCTGGTGATAGATGTCCCAGGCGCTGGTGGCCCGAGGAGTGGCCGTCAGCAGGATAGTGGGCCGGGTCTGGGTGAAGAGCTGGAGGGCGGCGTAGCGCTGGGTATCGCGGTAGCGGAAGTTTTGCGACTCGTCCACCAGCACCAGGTCGCGGTCGCGATAGCGCCAGTTGTCGGCCAGCATCCGCTCGTTGCCCTTCTGGCTGAGGAGACCCATGGAGACGACGGGGGCATCAATCTGGTAGCGTTCCATGAACCACTCCCACATCTCCACCAGCGAAGCGGGGCAGACCACCAGGGGGCGGGCGCCGCGATAGAGGGCGTAGCGCTTGAGCAGGGTCGTGCCGATGTAGGTCTTGCCCAAACCCACGACGTCGGCCACGAAGACGCCGTGGTAGGTGTCCAAGATCTTGATGGCCTGGCGGACGGCCACCCGCTGGAAGTCGGCCAGTTCGGGCATCTCGGCTTCCCAGAGGAGCTCCGTGTCACGGCGGCCCTCCAGCCGGTCTTTGACCAGGGTGTAGAGGGTCTTGAGGTAGATGTCGTGGGGGCTGACGGGGCGGGGGCCTGCCGGGGTGGGCACCTGGCTGGCGGCCCAGGAGCGGCGCAGTTCGTGGATCAAGGCCTCGTCAAAGTCCTCGGCTTCTTCCCACAGCTCGTTGAACCACTGGGAGAGCTCGGCGTGGTTGCCGTCCCCGAACACGCGGACGTTGAGCTCGGTGTTGTGGCTGACGCCGCCCAGGGACAGGTTGGAGCTGCCGACGATGGCCGCGCCGGTCTGGGCGCGGATGCGGGCCGGGTTGAAGTCGAAGAGGTATGCTTTGGCGTGCAGGCGGCCGCGGGTGTAGACCCGCACCTGCACGATGCCCTGGGCGATGAGGTCGGCCAGGGAGAGAACCAGGGCCTGGGCATCGTCGGTCTGGTCCAAAAGCTCCAGGGTGGTCTGGATGGAGTCGGCGGTCTCGGCGCGCATGCGGGGAGCCTGGGCGGAGGCCATCCATTCGCGGCGCACCGCGCGCTGCAGGGTCGCCAGGTGGTGGGTGCCCTCGGCCAGTTGCTCGATGGTCTGGCGGTTGGTGACGTTGCCGATGAGCAGGCGTAGTTGATCCAGGGCAGGGATGTGCTCGGCGATAGCCTGGAAGCCGGACAGGAAGAAGTAGCCGACGGCGAAGTGGGCGCGGATGCTATCGGCCAGGAAGTTATTGATCTCGGGAGCCAGCTCCCGCGTGCGGTTGTCTATGATGTCGTGGGGCATTTGGTTTTCCTTTCGGAAGGAAATGTGCTATAATGCTGGTACCCTTTTGTTTGATTGACAGCAACACCTAGTTCTCTGTTTCTAGATGAGGAGTGGCAATATGACCAAAGTACTTGCCGTAAAGGTTACCCCCCAGGGAGTGCTAGTGCCACGTCCTATGATAACTGCTTGGGGTGACATTGAGGAGGTCGAAATCGAACAATACGCCGATGTCATTGTGATCAAACCCAAAGTCAATCACGCCCGCCAGTCACAGGCTCAAATTGTGAGTGAGATGAAAGTAGCGGGCTTGATCGAAGATCTGCCTTGGGCGCAACCTCCGGTGGTCTCCTCAGAGGAGCGCGCGCGTCTGGCAAAGAAGTTGAGTCACGGCAAACCTCTGTCTGAAATCATCATCGAGGATCGGCAGGATCGCGCGTGAGTCACTATTACCTGGATGCCAGTGCCCTTGTCAAACGCTACGTGGACGAGGTGGGGAGTGATTGGCTGCGCACGATGATAGCCTCTGACCAACCTTCCCTGGTGTTTACCTCCCGCATAACGATCGTCGAGGTGATCAGCGCTTTTGCGCGCCGGGCCCGCGAGGGGTCCTTGTCTTCTGAGGAACTTGCCATCGCCCGTGATGCATTCCGAGGCGATTGCCTCAACGAGTATCAGATTATGCCTCCCACAATGACGGTCATTGATCTGGCTTGCAGCTTATTGGAGCGGCATCCGTTGCGCGCCTACGACGCCATCCACCTGGCAACGGCTCTTGGTGCGCAGCAATTCCTCGTGGCACAAGGCTATCCTGTCCTCACCTTTCTCTCTGCCGACGACCGCTTGAACGACGCCGCCACTGCTGTAGGCCTGGCGGTGAACAACCCCAACCATCACCCCTGAACCACTGACACCGCTGAAGCCTCTGAGACCACTGAAGCCCTTTCAGTCAAGTCAGCATCCCTCAGCGGTCTCAGCGCTCCAAACCCTCCACTCCTCCAATCTCCTTCTCCGTCAACCCATTGAATCGCTGGAGCGCTGAACTGGCTAAGATCCCTGACTCTCATTCCTTCAATTTGAAAGCAAAGTGCTGCTCTACTATCGCGGCTAGGTTTTCCTCTAGTTCCTTGACATCACTTTGAGGTTCAGTCTCCCCACGCACACCACAGTCAATGTGCGGCACTGGATAGTTCTCGAAGACCTTGCGCAGATCTAAAGTTGTGAGATTTGGATAGAACTCCTCTCGTGCCTTTATCGCTAAGAGAAGAAATTGACGCAAAACCATCCGATAGCCTTTCAAAGACTTCTCTTGCCAGAATTCATACAAGTCTTCCGGGAATCTCCCCTCGACTTTCGTCAAACGACGGTTACGCAGCCAGTCCACGAACAACTCCATACTAATCAAGGCTACGAGGACACCAACTGCAAGAGCTGCAACCAAAATCCAGGGCAGGTTGCCGATACTCTGCTGAAATCTGGCCAATACAGGACTGAGCAAGCCAAGAGCACCGATCACGGCAACTGCTGGCTTCCAATAACCGTCCCTTTTGAATGGTGCAAAGGCATCAAGCCGCTCGGCCCGGGCTTTCTCCCGCTCCTTTGCCTCCCTAATGGTCTCCCAGTTTGCTTCAAACACATCGCGAACGACCGAGAACCCGCGTATTGCCGACGCTACGACACAGAGCATGTTGTCCAGATAAGCTTTCGCCACTGGGTCGTCCTTGTACTCATCGCGTAAGTTGACAAAATAGCGATTGATCAGCAACTCGCCAAACTTGCGTTGGGCTTCATCCCGCGATCTATGTGCTGCGGCGGCGATAACAAAATCTAGCCATTGCTCAATGTCTACAGGTGGACGTTGCATATTTCTATCATTCATTTGTGTCTCCCCAGTATGTCTCATGAGAACGTGCATGCGAACGAATTGACGGGCAAATAGTAAACGTCTGCCTTTGGCCGCGCCAGTCGACTGGATGGCTGCTTAGCTCAGCATCATCAGACTTGACAAATTGATACAAATCAGGTACAGTTCCTCTAGCCACACCACTAGATTGGAGACATTGCTATGGTTCAGTCCCCCAGTTGGGCCAGTTCACTGTACTGTCGTATCTGGATATTCAGTGTAGGACGTGGATTGTGTGCTTTCATCCGAACGCCGCTAAATCAAGGTTTGATGGTAGATTGCGGAGCGTCCGACGATTTCTCACCGGCTGAGTTCTGCAGGGATCATGTCCTTCCACACCTCGACAAATACAAGAATCACCCCCTTGCACAACTCATTATCTCGCATCCTCACTTGGACCACTTCTCAGACATCTCCCATATACTTGCCGATCAATCACCCCTCAACCCTCAATTGCTGACCTGCCCACATGACAAGCCAGAAGCAACAGAAGAGGAGCGTTTTGATTTTAGGCGGTTACAGATTCCCGACGATGACGAGAAAGCAAAAGCACTCATTGAGCAATACAGAGAAGTCTATGAGAATCGCCGCTTACCGTTGCAAACGATCCTCTTTGATTCGCCACGCACTGTTCCAAACCTTGAGTATGGCATCTACTATCTGCAACCAGCCACAGGTTTTTTTTTTTGTTTTTGTCAATCGAAAAGGGGCCCATTTGACAATCAAAAAGGGGACCACTTTGGCTGCTTAGCCTGTACTTTGACAATTGAAAAGGAGCCCATTTGA
>Ga0209979_1001356_pt1 | contig 27245 bp, 16 predicted proteins | sample AnhtaG_FD_183114 | JGI IMG/M metagenome (GOLD analysis project Ga0209979, IMG submission 183114) | Deep subsurface microbial communities from Anholt, Denmark to uncover new lineages of life (NeLLi) - Anholt_01485 metaG (SPAdes) (version 2) | ecosystem: Environmental > Aquatic > Marine > Oceanic...
CTTGACACGCAAGGTATTGCCAGCTGGCAATCGTATTCCAGGAAAAGCACTTGATCCGTGAAATTGATGAAATCCCGACTCCTTCAACAGTCATTTGAACCACCTCATCGAAGACTGAGCGAGGTTTGTGGAGTCGATAGTATGGTGTTCCCTTTGTTGAACAGAAAGTCTTTTTACAGGTCTTGCAGAGATAGCGCCGCCGTCTCCCTTGTCTCGTTTTATACTTCGAATGACGGATGATATTACCTTCACCAAACTTGCTATGATCCTGACATTTTTCGTTCTGGCAGCAGCGATCTCTTACGGGCTTATATTTCATTGGGCATATTCCTAGCCATACGATTGTGCTTAACTTGTTCGGAAATGATAACTTGCTGAGCGTATTTGATCAAGTAACAACAGTTCCCTGAGGAAGCACCAGAATTTTAATAATATAGTTGACAGAGCTTTAATATTCTAATATATACATTTATATAATATTAAATATTAAACTATATATTAGGAGTTCATTTTGAAGAAGAAGCATTTATCACTGGAAAAATTTAAAAACATTCCCAGATTAAACTTAGCTAATCTTTTCACCCCTATTGAAGAATGTAACCGTCTAAGAAAAAAAATTCCAGGCTGTCCTCATGTCTATATAAAAAGGGATGACTTTATTGGTTACATCATAGGAGGAAACAAGATAAGAAAGCTTGAGTATATAATGCCGGAAGTTTTAAGGAAGAAAACGACTACACTGCTAACTACTGGCTCAATTCAATCTAACTGTGCCCGTGTAACAGCTATGATTGCGAAACGGCAAGGAATGAAATGTGTTTTGGTCTTGAATGGAGATATTCCTAAAGAACCGAGGGGAAATTTTCGTATCATCAGCCTACTTGATGTTGAAGTCCGCACAGTTGAAACAAGAGCCCAGCGGAATCCAAGGATGAATGAGGTAGAAAAAGAGTTGGAGAGCAAAGGAGAAGTCGTTTATAAGATTCCTTTAGGAGGATCTGACGAAATTGGTGCATTTGGATGTGTGGCAGCTTTGGAGGAAGTTTGCATACAGCAGAAACAGATGGGAGTGAATTTTGATGCTATTATTATTGCAAGCTCATCTGGAGGAACACAAGCTGGCCTCGAGGTGGGCAAAAGGCTCTTTGGTCTAGAAAATTTACGTATAATGGGAATAAGCCCAGATGACCCTTCAGAAAGTATAAAGGATAGTATGATGAAAATTATGAACCCTATGCTTTCTCGCATAGGATTAAATAGCCAGATTGATCGAACTCAATTATTGGTGGATGATAAATATTTCGGTGAAGGGTATGGAATTCCTACAAAAGAGTCGGAGGAAGCGGCAAAACTCTTTTCTCAAACTGAAGGGATTTTGTTGGATCCAGTCTATACAAGCAAAGTTGCAGCAGCATTCATTGATTATTGCCGGAAAGAAATATTTAATTCAGAAGATCGTGTGCTTTTTTGGCACACCGGAGGCCTTATGAGCCTCTTTAAATAAACAGGTAGTTTATTATCTAAGAAAAAATAATTGGTTTGAAAACCAATAATTTCTTGATCTTATATCAAATCGACATATGGTTCTGAAATAACAAAATAATTATTTATTGAAAAGGCAAGAATTGCTTGATTGAAACATTCGGAATATTATCACTCATCCCTCCTGTAGTTGCCATAAGCATGGCACTCTGGAAAAGGCAACTGTTACCTTCTCTTTTTTTAGGTATTTGGATTGGCGAAATTATTATCACTAAAGGTAGTGTTTTTCCCGCATTTTTAAGAACTCTGGATGATTCATTACGGGTAGTGGGAATTAAAAGTAACCTGGAGATCATACTGTTCAGTATCATGGTAGGAAGCATATTGGCTCTGATAAGAGAATCCAATGGTTTTCAAGGTTTTATTAATTGGTTTGAAAAGAAGAATTTTCGTGGCCGTAAGACACTTTATCTATTAACCAATCTTATCGGTGTAGCTATTTTTATTGAATGTTACTCCAACATTCTGATTAATGGGTCCATAATGAGGCCGCTTTACACAAAAATGAGGATTTCTAGAGAAAAACTAGCCTATTTCATCCACAGTATTAGCATCAATTATATTGCATTAGCTGTGATAAATAGCTGGGGTGCTTTCTACATGAGTCTCCTTGTAACTCAAAATGTTGATAATCCTTTGCAGGTTATCATTCGCTGCGTTCCATATAACTTTTATTGTCTTGCTAGTTTAGTCTTGATCATAATAGTCATGGCCACTGGATTCACTTTAGGGCCAATGAAAAAGGCTGAAAAAACGGCAAGGGTAACTTGTCCATCTGATCTAGTTAACAAGAACCATTTTCTTTCAGAGATTTCTACTAAAAAAAAGAACATAAAGCCCAATGTCATAAACATGATTTTTCCCATTGGAATCTTGCTAGTAATGGTATTTTTGGGACTTTATATCACCGGTGGGGGTAACATCACTAAAGGTTCCGGAACTTCGTCCGTTTTTTATGCTGTTTTTATTACAATCGTTTTTACTTCTATTTTTTTCATGATAAAAAAACTTTTTAGATTTCAAGAACTTCTCGACATTATTTTCAAAGGGATTAGCGAGCTCATTCCTGTTGGAGCCTTGATTGTTTTTGCTTTGACCCTGGGAGATGTATGTAAACAAATGGGCATCGGGACTTATTTGGCTGAGCTTGCTAAGCACAATATCCCTGTTTTCCTTCTGCCAGCCATTGTGTTTGCTTTGAGTTGCCTTATTTCTTTTTCTACGGGAACATCCTTCGGTACTTTTGCTATTATGGTGCCTATAGCAATCCCAATGGCTGTTTTAATGGATATCAATATTTCTCTCATATTTGCCGCCTGTGTCAGTGGAGGCGTTTTTGGTGATAATTGTTCTCCTATTTCTGATACGAGTATCGTAACAGGAATGGCCACAGGAATAAATGTTGTAGATCATGTAAAAACACAGATCCCCTTTGCTCTGATATCAGCATCAGTCGCCTTTCTTCTTTTCATACTGGTTGGATTAGTCCAATAATTTCAATAAATCATATGGGCCAAATTAGAACAAAGAAAAAATTGTTTAGCTACTTAATTGAATCGTCCTTTTCTAAAAAAAATCTCATTTTTGAAACGTTGTATTTTAAAAAGAGCGAGGAGGTTTCATGAAAAATAAAATTTGTATTCTTAGCGTTTTCTTGTTTTTTGTACTGTTTTTTCTACTTGGACTGAACAATTGGGCTCAAAAACACAGTGTTCCAAATTATGATTTACTTATTAAAAACGCAAAGGTGTTTGATGGCTCACTGAAACCTGCTTTTAAGGCAGATGTGGCTATTAAAGACGACACAATCGTTAAGGTCGCAAGGTCAATTAAAGAAAATGCCGCAAGAATTATTAATGCCAAAGGCCTTTATGTTAGCCCTGGGTTTATCGACCTTCATTCTCATGTCGACAGAGGAATGTATTTTCCTGAAAACAGAGCATGTTTGAATTATTTGAAGCAAGGAGTCACTACAGTGATCGTTGGCCAGTGCGGCTCCAGCGCCTGGAACATCTTTGAAAAAATCGAAGATCAGATAAAACGCTGGACAGAAGAGGGAATAGGGCCAAATGCAGCTCTGCTTATCGGACACGGTTCAGTGCGAGAGCTGGTGCTAGGAATGGAAAACAGAGAGCCCACGCCTGATGAATTAGAAAAAATGAAAACTCTTATCAGGGAGGCAATGGAACAGGGTGCCTATGGACTCTCTACTGGCTTGGAGTATCGCCCTGGCATTTATGCCAAGACTGACGAGCTAATAGAATTGGTCAAAGTCATTGCTCCTTATGGTGGGATTTACCATACTCATACACGCAATGAGGATTATAAGCTTCTAGAAGCTGTTCAAGAGGTTATCGAAATTTCAAAGCAGTCAGGCGCCCCAGCTCACATTTCACATTTCAAAGTCATCGGAAAGAATAATTGGGGACTTGTCAAAGAAGCCTGTTCACTCATAGAAAAGGCACGCGCTGGGGGCCTTAAAATCACAGCAGATCAGTATCCTTATCGTTTCTTTGGTGGAAATCCCTACCCCCGGCTCCTTCCTAGATCAACCTGGGTGGGAAAAGAAAACACTCAAGGGCTCACCGCTGCCGATATCGGCACATTTCTTGACCACCTCAGGGATTCGCAATTGATCGAGCTATATAAGAAAACCACCCCATACATTCCTCTCAATGAGCATCATAAGGAGTTCCTGAACGGACTTCCTCGAAAAAAGCTGTTGAAATTTGTCGGACGCAATTTACTCAGTCTTGCAGATTTCCAAGGCCCAGAAAATCCGAGAGAAAGAATGCTGTTTTTAGGACGGATGAAAGATCCTGAGGAAGCGAAGAAAATTAGAAAAGAAGTTAAAGAGTATATAGATAATATGGGAAGAGGGCGACTTGTAGGCCCTGAAAATTTTATTGTCGGCATTTGTGTTGAGAAAAGCCTTGAAGGAAAGTCTTTAAAACAAGTCGCAGCGATAAAGGGAAAATCTGTAGCAGAGGTAGCCATTGAACTTGAGCTTATGGGAGCAAAGTGTATTCCTCTTCATATGTGCGAGGAAGATATTGAGTACATCATGAAAAAAGACTATGTTGGTACAGGAAGTGATGGAATTGCAAGTTTCTACGGAATAGGGCTTACCCATATCCGTTCATATTCCACCTTTCTCCATAAAATCAAAAAGTATGCCCTCCAGAGAAAAGTTGTTTCTCTCCCCCATGTCATTCGTTCCCAGACTTCTCTTCCAGCTCAAATTATGAACTGGAATGATAGAGGCTGGATTAAAGAGGGATACAAGGCTGACATTGTTGTTTTTGACCTGAACAACATCAAGATTAAGACATCTATTTCCAATCCTCACCAGTACAGCGAGGGAGTCAAATATTTGCTTATCAATGGTGACATTGTTCTGGACAAAGGCAAGTGGCACGGCAAGCTTCCAGGTAGGATTCTTAAGCTGAAAAAATCGTAAAGCCTCAATAACACAGGTGCTTGTAGCAGAGCTTTCTTGAATGTCATATATCGAGTCAGAACTGCCTCAATAACTTTTCCTGTTTTGTTGCTTGCAATTAGCTTGATTTTGATTACAAACGGAGCTACCATTAAAAACGTATTCAATGGAAGCTCCGGCTGTTTTCATCCTCGGCATATACTCTTTCAAAACATCTTTGCATGATCTATTGAGAAGAAGCTGGTATGTAAAGAAGATGTTTTGCATTCATAATCTTGTAACCTAGTACGCATCATTTTGATCAAATATTAGATGAGCAAACGATTCCTACTTCAGTTTGATTTTTATATGAGCCAATACAGATATTTTCAATATGACATTCATGTATTAATTTTTATATAGATATCACTTCTATCCAAACATTGAATTTTAATTTTGTTATAAATAATTTAAGCTAGTGTATATTTAAGTTCGCAATTTGAGTTAAGGAGGTAGCCATCGTAAACTCTTTTCGATAGCAACTTAAATTCAATGAAAGGAGTGATTACTTACGATGGCCAGAAGCAATTATAAGGATGTATTCAAAAAAATTCTAGTAGATTTTATTGGAGAGGAGAACCCGATCTTAGCTATGCTTGAATGGACGGCCCAGCGTATGATGGAAATTGAATCTGAGGCCAAAGTCGGAGCTAAGAAGGGTGAACACAGCAGAGAGCGGAGAACATATTTCTCCGGCACCAGGGTCAGGCGCATGGATACACGTTTAGGCACTGTTTATCTTTTTATCCCAAAGCTGAGAAAAGGAGGATATATTCCTTTCTTCATCTCAGAGAGGAAATGGAGTGAACAAGCCTTGATGGGACTGATCCAGGAGGCTTTCATCAATGGGGTCTCCACTCGGAAGATCGAGAGACTGGCAAGGGCACTAGGGATAGAGAACATCTCAGCCTCCCAGGTCTCAGAGATCAATAAAGGGCTCACAGAGCAGGTCAAAGAGTATCGTAGCCGGCCATTGGAGCCGGAATATCCCTTTTTATGGATAGATGCGCTGTATGAGAAAGTCAGAGTCAATGGCCGGGTCATCTCCATTGCCCTAATGATCGCCTATGGAGTCAATCGAGACGGAGTCCGGGATATTCTGGCGATAGAGCCGATGTTTGATGAGTCCGAGGAGACGTGGCGAGAGTTTTTCCGCAGACTTAAAGCCCGAGGGGTTCGCAAGGTTTGTCTGTGTATATCTGACGCTCATGCCGGCATCCAAAATGCTTTGAAGAAGGAATGGATCGGCGCCTCTTGGCAGAGATGTAAGGTTCACTTTATGTGTAATATCCTGGCCAGGGTCCCTCATCGGGAAAAGGCGCGATTTGCTGAACGCCTGAAACAGATCTGGCTCCAGCCGGATAAACAATCAGCTATTGCCGTTGCCTCTCTCTTTATCCAAGAATATGAGAAACGCTTCCCTGAGGCGATAGAGTGCCTGGACGCAGGGCTTGAGGACGCTCTTCAGTTCTATGAGTTTCCAGATATAGATAAACGGAAGGTCTCATCGACCAATGTGGTTGAACGGATCATCCGGGAGGTCCGCTGGCGAAGCCGGATTATAGGTGTCTTTCCCAACCAGGAGTCTTATGGCCGACTCATAACCTGCTATCTGATTGAATATTCAGAAGACTTGATAAACGAGAGAAGTTATATCAAACAAGATAGTTTAATTATTACGATGGAGGCTAGTGAAACTCTGCTGGCAGCACAAACAGCAAGTTGAAGAGTTTACGGTGGCGATGAAATTGCGAACAAAATTTGACACGACCATGTTCATTGTATAAAATTGCAATTATTTGATTTCTAAACGGATACTAGTGAAAAGGTTTATATATATAGAGAAGCGGAAGCAAATTACTATACATATGGAGAAGAAAAATCCGATCGGGAATGTAAGCAAAGATGGATTGGGAAATTTTGCTAGAGCAGCGGGGATTAGTAAAAGTAATAACAGAATTAATAATCAATGTTTATATTAATTATTCATACTGAAAAATGAAACCAGCTGATTTTAAAATAGATATTGAAGGCCTAGAAACAGTAATTGGAATGGGTTATCAATTTTAAGAATTGAAAACAAACATTAATCCCGGAAAAAGACAGCTGAGCGAATCAACATCTTATAAGAAAAATGATTGAGTGGAAGGAAAATTCTCATTACTGTTACTTCGAATTTGACATTAATTTTTATTTGATATAAAAAAAATAAAAGGATAGCTGGCGAAAACCAAACAAAAAATGGATAAAATCGTTGCAAACCAAAAAAGCAAATTCCTAAATCCCAATTGCCGCTAGCTTCATCTTACAGGAGGTATAGGAAGTATATCACAGGGATTACATCTACTATATTTAGGATTGGATGCATTTTATAAGAGATGAGCATTGCATTTGAATACTTCCAAGAAGGAAATCTAGACCAGTTTTGCTTTAGCACATGAACCTTTCCATTGGGCACTTCATCAAAATTGAAAGATGATGAAAGAGATCGACTAAAAAGGATTTCGGAAAGATCGCAGAGGAAATCTGAGAGAAGATGTGAGAAGGCTGATCAAAATATCGTTATTGTCTCGCGAGGAATTTTAAATATCCTGAGGTACAGAAAAACTTACCACATGCGTGTAAAAAATTCTAATATTGAGGGAGAATTATTCGTTCAGCTCTTTTATCTGGCAGAAGAAGATGTACTGTTAAGCATGACGGGAGAACTAATTTATTCGGATGAATCAATAAACAGATCGATTCAAGCGTATCAATATACTGTTTCCGAAATGATGGATACAGTCCTGCCGTTTCTTCGTGAGATCAATAATACCTTACTGGCGGAAGCAAACGAATTAGTCATAGAAATTAAGAAAATATATGAGAAGCATGGTTCTACAAAATCATCAGATCCTTCAGGCGTGTTGATATCGCAAAGCGAAGAAGAAACGAGTAGTGTTACGCTTGCAGGTGTGGGTAGAAGAATTCACCGTATCGCAAGAAAAATCTCGAATCTATTTTCTAATACTTCCTCCTGGCTTTCCTCAAACGCTCACTTTCTGGTCTTTATGTTGCTTCTATTAATATCCCCGACACAATCTCTGGAAGCTCAGCAGCCAGCAAAAGGAGGCGGGAATCTTGTACCTTTTGTTCACAAGATCAAAGAACAGAAGTTAAGCGTGCATCTGGAATGGTTGTATCTGGAGGATAGATTTGATTGGCTTCAGCAACAAAGAGAGATTGTGAGGAGCAGGAAGCCATTGGAGTTCACATCTGGTTATCTCTATCATGGACGGGATGGTTTGGATGAGATTTTGTTGAGCAACAGGATAGCTGGCGAGAGTTATTTCACAAGAGCTCCTCATGTATGGGCGATAGAACCCTTTATAAAAACATCAAAAAGCCCTGCAATTTTTAGGATTGATGCGATAGAATTCAACCGATTGCGAAACGAAGGAAAAGCTGTTCTGGAGGCAGAAATTGATTATGACTATGGAATCATGGATCCCTATCCCAAGGTTAAGGACGGTTTTCCACTTCAAATTGTCTCGCAGATCTGGATTGACCAAGACACCTGGGAAAGATACGAGAGACTCATAGCTCCACCAGATTTCAAATTATCTGAACAAAAGCGCCGTCTTAAACTTGTCGTCAAAGCGTGGCGTAATTCTAAAAAACTAATAGTTTTTAGTCAATTGCGTCACAAACAACTAGATAAAAATTCGTTCTATCCGGTAGCATTTGAAATCATTGGCGCTTATGTAGTTCACGAAAAACTTTATAACGATATGCCTCAATTCAAGATAAGAGAAAATACTGTCAAGACAAGGGAAGATACCCACAAGATAAGGGAAAGTATTCTCTGGCCTCTAATTATAGGGATTCTTGCAATTGTAGGTATTGGTACTCTAGTTGGAGTAAGGTATTTATCGAAAAGGAAACAAGCCCGTCTTGAGGAGGTTCATTCCAGCTCAGAATCTAAAGAAAAGAAAAAGCGAAGAAAGAAAAAGAGGCGAAGGTGATAGGAATTTACTTTTTTGATTTACAATGATTTTTTCCGTCTTATGTTTGATTACAATCATCTGACCCGATCTGGAATTAGCATGGGATATATTTGATGTCAACGAAGAGAAAATGTTTATTATTTGCTCGAAGATTAGCTTGACTTGACACATCACAATAGAGCATGAAACTGTAGGTTTGAATAGCGGGGCAATATACGATCTCTCCAAGTTCTTTCCTGGAAAATACACTCTTCTAGGGCGAGTAAAAGGTGTATTTTCTGATAAAATTATTTACCAATATTAACTTAGAGAAAAGTGATTTGTTTCTTATTTAGATTTTTCCCTGGTATACACTAGTTCTCCGTTAATAAAAACGTGTTCAACCCAGGTTTTTATACTCAACGGAGGACCATCGAGAATGATTACGTCTGCATCTTTTCCCGGTTCAAGACTTCCTACTCTATCATTCACCCCGAGGATTTCGGCAGCGTTAATAGTCACTGCTTTTAATGCTTCTTCGTCGGGCAAGCCAAAGCCTGTAGCGAGTCCTGCTTCGAGGAGCAGCCATTTCCCCTGGACAGCATCTCCAAAAAGACCTCCAGATGCGAAACTTGCAATTGCAATTTTAACGCCGACTTCCGATAACATAGCTGCATTGCCCTCATCCATTATTTGAGATAATTCTGAAGTCCTGCTTCCCCCACCGCCTTTTATGAAGGGATGCGAGGTCGGACCAAGAACAACGGGAATATTTTTTTCTGCTAAAAGATTTCTTAACTTATAAGCACCAACTCCACTGTCGATAATTAGATCGAAGTTGAATTCATCAGCAATACGTATGGCAGTTCTTATGTCATCGACAAGAGAGGCCTCTATTCTAGCTGGAATTTCTTTATGCAACAGCTTGATCATAGCTTCCATATTCAAATCGCGTTTTGGTTTTTGTACTTTTTTTCTCTCTACCTCAGATTTTTTATTATAGGCTCTTAAACTATGATCGAATTCTTGAGCACGAATAAGTGTTTTTCGAATAAGGGCTGCCTGGGCCATACGGGTAGGGGAAGATACTAAGATTGACCGTTCCGCTTGGGAAGCAGAACCAGAGAAATACGGAAATTTGACACTACGGCGAATTTTTGGAGAGTCGCCGATTGCCATATCAATAGATGCAGGCTCACGCAAAACCATGCTGTCAAAATTCTTGCCATAGGTTTTTACAACTGCTCCCTGTCCGCCAATGACTTGACGATTACCCGGAGCAATGTAAATAGTTGTTACGCCTCCGCATAGAATTTCTTTGTCAGGTCTTATTCCGCCTTTTCCACGAAAAAAATCGTCGCCGAAAGGATAAAAGGCTTGAATAATCCTGTTTTGTGGTGTAATGGTGTTAGTAAAGTCATTGAGATCAAAAGCTTTTATGCCGTAATAGGTCATAGCATCAATAATCCCTGGCAATACATATTTGCCAGTAGCATTGATAATAGTGGCACCTCTTGGTATTTTCACATCGGTTCCTACTGCTGCAATCTTTTCACCCCTAATAAGGACTATACCATTGCGAATGGTTTGGCCTGTCATAGTAAGCACTGTTCCTCCACGAATGGCAATAATAGATTCTGAATGGACAGGCAACGTTGAAAAGAAAATAATTGCAATCATCAATAAAGTAATTATTATCCCGGTCGGGTACGAGACCTTTTGGTTTTTACTATTTTTTCTTTGAATTTGTATTAACATTATTTATCCTCTTGATAAAATTTTTAATTCTGTATGCGATCATAGACGAGCACACCGTCTATGAAGACCATGTCCACTCTTGTTTTGAGTTCGTACCATGGACCATCAAGCACAACGAGATCAGCATCTTTGCCTTTTTCAATACTTCCAACACGGTCACTTATCTTTGCCATTTCCGCAGGATTGATTGTAATAGATCTTAAGGCTTCATCATCTGGCAGACCGTAACGCAAAGCTAGCGCTGCGCATAATCTCAACCATTTCTGCTGAGAGCCAAGAGCATCAGTATGCATTGCAATTTTAACTCCTGCTTTATGAAGAATTGCGTTTCCGCGCATTTGATCTTCTGATAAGCCAATTTGCATAACAAGCGGGAAGCATACACATCCGACATTTCGTTTTGCAACTTCATCAGCAATCTTATATGCTTCTGTACTGTGTTCAAAAGTAAGATCAAATCCGAACTCATCTTTAAGCTTGAGAAATTGTATAATGTCGCTTGCATAGTGTATATGACATCGGACGCGCTCTTCACCCTTGAGCACTTTAACAATAGCTTCCAAGCCAAGGTCTCGTCTGGGTGGAGAACCTTTCTTATCTCCAGACTCGTATTTTTCCCAGGCTTCCATGTATTCACGGGCTTTAAGAAAAGTACTTTTAATTAAAGGCATATAAGAAAGACTTTTACCTTGTATTGCCATCTTGACTTCCCCACATTTTTTTAAAATCCTTTTTTCTAGGTCATCGCCAAAAGTTTTAATGGTAATAGACTGGCCGCTTATCCGTGTTGCGCTGCCCGGCCCAGTAACAATCGTAGTAACGCCACCCTTTACTGCTTCCATCCAATCTGAGATTTCCAGATGGAGTGCATCAAGTGCCCGATTCTCCGGCCCAATTGGCTGAGGCCATTCATTAATATCTTCACCTCCCCCGAGGTGAGAGTGGATATCAATCAGGCCCGGGATGATGACTTTTCCTCTAACATCTATCATTTTGACACTGCGAGGAATACTTACATCTTTGCCTATAGCAGTAATCTTTCCGTTTTTAACTAGAATAGTCACATTCTTGATTGGCGGTCCTATGGCAGTATGTACAATTGCGCCTTTGAGTGCAACAGAATTGTTGGTTTGACCAGCCAACAACTGGGTGGATACAATTAACAAAATAACAAGAAACAATAGAGTTAAAAGTTTGAAAGATTTCATGCTTATCCCCTTTCAGAATAAAAAGAAGAAGAGAAGACACTTATCAAAAGCATCTTCTCTTCCTCAGTTACACAATCTAAGCTCATGTTAGAAGCTGACGCGAAAACCAAGCTGACCAAGGCGACCGGGCTGAATATTTATCGTTTTCTCATACAGGGAGGGACCGTACCTGGAGTAGATCTCAGTTGTAGTGTTGCTGTTTAACAAATTATAAAAATCAAAAAATAGATCTAACTGGACGTTTGAAATGGAGAACTTTTTTTCTAATTTTATATCAGCATAATGAACAAAAGGATTTCTTTGCGAACCCAAGGATTCACCATTAATGCCCACAGCTCCTTGGTTAAGTGCAACATTAAAATATCTTGTATAAGGTAGCCCAGAGCTTCCAAAATAGCTAACGCCGAGAATAATTCCCAAGGGAGCATAATAGATTCCCTGGAATTTAATAAGATGTGTTCTATCAATATCCAGAAAGCCACTGTTATTGATAAGCGCATTTGGATTATTCCAATCACCCTGTGCCATGAGTCCCATCCCAGCTTGAGCAGCAGTTCCCTTAGTCTGGCTCCAAGTGTAAGAAAATCTAAATTGAAAATTATGAGATAATCGTTTTTTAATCTCCAATAGAACAGCCCTGTAATCTCTTTTAGCCCTTGGCTCGTTGCTGTAATATCTTTCCGGTTCAGGGGCTCCCTCTCTAACATTGTAAACAGTTATAGGACTGTTAGTTAGGGGATTTGTTACTTCAATAGGATCATACCAATCTGGCGTTCTAGCTGGATCTATGTCTGTAACAAATCTTCTGTAATTTCTGTAAACAAAGCTGGCTCTGATAGAAAAATCTTTTGCAATTGTACGATCAAAGCTCAAAAGCAATTCATCAACATAAGGTTTTGCCAAATTAGGATCTATTTCATATGTTCCTGGCGTGCTACTATACATGTAATTAAATACTCCAGGAGAAGGATTAAAATAATAATAAGACGTCTAAATAATAGCACCTATAAGCTTCCTAGTTTTCCCATAATTCCAATTATTTATATATTGGTAGGCGTTTCTATTCTATTTTTTGCTTTCTTTGAACGCTCAGTCGAGTCTTCGATTGCAATTCTTGCTGTGATAGTCCGAATTTCTGTGTATATAATATGCAAAAAAAGAAATAAGATTAAAGAATTCCGGAAATAAATTTTGGAATAAGGTATTCGATTCCCCTCTTAGGTATTATTTTATTCCCTCTTTCCATAAACAGGTTACCACCCCGTGCAGCGAAATCTGCACGGGGTGCTAGTGGAAGTATTGCCTAGAGAAGCAACTTAAGGCATTTTAACAATAATGATGTTCGGGATGTTTTTCTCCTTTAGTTGGCTATTAAAAGCAGGAAGATCTTTGTCGAGCATCTCGTTAAGCTGACTCTGGTAGGTCGCCAGTTGCTTTTTAAACATCTCATGCACTTCAACCTGTTGAGTGGTGGGTGGAAAATCAGAACTGCCAACACTGCCAGCAAGGAACCAGAGTTCGCTGATGAGCTTGCTCGGCCAGCGTAGCAGGTCTTGTCCTCTTCCCGTAAGTTTCATTTGGAAGAGATTCCTCTCCACGGCGATGAGCCTTTTGTCTAGTTCCTTGCCCGCAGTTATGAGCGGCTCAGCACTTTTGTCCTCTTTCAGGAGTGTAGCGAGATCATAAATCTGCTTTCTGATCCATTCGATTTGATTAATCATATCCACAACAGAGTTAATATTATCCCGAATCTCCAGTAACAACTTCACTTGAAGCCGAATATCCCTCTTGCTTCCGGCTGAATGCGGATCCTTCTTCACAGTGAGTTTCTGGCTGAATTCCTTTCCACCAACGGTAAGTTTCACCGTGTAGGCCCCAGGCGCTGCCAGTATAGTGATCCGCGTGCCACGGGAGGGTAGAGATCGCCAGCCTTGCGGTCCGACCCTTACATGGGGAGCATAGAGCGGGCTGGTTCTCAGCCTGGCCTCTTTCAATGGCTCGTACATCAGATCCCACCAAACCTGGTTGATTCCGGGCTCCTTGGTTCCTTTGAGGGTTCTTATTGTTTTACCCTTCTCATCCAGGATGGCGATCTTTACATCACCTTTCGCAGCAGACTTCAAATAGTAATTAATGGAAGCGCCATATGGGGGATTTTGCCCGAGGCACAGGTCATCTTGCTGGCTCTCGGGGGGGGTTATGTTCCGGAAGCGGTAAGCCAACCGCGGAGAAAAAAGATGGACATCGGATTTGAGAACCTGGGGGGTGAGCTGCTGAAGAGGGGTGATGTCGTCCATAATCCAGAAACCGCGGCCATAGGTGGCCACCACTAGGTCGTTAAAATGCTCCTGGATGACCATCCAATGCACTGGCGCGTGGGGAAGATTGGTCTGGAGGGGAGTCCAATTAGCCCCATCATTGAAGGAAACATACAGTGCATTTTCCGTTCCCAGATAGAGAAGCCCTTTGCGCACAGGATCCTCACGGACACAATGGGCATAGCTGAACACGCTGCGGGGGATATCGGAGCTTATAGATTTCCAGCTCTTGCCATAGTCAGTGGTCTTATAGACATAAGGGTTGCGGTTGTTCACCTGGTGGAAGTCAACCGTGATATAGCAGGTGCCGGCATCATACCTGGAGGGTTCTATGTTGCTTACTGTGCCCCAGGGCGGCAAATTGGGTATGTTCGGAGTGACATTTTCCCAGTTAGCTCCGCCGTCCCGGGTCACGTGCACTAGTCCATCATTGGAGCCTGCCCAGATTAATCCTTCCTCGAGTGGCGACTCGGCTATGGCAAATATAAGGCAGCAGTATTCGACGCTTGAATTCTCAGGGGTAAGGCCGCCCGAAATCTGCTGTTTGCTTTTATCGTTAGTGCTAAGGTCAGGACTGATGATAGTCCACCTATGGCCTCCATCGGTTGTCTGGTGTACATATTGGCTGCCAACGTAGACTCTGTTGTGGTCGTGCGGTGAGATGGCGATGGGAAAGGTCCATTGAAAGCGATACTTCCGGTCGGCAGCTGGCTTGCCCCAGCCATCGACCGGCCAAACAGTGACTGATCGGGCATGACGCGTCCGCTCGTCATAGCGGTAGAGAGGGAGTGCAGGATTGCCGCCCGACCAGACGATTTTGTTGTCGACTGGATCGGGGATGGCAAAGCCACTCTCTCCACCGGCCACCGAATGCCACATTCCTCTCGGGATCCCTCCCCTGCCCAGTCGGCTATTGCTGGGACCTTTGCAGGAGGGTCCATCCTGCCGGTTACCATAGACATAGTAAGGGATTTGTTTGTCTGTAGCCACATGATACATCTGGGCAATGGGAAGGTTGATTTGTATCCAGGATTGACCGCGGTTGACGGAAATGCCCACGCCCCCATCGTTGGCTTGGATCATTCTATCTCTGTTGGTAGGATCAATCCACATGTCGTGATGGTCAACATGAAGCTCCTGACCGATGCTCCTGATGGTCTTGCCCCCATCTATCGATACGCTAAACCTAGCTGCGAGGAAATAGATTTCATTGTAATCGTCGGGTGCTACCGCACACCGCGTATAGTAATTATATCGCCCGGCCAGGTTGAGGTCATAGCTGACTAGCTTCCAGTTCTCGCCCCCATTGTCAGAGCTCCAGAGCACGCCGCTGCTGGTTTCCTTTCCCTTCCAAGGCACACCCATGCCGGTTTCGATCAAAGCATAGACGCGGTTGGAATTGCTTGGAGCCACAGCAACCGCAATTTTCCCCAACGGAGGCTCTGGCAGTCCATGGCCGGTAAGCCGCTTCCAGGTAGTACCGCCGTCCTTGGACATAAAAACTCCGCTTCCTGGTCCACCGCTCCACCGACCCCAGGTCTTTGTTTCCACCTGCCACATCCCTGCAAACAGAATCCGCGGATTGTTGCGGTCCATAGCGATATCTGAGCAGCCGGTGTTTTCATCCACGAAGAGCACTCTCTCCCATGTCTTGCCACCATCTGTGGTGCGGAAGACACCTCGCTCGGGTTGAAGCCCGTAGCAGTGCCCCATAGCAGCAGCAAAAACAATGTCGGGATCCTTGGGATGGATCAAAACCCTGCCAATCCTCCCTGTCTTTTCCAGACCCATGTGTTTCCAGGTCTTGCCGCTATCTGTAGACTTGTAGATCCCATTGCCGATAGAATTGTTACTGCGCAGAAAAGTTTCGCCGGTTCCCGCCCAGACGATGTTGGGATCAGAGGGAGCAATAGCCAGAGAGCCGATTGAGGAAACCGGCTGATCATCAAAAATGGGCTCCCAATGGAAGCCGCTGTCGGTTGTTTTGAATATCCCTCCTGAGGCTGCTCCAGCATAGTAGACATTGGGATTGCCCGGCACACCGACTACAGCAATCACTCGGTTGCCCACTGGACCGATGTGGCGATATTTGAGCTGCTTATACATGTAAGGGCTGATTTCCTGGGAGTAGCCTGGCGCCAGATACCCGGTAAAAACGAAAAAAGCCACCACAGTAATCATCAACAAGTGAGTCATTAACCTGGTGTTTACTCTAAACATTTAAGACCTCCTTTTGTTCCCCATATGGGACCCTGAATTGATTGATGAAAGTCCTTCTTCCCTAATGGAGGGGGTGTCAAGAAGCGTATATCTTTACGAGGTAAATCGGAATTGTCTGTATAAGCCCAGCATTCAAATAGATATCTTTTTAAGAAAGATAAGCATGAAAATATTTAAACAGCACCCACAGTTTGAAGATTCCTAATAGACGTTCAATCAAAATCTATTAAAGGCACTCAGATTCTGATCCGTGGCATATGCAAAAAATGAATATAAGGGGGAAATGGTTAAAATGAAAACGCGTAAAGATTTTCTTTTCCTGATATATTCTTCTCCTTTAATCTCTTGAAAAAACGAGGGAGGTACGGATGCATCAAAAGCATCGTCTATTACTTTGCTACAATATCAGTCCAGATTAGAAGATGATTCGAGCACCAATCTGGGCAAGGAGAGCAGTTTGAATTGCTGTGGGTTTTAGGTACAATGGAGAGCCGTAGAGTGAGTATATAGAAGTTTTAGCATTGCTGTTAACCAAGTTGAAAACATCAAAGAAAAAGCTCACTCTTAAATTAGAAATAAGGAACTCTTTTTGCAATTTTAAATCAACAGTATGAGTGAAAGGTGTTCTGTTTGAACCCATGGGTTCGCCGTTTATTCCTACTCCTCCTTGGTTGAGATAAGCGTTAAAAACTTTTGTGTAGGGTGTACCAGATGCTCCAAAATAGTTCAAGCCGAGAACGAATCCATAGGGAGCAAAATAAATTCCCTGGAATTTAATTATGTGAGTTCTGTCCACATCGAGAAAACCGCTATTATTGATGAGTGCATTGGGATTATTCCAACCACCTCCAGCAGACATTCCACTACTTCCCCAATAAGTTTGGGCAACAGTTCCCTTACTCTGACTCCAAGTATATGAGGCTCTTAATTGAAAATTATAAGATAATTTTTTGTTAATCCCCAACATAAAAGCTTTGTAATCCCTTTTAGCAACTTCAGTGTTTGTGTAGTAGTTTATTGGAGCAGGGGCTCCTATTCTCAGATCGTAAACAGTTATATGCTGGTTGCTAATAGGATTCATTACAGTTATAGGATCATACCAATCCGGTGTTCTGCCTGAATCTTCGATAGTAACAAATTTTCTAAATTGCCTGTATATAAAGCTGGCCTTGACAGACCAATCTTTTGAAATTATTCGGTCAATACTTAAGAGCAATTCATCAACATAAGGTTTTGCCAAATTAGGATCTATTTCATATGTTCCTGGCGTGCTACTATACCTGTAATTAAATACTCCAGGAGAAGGATTCCAATAATAATCAGTAACTTGCGGTCGTGGAGCCAATCCATAATACCATGTCCACATTAACATACTGTAGCGGGCGAAATTCAACTTTATTCCTGTTTTTCCATCACCGAGAGGGTCAAAGCCCAATCCAATTCTTGGCTCAAAAAATTTCCAGTTCCAAAGACTCTTTTTTTCAGTGAGAGAACCTTGAGGAGGAACCTGACTATCTATATAACTAAAGCGGAAACCAATGTTTGCGACAACAAATCTATTGATTTTCCATGTGTCTTGAAGATAACCAGCATATTGATAGTAACGTACTGTCTGATAATCACCTTTAGCTGGCTTAACCGCTACAGACGTATAAGGCGCTCCATTCTGGAGGTAATATGAAGTCATTTCATATTGATCTGGAAACCAGTTGGTTTTGTTCTGAGATTGACCATTTTCAAATTCAAAACCAGCTTTAATTTCATGGTCTCCTCCAAAGCCATCAAGAAAACGAGTTATTGATGTCTGAAACTGCCAGCGAATTCGCTCTTGAATACAATCATTCCTACTGTTACTTGTTCTTCCCGTTCCATAATCGCGTATATAAACATCTTGTGTCCGCGAAAGATATTTATTTGGATTAAAAACGCGAGCTCCTCGAACCTCTAATATTGTATCGGGATTAATCGTATATAGCCAGTTTATAAGCATACTGTTACCCTTGTAGAAAGTATCAAAACATGCATCGGGATCAGTTAAAGCACTACCCTGAAAATAGGGTTCGTGGCCACGATTATAGTTGTAGCTTAGGGAAATACGATGTCGGGGGCTAAGTTGAAAAGTGAGTTTTCCCAAAGGATAAAATTTTGCAAAGGGTCTGTCTGCCGGAAAGCCATACGTGCGTTCTTTTGAGGTACTGATCATAGTACTAAGAAAAAACCATATCTTATCCTTAATGATAGGGCCTCCTAAGCTAAAATTTGCATCATAATAAGACAATGTTTCGGAAGAAGGAGCATCCAACCCGGTCCCTTCATGATTTGTGGCTTGCAGGTCCTTATTGCGGAAATAAAGGCTTGCTTCGCCACTAAAATAATTACCCCCCGATTTAGTAACAACATTCAGTATACCACCACTCGCATTTCCGAATTCAGCTTTATGGCCTGCTGTTTCAATTTCCATTTCTTCATAAGAATCGAGAGGTTGATAAACTTTTAAGATGGCACTTCCTGGGTCTGTTACATAAACACCATCTATATAGAAGGCATTCTCTCTCTGGCCAGCACCAAGAGATGCTCCTCCTGCGCCAGGATATTCTGTTCCTTTAGCAATACCTGGGGCTAACCCAAAAACTTCTGTTAAATTTCGGCGAATCGGGAGATAGCTCAACTCTTTTGATCCGATGTTAGTCGATAGCTCAGTGTCTTCAATTGCGATCAGTGGAGCCCTTGCAGTTACAGTCAGCTCCTCTTCGAGTACTGCAGTCTTCATTTGAATTTTAACAGCGGTCGTAAGTCCTAAATTAATAGCAATACCTTCTTCGCTATATGCGGCAAAGCCACTGAGCTTGGCTGTTAGCCTATAAGTTCCAGGGGGGAGATAGGCAAAACGGAAAAAGCCTCGATCGTTCGTAACTTGAATAAGTTGAGGGACAATGAGCTCAGGACTTGATATAACAACTTCTACACCAGGAAGCGGTGTGCTTTCTTCATCTTCCACCAAGCCTGTGAGGTTACCAGTCCGGGTTTGAGCAGAGGACAGAGTAAAAGAGAGAAAGAAAAGTGCCAAAATTCCAATAAAAATTTTTTTGTTTTTCATGATACCTCCTATTTCAATATATATATATATAAAAGTTTATAAATGTCAAGATATATTTTAACAAAAATATAAAGTTTTAGGTCTTTGTCATTTTCCATCGATATTATCTCTTTCCACTTAAATAGGCTTTAAATGCTACTGCTTCACTATTCTATGGAGTATTATCTTTGTAAATTAAATAAGGGGGAGATATTTTCGAATAGATATTCTTTAATTTCTCGATCCAATACTCGGGTGTTCTGGTTTTTTCCGGAGGCGAGAGTATTGAATCCCACAATATACGCTGTTCTCGTATCTGGATTCAGGTAAAAATGGGTGACAAAAGCGTTCTGTCCGCCGCTGTGAGCGACAAAGTGCATCCCATAATTGTCTTCAATAAAAAACGTAAGACCCATAGCATCTTTTCTTCCTGCTCCCCTGAACTCTTTATCGTAATTTTTTATTTCTATCTGAGGTTGAAACATCTCCTCAAGAGAAGAGCGTTTCAGGATTTGATCATAAATTTCCTGCTTTTCAGGTTTGCCCATTAGAAAATTTAGATATTTCACAAAGTCAGGAAAGGGTGCCTTCAGCCCGCCATTGGATACAGTGATTCCAGTATTGATATCTGGATTCGCAGGAGTCAGTTTTCCGTTCTTTAAGAAGTAACTCTGGCATTTATATTTAATGAGATGATAAGGAGTCGTGTCAAAATAGCTCTGATACATCTCCAAAGGCTTGAAAATGTTTTTGTCAATATAGACTTCCCAATCATCTGTAGTGAGCAACTCTATCACCCGTCCTAAGAAAACTATTCCAAGATTAGAATAACTCCACTTGCTGCCCGGCTCGAACTTCACCTCTGTATACGGAAACATGGCAACAAGTTGTTCCCAATGTAAGGGTTCATGAGGATGCCAGGGCTTGTTCTTCCAAGGCCATGTTGCCCCTCGAAATCCTGCACTGTGACTCATCAGATGACGAATCGTGATTTCACTAATATCCCCGTAGTGATTATAGACTTCCCTCAATTCAGGAATATATTTGATTATAGGATCATCTAATTTCAATAATCCTCGGTCTCTCAACTGCATAATAGCGATACCGGTAAAAGTTTTGGTGATGGATGCCCAATGATAGATAGTATTCTCATCGATTTTTCGATTATGCTCTATATTTGCCAATCCATAGAATTCTTTCGCTAAAATCTGATTGTTATGGATGAACATGAAGGTGCTGCCTACGATACCGTTTTCCTCAAGAGCGTTTTTATAAAAATCTTTGAACTTCACATTAGCTTTTTCAAATTCTTTGTTTTTTTCAACCTTGTTTATTCCTGGATAAATGAGAACGCCTAAGGATAGTACTAAAAGGAAAATAATGCTTCCCTTCAATAATTTTGATTTGTACATATGCTTACCTCCTTTTATTTAATTTCATGGCTGTTCAAAATTGGTTAAAATATTAAGATCTAAAGAGATATTATATATTTGCAAAATTTATCATCTCCTTTTCTATCTCCATATAACTATCTTTTTTCATAATTTCATAAGATCAACTTTTGAAAGATTTTTATTCCTCTCTTTGCCGCCTCAGGAAATTGACTAACTTGAGCTTGTTGGGAAATAGGGCGGGTGTCCCTCCAGTATGGAAGAAAACAACTTTATCCTCTTTTTTAAAAAATCCCTTCTTTACAAGATCAACAAGAGCAACCATAGCCTTGCCTGTGTAAACAGGGTCAAGCATGATTGCTTCTTTAGTAGCAACTAATCGAATCACCTCTGAAACCTCTTTGTTAACTATCCCATAGCCTTCTTTTATATATTCATCAAAAATGATTATATCTTCTTTCGAAATGGTGAGGTCCAGGTGCAAAGCTTTTATCGTGTCCTCAGCTATGGCCCAAACTTCCTCTCCATAAGATTCTTTCTGATTCGAAACACTTATACCCAAAACCTTAACCTTTTCTTTTAATGCCTTAGCTCCAACAACCAAACCAGCTTGGGTGCCTCCAGAACCACTGGCATGAACTACATAATCGATTTCAATGTCCTGGGCTTTAGCTTGTTCCAGCATCTCAGCAAAAGCATTGACATAGCTTATAGCTCCCAGAGGGGATTCCATAGAACCACCAACCATAGAGCCACCAATAGGAGCAATATAAGGGTTATATCCCTTCCCTTTATATTCGCTGACTATTTCCTTGATTATCTGATAAGCATCCTCTGCACTTACTAATTTACCTTTTTCTACTTCTTCTACTCTGATATCTGCATCCAGGATATAATCTAGAAGAAAGTTCCCATCGTATTCTTCTGGAAGGTCATATGTTTTAAACAGAAGAAGCACTGGTTTAATGCCAAGTTTCCTGGCTACGGCTGCTGTCTGAACGCACCAATTCGATTGCAAACCTGCCCAGGTAATAATGACATCGGCTTTTTTATTCAGAGCGTCTTGGATAATGAATTCCAGCTTGCGCGATTTATTGCCACCAAAGGCCAATCCGGTGAGGTCGTCTCGTTTCATAAACATTTCTGGTCCTTCAAGAGTGGTAGAAAGGTTTTCTAATTTATGAAAGGGGGTTGGGAAGCAGATCAATTTTTTTTTTGGAAATTTCACGATTCTTTTTTTTATCTCAAATATAGGAAGAGTAGCCATTTTCACCTCTAAAGCTTAAAATTAATTACTACTGATTATAACTATAAATCTCCTTCCTCTATGGACGCTCGCTGAAGAGTGAAGGAAGAAAATAAATTCTATTCTCGATACAAACTCCATGCTTCGGTCATTCTTAAAATTTTTCTCTTCCCATTCATCTTGAAGTGAATAAAGATTGCATCAAATTTTTAATCACGCTCCGGAATCATTAACACTAGACATTATGTTTAATATTGACAAATCAAATATAATTATATATATATATTTATATATAAAATCAAGTAAAATAAAGTAAAAATTTGGAATTTTTGTTAGTGTATATTTAAGTTCGCAATTTGAGTTAAGGAGGTAGCCATCGTAAACTCTTTTCGATAGAAACTTAAATTCAATGAAAGGAGTGATTACTTACGATGGCCAGAACAAATTATAAGGATGTATTCAAAAAAATTCTAGTAGATTTTATTGGAGATGAGGTCCTAAAATGTCAGTACGTGATAGTTTTACAAAAAGCTTATTTATTTTAATCCTAATTCCAAGCATCGCTGTTTTTGTATACGGTCAGACAAAAAGGATAAGGTCTGCTTCAGAACACCTGATTTTTAAGTGTAAAGTTTTAATCAATCCTGCTTCAGGAAAAAATCTGGAAAATGCTGCCATAGAGGTGAATAATGGCAGAATTCTTAGGGTGGGAAAGATCGGTGAGTTGAGCATTCCAGAGGGAGTTAAGGTCATGGATTATAGTGATAAATATATCATGCCCGGCTTGATAGACACTCATGCACATCTCTTTGGAGGCGTAACCATCAGATACACCACTTGTGATTTGCTCCCCATTTTTTATCTTGCTGCCGGTGTGACGACTGTAAGAAGTCCTGGTTCCATGGACCCAGAAGGGGATATGGCTATGCGCAATCGTATAGATTCTGGTCGCCTCTTGGGTCCAAGATATTTCCTCTCTGGTCCATATATAGAAATGGAGCCGGTTACAGTTGGCTGGATGAATCCAGTTCATACTCCAGAAGAAACCAGGTTAAAAATAGACCAATGGTCAAAACAAGGAGCAACATCGGTTAAAATTTATGCAGCCATGCACGGCGAAATTCTAAGAGCAGCCATTGAACATGGGCATGGGCATGGACTTAAAGTGATTGCCCATGTAGGAGCAGTGACATATAAAGAAGCTATTGAAATGGGAATCGATGAGCTGTTCCATGGGATCATAGCCATGCCCGACACAAGACCTAAAGGAATAGATCAGAGAGCCCGTAAGCAATGGTCCAAATTGACGTCCGAAATAGACCTCACTCAACCTGAAATCCAGGAAATATTTAGATTAGCTGCTGAGTCAAGGGTAGTTCTTTGTCCTACTGCAGTTGTTCGAGAGCCCCTGGATATAGAAAAACATCATATGGATGAACAAAAGAAATACTTCACTCCTGAAGCATGGGAAAAGATAGAGGAAAGGGTAAAAAAACCAGTTCAACCACACAGTGAAAAAATAATGGAGAAAAACATTCAGTTCATCAAGATGGCCCATGATGCTGGCTGTATTCTAACAATTGGGACAGATCTAACAAGCTTCAGTGTGCTCCCGGGATATAGCCTCTGGAGGGAGATGGAAATCTTTGCCGAGGCAGGGATAGAACCAATGGAAATACTTAAGGCGGCCACTATAAATGGTGCTTTCTCAATCGGACGTACTGATCAAATAGGTTCTGTAGAACCAGGCAAGCTGGCTGATTTTGTTATTCTTAATGCCAACCCTCTTGAAAATATCAGCAATTCTCGCTCTGTCCATAGAGTTGTGAAAGAAGGCATTATTTATGAACCTGAAAAACTTTTAAAGCCATTGATTGGCAAATTTCATTAAATGGAGGTCACTGAAAATGAAAAGAAGAGAGTTTTTATCAAGGAGCTTGGCTGGCTCAGCTTTTGCGCTAGGATTAGGTAAAAATATTTTTGCCCAGGAGAAAACTAATTTTGCACAAATTACTGAAGAAAGGAATACTCACCCAATATATTTTGATGGACTTTCCTTTTTGAACAAAGATAGAGATGTCATCCGAAAATCCGGATTAAGTGGGTTTATCTGGGATGTATCTTATGTAGAAACAGTAGGAGAAGAATTCCACAGGAAGATGATACCTTGTCTGAAATCCATAGCCCGGGCTAGCAAGTTTTTGCGAGAAAATGACCAGGGACTTTTTCTGGCTACCAAGGGAAGTCAAGTGAAAGAAGCAACTCGAACTGGCAAAACTGCAGTTTTTTTACAATTCCAGAGCACAAGACCAATAACCGAAGACCTGGATATAATGAATGTTTTTTATGAATTAGGGCTTCGAATTCTGCAACTCGCTCATCATTGTAATAATCCTTTTGCAGGCGGGTCATTAGTAAAAGAATGGACAGGCTTGACAGAGTTAGGATTCAAGGCTGTCGAGAAAATGAATGAGCTAGGTATTATTCCAGACCTCTCTCATGCCAGTGACAAGACAGCCCATGATGTCCTAAAAACCAGCAAAAAGCCTGTGATCATTTCTCATACAGGTTGTCGGGCGATCGTCAGAAATGCTCGTTGCATTCCTGACTCAGTTATAAAAAGTGTTGCCGATTCAGGCGGGGTGATAGGGATTTTCTCCATGAGCTTTTGGTTGACAACGGATCCTATTCCCACGGTTGATTCCTATATTAAACAATTAGAACATATCATCAAAGTCGGTGGGATCGATGTGGTAGGTATATCCAATGACTACTCCATTGCAGGGAATTATAGAGCGGCAAAATTAAATAACAACAATGCAGAGGCTGTTAAAACCTATTACCCATGGTGGAAAAAGTATACCGACATTGTTATGGGATTTGAAGAACTGCCTAAGCACTGTGTTATTCCTGAATTGAACAATGTGAGAAGATTTTTCACGATTCAGGCAGCTCTGGAAAAGAGAGGGTATATAGCAACCCAAATAGAGAAAATCATGGGTAGCAATTGGGTTCGTGTTTTGACCGAATGCCTAGGTTAATTCACTTTTTTCTATTGAATAAAAATTTAAAAATTATATAATTACAAAGAAGGGAGACAATTTTGATTAAGTGGTTCATTGATAAAAGCAATAAGATGCCTTTATATCTTCAACTAAAAGATTTGGTCAAATACTATATCTCGACAGGCGCTATTCAGGATAATCACCAGCTCCCAGGAGTGAATAAGGTAGCTCAAGAATTGGGAATCAATTTCGAAACCATACGGAAAGCATATAAAGAACTTGAAAAAGAGGGGCTCATCTCTATGGAACGCGGCAGGGGAACTTTTGTTACTTTGTATAAAGACTTCATATCAAAAACAACACCAAAGAGAGACCTTGAATTAGATCCGGTTAGCGTTTTTAAAAATATTATGAGAAGACTTCTTCAAGCTGATAAAAATTTAGAAGAAGTCAAAATAATTATCGATCAAGCCTTTCACAAGATTTCCTTAGAAAGCTCTAGTCAATTCATAATTTTTACAGAATGCAACGCGCTTCAAATTAATGAAATTTCAAAACTTCTCAAAGATTATCTAAATCTGAATGTTAAGCCTGTCTTTTTAAAAGACTTGAAAGATGAAGTTCAGAGAGCTTTTACGGAAGAGAAAAAATTGTTGGCAATAGTGACAACTGGATTTCATATGAATGACGTACGGAATATCATCGGCGACTTACCCTTAGATGTCCACGTCCTCATTACAAATATGTCTCCAGAAACAAGACGCCAGCTTGACAGCTTTAATGAGCATATACAATTCGGCTTCATCTGCCGAGATAGAGAATCTTTGCTACTTTATAATGACCTGTTGAAAGCAGAATTAAGCCATGATCGGAAGCTTTCCAGTTGTGTTTTGGAAGAAAAGTCAAAAGTCAATAATATACTAACCTCTGTTAATGTGCTTTTAATTACGCCTGCTGTCTACGAAGAAATCAAGAAGAAAGCGCCCAGCGATCTACTCATATTTAATATCTTAGACAGAGTTGATCCCATATCTCTAAAATTGCTTAAGGATAGATTTTTTCAGCAACTTAATTCATATAAATCATAGGAAAGATAAGAATTTCCTTTTGGTGGTTGATAAAAATTGCTCACAATTTTCCGTGATTTCCAATCCCTGACATCCCACATTGAACTTATCACCGTCAAAACGACAAGGTCAAAAGCTAAAAAGAGAAACAAAACAACTTCTTTTCTCTTTCCTTCTTTTCTCTTTTTTCCTTATGGCTTTTTCCTTTTTTTCTCTGTCTCTTCTCTCTTTTTCTCTTGTCGTTAGTTTTACCTCCCTCCTGAAATATCTTTCATCTTATAAAAAATCTACTTTCTTTTTCTCTACTCTGGTGGTCTTTACATATTTTTCCACGAATACCCTGGTATCATTTAAACGTAGTTTTTCAAAAAGAAAAGAAAATTCTTCCTCCAAAGCCGAAGAAATCTTGCTCTTTATATCGTGTGGCAAAGAATAGATTTGCCTTTTGAAAGGGCCCAAAGCTTTCTTCCTCGTCTTGTAAATAAACTGGTCATCAGTCTGCTCAAGCCTTTTTTCATCTGAGCAATTTTTGTGGAGCCAGGCATAAATCTCATCTTTTAACGAAGACGGCAAGCAATCATAAACAATATTTTGAAATTGCGTAGCTAAATGGATCTCAGCACACTCATACTCAGGGAAATGATGAAATGCATCTTTAGGTAAGGTTGAAGCTCCATGTTGGACAGCTCCTGCCATACCGAATTCGGTCCTTGCGATTTGAGATAATGCTTTTAATGTATCAAAGTCTATCTTTGCTTTTTCCATCGAACCATCAGGCAGTATGATTCCTCCATGGGTTGTGCCAGTTTGAATACTTATTTTAGAGATCCCTGTAATCCCCTGTATCATAGAAATATAGCCTCGCATAAACGCATGTAACTCTTCAGGAGTAGAGTTTTTTCCGCCTACCTCACCAATCTCACCTCCTATTGAAATCTCAATTCCCTTTGGCTGTAATTCTCTGATAAATT
>Ga0209979_1001357_pt1 | contig 27229 bp, 16 predicted proteins | sample AnhtaG_FD_183114 | JGI IMG/M metagenome (GOLD analysis project Ga0209979, IMG submission 183114) | Deep subsurface microbial communities from Anholt, Denmark to uncover new lineages of life (NeLLi) - Anholt_01485 metaG (SPAdes) (version 2) | ecosystem: Environmental > Aquatic > Marine > Oceanic...
TAAGGCAGCGAAACGTGATGCTGAGGAGCAAGTTAGACTAGAAGAGGAACTGGAAAGCCTTCAGGAAGCTTTGAAACATGAAGAGAGAAAGGTTAAAGTTTATGCATTAGCGAGGGAATTTGTCTCCCGGGCGAGAACCGAGATCCTTTCGTCAACTGAGGAAGCTTTGGAGAAAGAAATTCAGAGATATTTGGCTGTCTTTACCAATGACAAGTATAAGCAGGTAAGAAGAGTTAATAAAGAAGCCCTGGAGTTCTGGGTATATTCGGATGAGAAAGGGGACTGGGCTAAGCCTGAGGACTTAAGCGGAGGAGTGATTGACGAATTCTATCTAGCATTTCGCCTTGCCCTGGCAGAGTTGATATTTGGCGATAAAAAGCCGCCTTTGATATTGGATGACCCTTTTGTTAATTTTGACTCTGTCCGTCTGGCTAACACGCTAAACTTTTTCAAAACGCTGGCCTCAGATTATCAAGTCATCATATTCACGTTGAGCGATTTATATGATAAGGTAGCTGATAATATTATTCCGTTACCGTTGGGTAAAAAAGGAAGTTCTTTGTGATGAACTTAGCACTCATCATAATAAGCGTGGTTTTCGTGATAGGCAGCAAAGAATGAGAGGTAAATAGTATGGAATTCGATGTTGCGGTTTTACCCGGCGATGGTGTCGGCCCCGAGGTAATAACCCAGGCGCTAAAGGTTTTGCAGACCGTGGGTGAAAAATTCGGGCATAGCTTCCGCCTTCAAGATGGTCTCATAGGTGGCGTTGCCATAGATACTCTGGGCACAGCCCTCAACGATGAGACCTTGAAGATGTGTAGACAATGTGACGCAGTGCTGCTCGGTGCAGTCGGCGGTTCTAAGTGGGATGACCCTCAAGCCAAAATCCACCCTGAAGACGGGCTTCTGGCTTTGCGCAAAGGGCTGGAGCTGTTTGCTAATTTGCGCCCCGTGAAAGTTTCCCCTATGCTGGTGAATTCCACTAATCTCAAGCCGGAGGTGGTTAAGGGGGTTGACTTGATGGTGGTTAGAGAACTCACAGGCGGACTTTACTTTGGTCAGCCCAAGAAACAGTGGCAAACTCCGGAGGGAAGGCAGGCCGTTGATACCATGGCTTATTCCGAGATGGAAATTGAGCGCATATTAAGAGTCGGTTTTGAGGTGGCTCGCAGCCGCCGTAAAAAGTTAACTTCGGTAGATAAAGCCAATGTTCTCCAGTCATCCCGATTATGGCGGCAGATTGCTATAGAAATTTCCGCCGATTACCCTGATGTTGAACTCCAGCATATGCTGGTTGATGCTTGTGCTATGAGGTTTATTCAGCGTCCTGCTGAACTGGATGTCTTGGTCACGGAAAACATGTTTGGTGACATTCTCACCGACGAGGCTTCAATGCTGGCTGGCTCTATGGGCATGCTCCCTTCGGCTAGTTTAGCAGGAATTCCCAGGGGAAAAACCTTCGGCATGTATGAGCCAATTCATGGCAGCGCTCCCAGTCGAGCGGGGCAAAACCTGGTTAACCCTATTGCCACTATCTTGAGCGTAGCTATGATGTTTCGCTATTCCTTTGCGCTGGAAACTGAATCACAGACTGTGGAAAATGCTGTCCTCGCTACCCTGGAGCAAGGTTATAGAACTTACGATATAATGTCAGAAGGCAAGATTCGGATGGGAACAAAGGAAATGGGAGATTTGATTGCTCAAAAAGTGAAAGGTTAAGGTAATTTTCCCATGACAACAGTACAGCTTTATGATACCACTCTAAGAGATGGTGCCCAGCAGGAAGGGATTTCTTTGTCTGTCGAGGATAAGCTGAAGATTTGCCAGAAGCTGGATGAACTGGGCATTGACTTCATAGAAGGTGGCTGGCCTGGCTCTAACCCTAAGGATACCGAATTCTTTACTAGGGCACAGAATTTAAACTTGACATATTCTACGCTAGTTGCCTTTGGCAGCACCAGACGCATGAATTCTCGGGTGGGAGAAGACCTTAATCTCCAGGCCTTGCTTCAAGCCAAAACCAAGGTGGTCACTATCGTAGGAAAAGCCTGGGATAAGCAGGTAACCCGGGTTCTGGAAACAACGCTGGAAGAAAACCTCAGCATGATTACAGATTCCATAAGTTACCTCAGAGCAAAAGGGTTCAGGGTTTTCTTCGATGCCGAGCATTTCTTCGATGGGTATAAGGATAATCTTGAATATACCTTGCAGGTGGTGACGGCTGCGGCTAAAGCCGGTGCGGAATGCGTGGTTCTTTGTGATACCAATGGCGGCACCCTGCCACAACAGATAACAAAGGCTATTAAAGCTGTTCAAAGGGCAAGCCCTGTTCCTTTGGGCATTCACACCCATAATGATGCCGAGCTTGCTGTGGCTAACTCTCTGGCTGCCGTGGAAGCGAGGGTTATTCAGGTTCAAGGCACCATGAATGGCTATGGCGAGCGCTGTGGCAATGCCAATCTCTGTTCCATCATACCAACTTTGAAACTTAAGATGGGCATTGATTGCGTTACTGACGAGCAGCTAACCAACCTCAGCGATGTCTCTCGCTATATATCAGAACTGGCTAACATGCCTCATTATGACCGGCTTCCCTATGTAGGCGATGATTCCTTCACCCATAAGGCTGGGATTCACGTATCAGGCTTAATAAAATGGGAAGATAGCTACCAGCATATAAACCCGAGTCTGGTAGGCAACCGTCCGCATGTTGTTGTTTCCGAACTGGCAGGGAAGGGAAGTATTATCTCTAAAGCTAAGGAGCGTGGAATAGCTGTCCCTAAAGGTAAGGAAATTGAGGAAGTGCTGAAGCAAATTAAGTTATTAGAGAAGCAAGGTTTTCAATATGATGTGGCTGAAGCGTCCTTCGACCTTTTGCTCCGCCGGGCTCAGCCCGACTATCAGCCGCCTTTTGAGTTAGTTGACTTCATGGTGGTGGTGGAGAAACGGCGCCGCCCGCCCACCAGAGGAAACCAGGAAGAGCCGTTGTCAGAAGCTACTATCAAGGTCAAGGTGGATAACAGGATAGTGCATACGGCTGCCGAAGGCGATGGCCCGGTCAATGCCCTCGACCAGGCTCTGCGCAAAGCTTTACTTCAGTTCTACCCCGACTTGACTGCTGTAAAACTTATTGACTATAAGGTGCGCATCCTCGAAGAAACCGCAGGCACTGCATCGCAGGTCCGGGTGCTCATTGAATTCAGCGACGGCAAGGAAAATTGGCGGACGGTAGGTAGTTCCACTAACATCATCGAAGCCAGCTGGCTGGCCCTGGCCGACAGCATTGAATACTGGCTGATAAAGCAGGCTGAGAAAGCATAAGGGCTGACTTCCTCTTTTAGCACTTTGCCTTTAGCCAATCCAGAACAAAAGCCATTGCTGCCTTTTCCAGGCGCATTTTGTGCTTGGCACCGGGTATTATTTTTAACTCTTTGGGCTCTTTAGCTTTCTGGTAGAGCTTATGTGCGTGCTCCAGGGGTATTAATTCGTCGGCATCTCCATGAACCAAAAGCAGGGGACGGGGGGAAATTCTATCAATCCACTTGATTGGAGTGATGGTTTCAAATCCTCCTTCCCATTCTTCTATCGAGGGAGGGAAATCTTTATCCCTGATTGATCCGATTTGGCGAAACCGCTGGATGGTGTCCAGAGGCGTTTCTCTTTGAGAGAGAGAACGAAAATTCGCAGGGCAGGCACAGGTTGCTAGTGAAGATACCCTGGGGTCTTGCGCTGCGGTATAAACGGAAACCGCTGCCCCTCCACTAAATCCGAGTAAGCAAAAACGGGTCTTATCTACCTCCTTCAGGTTATACAGGAAATCAAGAGCGGCTTGTAAATCTCGACTCCAGCCCAGGATGTCTAAATTACCCTCGCTCCTTCCCGTCCCCCGGAAGTTAAAGATTAAGGTGATGAAGCCAGCATGGCAGAAGCGCTGCGCCAGCAGTGTATAGCCCCTGTCGGTGGGGTCGGGGGGAACAGCCGGAATGCCATGGCAGATGCACAAGGCGGGATGACCCTTGTCCCCTGACGGAATATGAAGCTCGCCGACAAGCTCAAGTCCATCGGATTTAAAGCGGATTTCTTTTATTTCCATCTTTCAAAGGGTCAAAAGTAATAGATTCGCCTTCTTCTCCTGAAAATGAGACCAGCTGCGAGCCCCAGCAACAAGCCTCCGAGGTGGGCTTGCCAGGCTATCCCGGAGAAGAGGAAAGAAAGGAAGAAGAAGATTGTGATTGCTACCCAGAGTGGAACGGGGACAGGGATGGGAATTATGAGAACTGGCACTCTGGGGACCATTACCGCCAGGGCTCCGCCGAGGGCAAAAATAGCTCCCGAGGCTCCTATCCCTATTGAAAATGGAGCGAGAAGGACAAAGAGGATATTTCCTGCCAGCCCTCCGAGAAAAAATATTGCCAGGAAGCTTTTCTCCCCCGCTACTCGGAGGAAGAAGCTTCCCAGAAAATACAGGCTTATCATATTGAATAATATGTGGGTAAAACCGCCGTGGGCAAACATGCTGCTTATGATGGTCCAGGGTTGCTGAGAGAGCTGCGCGGTGTTCAAGCCAAGAAAGCGGACAACTTCATTAGTTGCTTCGATGGGGTATCCACCAACCGCTATCTCGATTACGAAGATTACGACATTTAGAGCTATTAAAAACCACAGGACATTTAAATTGACGGCGCGATAAGTTCGCATTGCGCAATTATAGATTAAATCTGGCTTCTGGTTCAACAGGTTGCCTCAGGGGGCTGGCGGGTTATGATGTGTTGTAATATCCGGTGCGGTAAGTTTATAATGGGGAAGATATTCAGGCTAGCAAGATATTTGCTTTGCGGGAATTTTAAGTGAGCGAGCAAAATCCAGAGCAAAAACGGAAACTCCCCCCAATAGTTATAGTGGGCATAATTCTGGCAGCCCTCTGTGGCATCTCATTGTACATACGCATAGCCCTGCCTTATGACCAAATTTTTGTCAATGACTGGGTCTGGTTCAGAGAGACTGATGCCTATTATTACATGCGCAATATAGAAGTTCTGGTTAATAACTTTCCCCACTTCAATTCTTTTGACCCCTACATGCTCTTTCCCGGTGGTGCTGGAGTGCTTGCTCGACCATTCTTCCCCTGGCTTATCGCTGGCATCATTCGGCTTGTTAACTTGGGGATACCGACTCTGCATACCATGGAAGTGGTGGGCGCTTACATGCCCGCTATTCTGGGCACTCTGACGCTCATCCCGGTGTACTTTATCGGCAAGGAACTGTTTAACCGCTGGGTGGGCGTAATTTCAGCCGCCCTGGTTGTCATTTTGCCTGGAGAATTTCTGCATCGTTCCCTGCTTGGCTTTACCGACCACCATGTAGCTGAGGTTTTGTTCAGCACCGTGGGCATACTCTTTCTAATAATGGCCATTAAGCGAGCTCGAGAAAGAGAGATTTCCTTCGGCCACTTTGTAGGTAGAGACTGGTCAACTATCACCAAGCCTCTCGTCTATACCCTGCTCGCTGGCGTCTTCCTGGGTATTTATCTCCTTTCCTGGCAAGGTGGGCTGCTGTTCATCTTCATTATATTCGCTTACCTGGTGATTCAGTTCATCGTGGACCACTTAAGGCATAAATCGAGCGACTATCTGTGTATTGTGGGCACTCCTCTTTTCCTTATTGCCTTCCTTATGCTTCTTCCAGTATTGGGCAAGAGCGGCCTGGATACCGTTTATCGTGTAGCTATGCCAGTTGTCATAGTGGTACCCATAGTCTTAAGTATTATCTCACGGCTCATGGCAGGCAGGGCTTTGAAGCCTTTTTACTACCCTTTGACCTTGCTGGGACTGGCTGGAATAGGTCTTGTTGCTTTGCATGCCATCGCTCCTTCTCTGTTTCAGTATATGCTCGCCCAATTTGGCATCTTCAACCCGGGTGGCGCTATGCTGACTGTTTTGGAGGTGCAACCCCTTCTTTCCCCCGGCGGTGAATTCACCCTGAAGCTAGCCTGGGCTAACTTTACCACCTCCTTCTTCATCTCATTTATTTCCTTTGCCATGCTTATTTATCTCGTCATTAAAGGAAAAATTGCCGACAAGACCTTGTTCCTGGTATGGAGCGTAGTAATGTTGCTAGCAGTCCTGGGGCAGCGCCGCTTCGGTTACTATTATGCTGTAAACGCTGCATTGCTCACAGGGTATTTCTCCTGGAAAATGCTAGACATTGCTGGCTTAGGCAAATTGCTGGCTAAGTCTAGGGAAGTAGTGGCAGCAGTTAAAAAATTCAAGAGGAGGGAAAAGAAAACCAGAGAGAAAGCGAAGCAAAAAACATTTATGCAGCCCAGAGGCGCCTGGGTAAGGGTCATCGTTGTCGGAATAGTCATCTTTTTCCTGGTCTTTTTACCAAATATCGGCAAAGTAGAAGCACTTGCTAGCCAGCCAAATTATATTATAAACGAGGGGTGGTATAGCTCGCTTCTGTGGTTAAAGGATAACAGCCCCGAACCTTTTGGTGACCCCGATTTCTATTATGAGCTATACCCGCCACGGGATGAGTTTGAATATCCCGAGACCGCCTATGGCGTGATGTCCTGGTGGGACTACGGCTACTTTATAATGCAAATTTCCCATCGCATACCCAATGCCAATCCTGGCCAGGCTGGGGCTGACCGTGCTGGCAAGTTCTTCACCGCTCAGAATGAAAGCTCAGCCAATAACTTAGCCGACGAGTCAGATTCGAAATATGTGGTGATTGACTATGCAATGTCAGTTACAAAGTTCTATGCCATGGTAGAGTGGGCTGGTGGGAGCGTGGATGAGTTTTACGAAGCTTATTACCTGCAGACGGAAGATGACTGGCAAGTGATGTATTTATACTACCCCGCTTACTACCAGTCCACTGTGACCAGGCTTTATAACTTTGATGGCAAAGCCGTGGTTCCCACGGAATCGGTGGTTATATCTTACGAAGAGAGCGAATATGAAGGAGAGAAGTATAAAGAAATCACCAGTGGGCAATCCTTCTCCAGCTATGAAGAGGCTCAAGCTTATGTCGCAAGCCAGACGGCAGGAAATTATAGAATAGTGAGCGCCGATCCCTTTAATAGCCCCGTGCCTCTTGAAGAGTTGAACAGCTATGAGCGCGTATACTCATCCGGGGACACAACATCCAAAACAACTGTAAAAATTTTTGAGTATCTTGACTCAGGTGAGTCCTGAGTAAAAACACAGCCATCATTATCGGGGGCGGGATTTATATGCTCTCAACTGTTGAAGATCTGCTGAAGCACCATTATAAGGTAATAATCCTTGATAGTCTTCCACCAGGAGGCTGGGAAACATAAGACCGCTTATTGAGCCTTCTTGGCATTCTGCCCCTCTCCGCTTTTGTCATTGTGAGCAAAGCGTATGCAATCTCTATTGCCCCCACCGAGATTGCTTCGGCTGACTTCATCAGCCTCGCAATGACAAGGAGGATGTGTCATTCTGAGCGAAGCGAAGAATCTCCCCTCCGCTCAGGCCTGTCCTGAGCGACGTCGAAGGAGTAAACTCGGCGCGGCAAGCCCATGCACCTCCACGAGATTACTTCGGCTGACTTCATCAGCCTCGCAATGACAGGAAGAGGTGTGTGCCTCGCAATGACAGTTTGCGTTGTCAAACGCTATTTTGATAAAGTACTTGAAAAGTAAGAGGGTAGTGGATTAGCAATCTTGAGTAATGGAGTTAAGCAACGTGATATAATATTTGCTACTCCATAGGGAACGACATTTGAAATGAAAGCATTAATATTGGCTGGTGGGAAGGGAACTAGACTCAAGCCGCTGACCAACACTCTGTCTAAACAACTTATTCCGGTGGCTAATAAACCAATACTTTACTATGTTTTGGAGCAGGTCATTGAGGCTGAAATAAGTGATATTGGTATTATTATTTCACCGGAAACAGGACAGGGGATTGAGGAAGCGGTGGGAGATGGTTCAAGGTGGAATGCTCAAATTACTTACATTGTACAATCCGAACCTCTGGGTCTTGCCCATGCTGTGAAGACAGCGCAAGACTTCCTTGGCGATTCTTCTTTCCTGATGTTTCTTGGCGATAATCTTATCCAGGGCGGCGTCAAGAGCTTTGTTAAAGAGTTTACTACAAACAAGGTTGATGCACTTGTTCTGCTTAAAGAAGTTCCCGACCCACGCCTGTTCGGCGTTGCCGAACTAAACGAAAAAGGCGAGATAACCAGGATTGTGGAAAAACCACGCGAACCGAAAACAAATCTGGCGGTGCCCGGCGTTTACCTCTTCACCAGAGACGTACACCAGGCAATAGACAGGATAAAACCCTCATGGCGCGGAGAACTTGAAATAACCGATACCATTCAACAGCTCATTGATTCCGGCAAAAAGGTGCGCAGTCACATCCTCACCGGCTGGTGGCTGGATACCGGGAAGAAAGATGACCTCTTGGAAGCTAACCGTGTTGTCCTTGATGAATTTATGAAACGAGATTTAAGAGGTGAGATTGATGCTGCCAGCCAGGTGGCAGGCAGAGTCGAGGTTGGAGAAGGAACAAGCATAGAAAACAGCATCATCAGGGGGCCGGTATCTATTGGTGATAACTGCCATATCATGAACTCCTATATTGGTCCTTTCACCAGCATTGCTGCGGGAACGACTATTGAACGGTCCGGCATGGAACACTCGGTTGTCTTAGAAAACTGCTCTATTCACAATATCGAGCGCTTGATTGACTGTGTCATCGGCCGGTGTGCAGTGGTGACCAGGCGGGGAGATGACTTCAAGGCAACCACGCTCTTTATCGGTGACGATGCCAAAGTGGAACTCTAGAAATTAGGGGACGACATGCCATTTGCTTTCAAGAGGTTAGAGATTCCGGAGGTAGTCTTGATAGAACCGAAGGTTTTTGAGGATGGGAGAGGCTTCTTCATGGAAACATATAAAATGCCGGATTTTGTTGCTGCTGGCATAAAGGGGAATTTTGTCCAGGAGAATCACTCCCGTTCTACTAGAGGAGTCCTGAGGGGATTGCATTATCAAAACCCGCCTTTTGCACAGGGAAAGTTGGTGAGGGTGGTAAAGGGTGAGATATTCGATGTCGTCGTTGACATAAGAAAAGGCTCGCCTACCTGGGGCCAATGGGTAGGGGTAATCTTATCGGAAGAAGATAAGAATAGTGTCTATGTTCCCGAAGCATTTGCCCATGGTTTCTGTGTTCTTTCAGAAATTGCCGAGGTCATATATAAAACCACCAACGTTTACTCCGCTGAATCTGAAGCCGGTATTATCTGGGATGATGCGGACCTGAATATCGAGTGGCCTGTTAAGGAGCCGATTCTATCCGAAAAAGACAAAAAATTACCTTCTCTAAAGAATGCGGATATCAGGTTTTACTACGCAAAGGAGGCAAAATGAAACTTCTCGTCACTGGCGGCGTCGGCTTCATCGGCAGCAATTTCATTCGCCATATCCGGCAAGAACACCCTGATTGGGAGATAACCAATCTGGACAAGATCACCTATGCCGGCAACCTGGAAAACTTAAAAGATATACAGGACCAGCCCGGCTACCACTTTGTGAAAGGAGACATAGCTGATAGAAAGTCGGTAGACAAGCTACTGGGCCAGGGATTCGACGTCATTGTGAACTTTGCTGCTGAGAGCCATGTTGACCGCAGCATCCTGGATGCCTCGCCATTCATCGAAACTAATGTCAAAGGGACCCAGGTGCTCCTCGAAGGAGCAAAAAAGCACGGGATTCAAAGATTTATCCAGGTGTCCACTGATGAAGTCTATGGCTCTATTGATAGCGGCCGCTTTACTGAAGAATCACTTTTATCTCCCAACAGCCCGTATTCAGCCAGCAAAACCGCTGCTGACCTTTTATGTCGCGCCTACTTCAAGACCCATCATCTCCCGGCAATCGTCACCCGCTGCACCAACAACTTCGGACCATATCAGTTTCCCGAGAAGTTAATTCCACTGGCTGTCACCAACGCCCTGGAGGATAAACCAGTCCCTGTCTATGGTGATGGCCTCAACATCAGGGACTGGATCTTTGTACACGACCACTGCCGTGCCCTTGATGTCGTTATTCAGAAAGGCAAGCCCGGTGAGATATATAACATTGGCAGCGGTAATGAGAAAACCAACCTGGAGCTTATCCGCAAGCTGCTGGAGCTGCTGGACAAACCACAGAGCCTGATACAATTCGTTACCGACCGTCCTGCCCATGACCGCCGCTACGCTCTGGATTGCACCAGGATAGCCACAGAACTGGGCTGGAAGCCAGCTTATTCCTTTGAAAAAGCCTTGAGCGCTACTGTTGACTGGTATCTAAAGAACGAGTACTGGTGGCGGTCGATCAAGAGCGGCGAGTATTCCAGATACTACGAGAAAATGTACCTCAAAAGGTGAAAGTAGCAGTCACAGGCGCTAATGGGCAACTGGGCACTGATTTCTGCCGGGCCCTGCATAACTTCGATGTCATTCCCTTTACGCATGCTGATATCGAAATTGCCGATTTGGCTTCTGTCAGGGAAGCCATGCTCAAACATAAGCCAGCTATTATTATAAATACCGCCGCCTATGTTCGAGTTGATGACTGCGAAGATGAAAAAGAGGAAGCTTTCCAGGTGAACGCCCTGGGAGCCCGCAATGTCGCCGTGGTTGCTCAAGAACTCGGAGCCAGGCTGGTGCACATCAGCACTGACTATGTCTTCGGCGGCGAAGTTGAGCCGCGAACTACCCCCTACACCGAATTCGATACACCTATCCCCCTCAGCATTTATGGTAAGTCCAAGCTTGCCGGGGAAAACCTTGTTCGCCATTTTTGTCTCAGACACTTCATCGTCAGGGCTTCGGGGCTTTTCGGCGTTGCCGGCTCCAGCGGCAAAGGCGGTAACTTCATTGAGACCATGCTCAGGCTGGCCAGAGAGCGCGATGAACTCAAGGTGGTCAATGACCAGGTCTTTTCCCCCACCTACACCAGGGATTTAGCCCAAAAAATAGCCCAGCTAATGGCCACCGAATATTACGGCATATTCCATATCACCAGCAAAGGCGCCTGCTCCTGGTACGAGTTCACCACGGAGACACTTAAGTTGGCTGGCATAACGACTCCGGTCGTCCCCATAACTTCAGACCAGTACCCCCAGAAAGCCAGGAGACCCCGCTACTCGGTGCTGGATAATTACCACCTGCGGCTCCTGGGTATGGATGACATGAGACCCTGGCAGGAAGCGTTAAAGGATTACCTGGTAGCCAGAGGGCACATTGTCTGAAAGCAACCAGCCCTTTTCCCCCGTGTCATTGCGAGCCTTTTTTTGTTATTCTGAGTGGAGCGAAGAATCTCACCTCCCCTCACGATAAACTCCGCGTGGCAATCTCATTACCTCCCAAACAGCCACACCGGGCGCACTTGAAAATACGCCCCTACACAAGTTGACAAATAACATGTCGGTTGGCTAACATGTTCAGTAATTCACACAACACGAAAGGGAGGAGCAGCATAAATCGGTTAAAACATCTGGGAGTTACACTCGCCGTCGTTATTTCGCTTTTCTTGATTTTCTCACAGACGGTTTATGCCTCTATTGATGTTGGTATATTCGACCAGGCGGCTCATGCCTACTATATCGACCCCGGCACAGGTAGCATCATCATCCAGGTACTCATCGGCTCGGTTGTCGGGGGACTGACACTAATTGGTGTGTACAGGATGAGGGTAAAAAATTTCTTAACCAATTTATTCACCGGGCGAAGACAGGATAAGGAGAGTGACGAAAATAAGGAGAGTGAGGAGAGCGAGTAGTGCACAGCTCCCGGCTTCCTTCCGCGACCCCAGCGGCTTCCTTTTTCGGCAGAATGATACCATCTACCGTCAGGTAAACCTGGTCTACAAGGACGACTATGACCATCTGATGGATTCCGGTCTTTACCGAGCGCTCGTTGACGATAACCTTTTGGTTCCTCACGAGGAAGTCGGCATTGAGCCGCCGGTGTCTGGACTCGCTTACAAGGTAATCAAGCCGGAACCGATATCGTTTATCTCATATCCCTATGAGTGGTGCTTCAGCCAGCTAAGAGACGCCGCCCTGACCACACTCAGAATACAGAGGAAAGCCCTTGACTTCGGCATGTCGCTGAGAGACAGCAGTGCTTACAACATACAGTTCAAAAACGGCAGGCCGATATTCATTGATACGCTTTCATTTGGGAAATACCGTGAAGGACAACCCTGGGTTGCTTACCGCCAGTTCTGCCAGCATTTCCTGGCGCCACTGGCCTTAATGAGCTATAAAGATATACGGCTGAGCCAGTTGCTCTGCATTTACATAGACGGGCTGCCCCTTGATTTGACAGGCTGCCTGCTGCCGTGGCGCACTCGCCTGAGATTCTCCCTGCTTTCCCATATTCACCTTCACGCCCGGAGCCAGAAACATTTTGCCGATAAACCGATAAACGTCGGACAGCACCGGATGAGTCGCTACGCCTTCCTGGGCATTCTTAACAGCCTGGAATCCACTGTTAGAAAGCTAAAATGGCAGCCTGGAGGCACTGAATGGGCTGATTACTATCAGGATACCAATTACTCACCGCAGGCCTTCGAACACAAGAAGACAATTGTGGCAGACTTCCTGGACAGGGTGAGACCGGCAACTGTCTGGGACCTGGGCGCTAATGTGGGGGTATTCAGCCGCCTTGCCAGTGACCGGGGAATTCCCACCGTATCCTTTGACGTTGACCCAGCTGCCGTGGAAAAGAACTATCTGGACTACATTGCCAGGGGTGATACCAATATTCTACCACTGGTGATTGATTTGACCAATCCCAGCCCCGGCATCGGCTGGGAGAACAAAGAGCGGATGTCCCTTAAAGAACGTGGTCCCGCCGATGCCGTGCTCGCCCTGGCACTGGTCCATCACCTGGCTATCTCCAACAATGTCCCTTTGTCCAGGATTGCCGGGTTTCTCAGCGACATCAGCCACTGGCTCATCATTGAGTTTATTCCCAAAACGGATTCACAGGTCCAGAGGCTTCTGGCTACCCGGGAGGATATTTTCCCCGATTACACCCGCCAGGCGTTTGAGCAGGAGTTTAGTCGCTATTTTACCATAGATGATTCCGCCGATATCCGAGAATCACAACGGACACTGTATCTGATGCACCGGGTACAGAGATGAAACAAAAATTAAAAGCTATTTTTTTAAAGGGGCCGGTGGTCTTCTATCCGCTGCTATTTGCTGCTTTTCCCATACTGTTTCTCTATACCTACAACATAAGCGAAGTATCGGTGAGCCAAATCTGGCTGCCGCTGATAATCTCAGTAGCTGCTACTCTGGTGTTGTGGGTAGTCTTGAGCCTTATACTCCGCAGCCTGACTAAGGCAGGATTTGCCACAGCTATATTCCTGGTCTTCTTTTTCTCCTACGGACACCTTTATGACGTGCTGGAGCGAGTGGGTGATTTTGTGCCCAAGCACACTTACCTGCTACTCGGTATGATGTTCGTCTGGGGCTGCTGCGTCTATTTCATCGGGAGGGCAAAAAGGGATTTTCGCATCACCACCAGGTTGTTCAACATAGTAGCGGTGGTGCTCATTGCCATCAACCTGTTTAACATCGGCAGCTATCAGGTTAAACTAGCCGGGCTTAGTGCCGACACACCGGTGGAGTCCACGGAGCATACTTCCGCCGCCGCCCGCCCGGCAGGGCTCAGCACTCTACCCGATATCTACTTCATTATCCTGGATGAGTACGCACATCCCGACACCATGACAGAATGGTATGATTACGATAGCAGCGAGTTTATCAACAGCCTGGAGGATAAAGGCTTCTTCATAGCCATCGACAGCAAAACACGAATACAGCTTACACCTCTGATAATCGCCCAAATACTGAACATGGAGTATCTCGATTACGAACCATGGAGTGAAGCTACCTACCGAAAGATAGCTTACAGCCAGGTGGCAAAATTCCTGAAGGCGCAGGGCTATCAATATGTTGCTTTCGGAAACAGCTTTTCAGACTACACATGGGAAAAGTATGCCAAGAACAACGTCGATTTTTACCTCAGTTACTATGGATATAATAGCAGCAGTAGAGTGACTGAGTTTGTGCATATACTATGGAACACCACCATGCTGCGGCCTTTCTATTATCACTTTTTTGGGATTCAGTATGAACGTAGCTATCGGGGCCAGAACTTGTACATGCTTGAGAAACTTAAGGCACTGCCTGAACTGGAAGGCCCGAAATTTGTTTTCGCCCATTTAATTTGTCCCCACGAGCCCTTTGTGTTTGGTCCAGAAGGCGAGTATATCGCCTCTGCAAATTGGACCAATCACGAAGATAAACAGTTTTATCTAGGTCAGTATATCTTCATCTCCACACAGATAGAAGCAATGGTCGACGTATTACTTAAAAAATCTGAGACTCCCCCCATTATCATCTTACAATCGGACCATGGTCTTAGGCCTGGTTATCCCGTCGGCGACGATGAATGGCACAAGATACTTAACGCCATGTATCTCCCGGGCATGGATGCCGAAATGCTGTATGATAATATATCGCCAGTGAACACGTTCCGTCTGATATTCAACCAGTATTTCGGCGCCGATTATCCGCTGCTGGAGGATGATTAGGAGCAGGAATTCACCATATCAGCAGGAAGCTGGCTCAAGACTCGCAGGAAACAGATAATTACCCACACACTGATTGTGGGCGGGCTTCGGGACTTTTCGGCGTTGCCGGCTCCAGTGGCAAAGGCGGCAACTTCATCGAGACCATGCTCAGGCTGGCCAGAGAGCGCGATGAGCTCAAGGTGGTCAATGACCAGGTCTTTTCCCCCACCTACACCAGGGATTTAGCCCAAAAGATAGCCCAGCTAATGGCCACCGAATATTATGGCATATTCCATATCACCAGCAAAGGCGCCTGCTCCTGGTACGAGTTCACCACGGAGATACTTAAGCTGGCTGGCATAACAACTCCGGTCGTCCCCATAACTTCAGACAAGTACCCCCAGAAAGCCAGGAGACCCCGCTACTCGGTGCTGGACAATTCCCACCTGCGGCTCCTGGGCATGGACGACATGAGGCCCTGGCAGGAAGCCCTGCGTGACTACATGAAAGCAAAAAGGCATCTGAAGGTGGTATAGCCAAAACAGCGGAGTAATTATCAACCTCGGCGTTGCTTTTCAGCAAGCATCAGGTCATGGTCCATCATTATTTTCACCAATTCCTTGAACGTTATTTTGGGAGACCAGCCCAGTACTTGTTTAGCCTTGGAATTATCGCCTTTGAGAAGCTCTACTTCAGCAGGTCTGAAATACCGCGGGTCAACGGTAACCAGTGTTTTTCCTGTCTTTGTATCTATCCCTCTTTCTTCCGTTGCAGTGCCCACCCAATCCATGCCGATGCCCACGGCCTCGAACGCCTCTTCTACAAACTCTCTCACACTGTGATTTTCACCTGTGGCTATTACATAGTCATCGGGATGGTCATGCTCGAGCATAAGCCACATCGCCACTACATATTCAGGGGCATATCCCCAGTCGCGCTTTGAGTCAAGGTTACCAAGCAACAACTTGTCTTGGAGGCCAAGTTTTATTCGGGCAGCCGAGTACGTTATCTTCCTTGTTACAAACTCAAGTCCCCTTAGTGGCGATTCATGGTTAAAGAGAATTCCCGAGCATGCAAAAATCCCATAGGATTCCCTGTAGTTCACTGTTACCCAGTGTCCAAAGAGCTTTGACACTGCGTATGGGCTTCTCGGACAGAATGGAGTTTCCTCGTTCTGCCGTACTGCTTCGACCTTCCCAAACATCTCACTTGAGGATGCCTGATAGAATTTTATTTTTGGGTTGATAGCCCTGATGGCCTCGAGCACTCTGAGAGGACCTATGGCGGTCACATCAGCGGTATATATAGGCTCCTCAAAGGCCAATGCGACAAAGCTTTGCGCGCCAAGATTATATATTTCATCCGGCTGAATCCTCTCTATCGTTCGGTAGATATTTGTAAACTCAAGGAGTTCCAATGGTACAATCTGTATCTTATCATCCACCCCTAAGAACCTCAGTTTGTCCAAATGCAAGTCTGCGCTCCTTCTGAATGCGCCATAAACCTCATAACCCTTTTCAAGGAGAAATTTTGAAAGGTATGCCCCGTCCTGACCTGTAATACCCGTAATGAGCGCTTTTTTCATAGTCTTTCACCTCATGATGTAATGCTTCTATTAAACCATATAATTATAGATTATTCACCTACTTGCCCTCCTGCGGCTCCTAGGCATGGATGACATGAGGCCCTGGCAGGAAGTGTCGAGATTATTGGGTCGCCAGAGGTCACATTACCTGAAATCAACAAGCCACAATGTCAGAATGTTTCCCATGTCTTTGGGGGTACTCAAAGTTCGGTCCTTCCGGCAGACGCGTAGATTGTCACTATTGACCGCTATTTATCAATCGCATGTCATACTTCCGCAAGCGCAAGACTGTATCCATGGTCAAGCCACACCAGGAGGTCTCCGGGATGTTGTACTTTCGTAAAATCTCTGGCGGAAAGTCCCGTGTTGCGTCGAAGTCTTTATCGAAGCTCAAAATTTTTCCTAGAGAGTTGTCTATATCGTCTCGCCCAAATCGGCGAACGTGATCGAATTGACCGAACCTACGTGTTGCTTCAGCAGCCTCTATATTAACGAAGCATTCTTCATAGGATCCGCCTGAGAACGGAATCACACATATATGCCAGCCATCTTGTTTCAGGGCACGGTGCAGGTGGAAAAGAATATATGAGAGATTGCACTTAACGTGCTCCAATATGTGACTGTGAATGATAAGATCAAAATAGTTATCCCGAAGACCTTCGACGTCTTTACAAAGGTCAAACTTCACAATATTTTTGGCAAACGGATATATATTAGGCTCGATGTCAGCAACTATATAGTCCTCAGCATCTACAACCTTCGAAATAGCATCGTACAAGCCTTTCTCAGGTGCAAAGTGAAGGACTTTTGAGCCAGGCTGCGGGAGCCCGAGCTTCTCGAGGTATAGGTATAGGAGTCTTGTCCTTTCCAGCGAGCCGCACGAAGCACACCTTGCATTTGGCCGATTTTTCATGGCTACGAAGCACGTCGACCCACAGAGGTTGCAGGATATCGCCTGCTCTTGATGTTGCTCCTCGTAAGCTCCCTGAAGGCATCCGGCTTCCTTTTGCTGGACTATCACTCTGGGCCGCGCTCCTTCCCACTCCTTCAACAACCGCCGCTCGACCGCGTGACGTAGCGTCACAGGGACCATCGCTTTGACACGGGGTGGCACCAAGCGTCGGTAGTAGGGAAGCAGAGCTTTAGCTGTCCGGCCGAGTGGCTCGGTGACCAGCCACCGCCCTGGCCTGAGCCCACGCCGCACATTTTGAAGATTCCGTTGATCGAGGGGGGCTATCTGCTCATAGCGAGTCTCCAGCTTCTCCTTAAGTGCAATTACGGCAACATACTGGCTTTCTACTCCTGAATTCAACGACAATTCATCAATAATTAGTGAAAGTTCTAGGATCGCTTTATCTTTTTCGTCCGACTCATTGATATTGTGCAGAATATCATTTAGTGTGGCGTGGTATATTAGTCCTCCCGTTAATTTAATTTTTGCGTTTGGAAAATATTCCTTGACGCTTTGCATAATGCTACTTGAATCGGCTGCTTCGCTCGGGTCCGAGTCTTTTAGTCTGCGCGCGTTGGGACGAGTAAGTTCTCTTGGTAGATAGCGACCTTTTCGGTAAGGATCTTTCAGAAAGTCCTTAGGCAAAACCCTTCTGATTCTAGTTCCTAGCTTAAGCGCCTCATCTGACCATTGGAAACGGGTGGGTCCAACAAAGTCATCCATGTAGAAAACGCCACCGGGGGACAAAATATCGTAGCTCCATTTAATAGCTTTCTTGGTATCAAGCATATGATGCAGGGAGTTGTTCCAATGCACAAGATCCACTTTTTCTGTAAACTCGTGCAAAAAACAGTCTCCTTGAATAAGCTCCACTCGATCCAACAGGCCTAAACTTTCCGCTTTTCTGCGAGCCTGTTTGATCCTCTCAGTTGAAAGTTCAAACAAAGTGAATCTCTTTACAATTCCCTCTTTGATTAGTTCAAACTCTTTGGTTCCATCTCCACAACCAACAGATACACCATGTTCAAAGACCCTTCCCATTTTCTTTAGCTCCAATTGTAAACCTTTACTAAAACTATCTACTGGCTTTCCACACACGATTTGGTTGATATGCCGAAGTATTGCAGGGAATTCCCACCACCTTGTTTTTGGCAGCCCTTTCCGTTTAGTTTTTTCTGACCAACACGAGTCAATCTTTTCTGATATTCTCCTATCCAATTTTTTCTCCTTCTTGGTTGCTGTTTCGTACGGGTAAATCCAGCCCAAGATTACCAGCTATCGGGCAGGTCCTGGGGTGATATGTCGGAGCGCCGTCATTTGCCGATGTGCCAGGGATGATACGTGACGCTTACTCGAGACATATTCTGATGCAGCATCCAGAACATGGCGAAACTGAGGTAGATCGTCTATCAGATTCAAAAATGTATCACGCCAATTATTACTAGAATTTTTCACTAAAACGGCTCCACCGGATTTTATTGCTGATGCCCGATAAGCTATACAATCAGAAACAACAGATAACACACCCATGGCAGTGTATTCTAGAAATTTTATGTCCGACTTGCAGTTGTTGAAAGGTGTATCCGCCAATGGTGCTAGACCAATGTCCCAGGGTGGCTGTTGCAAGAGCCAACGTGCGAATCTGGGGTACGCAGTCGCTGTTTGCGGCGGATTAACGTATTGCAGCCATCTTCGATTTGGTGGTCTTGTGACAGCACCAATGATAGTTAATTCGAATGAGTCTGGTCGTAACTTTGCCACTTCGTCAAGAGCCGATAATATGACTGCAAAATCCTGGTCGTGAGTAGCGGTGCCCATATAAACCATGCGCAATTTTTTGTTGGAGCCAATGGGTGGTCGCTTCTTCCGGTAATTTTGCCATATACGAGGATCGATCGCTTCCGGCATTACTTCGGGATTAGTAGCGTGGTCGGAGTAGGCTTCTGCCAGCGCCGGCGTTGCAAACCAGGTTGCATCAGCCATGTGCATGAGGTAAACCAAGGCACTATTTTTATCATGCAAATAATAGTCTGGATGTGATGAATCCATAAGACAAAAAGCATCGTCGTTGTCGACGATAAGTCGAGATCCTTGTTTGCGAATTTCATCAACGAACGCTTCCGCTGTCTCTTGATCATCAAATGCTACTCTTTGGACTATACAGACATCTCCCTTCTCAATGTCATGCCAATGGGATGCCGGAATCAGTTTCACCTCTACGCCTCCAGCGAGCGCTTCGCTTGTCAGGGGACTCAGAAGGCGTATAAATCCAGAACTTTGAGGATGGTCTCCCTCCCATCTGGTAATTGCATTAACTTTTAGCGGCTTGTTGGTGTTCACGGCAGGAGCCGCGGAATGACATTCCTCACGTTTCATGTCATCCTCATACAGGGTCGGAAGTCTCAGGAATTTCAGAACATCATCTATGATCTGCCTAGCTCTCAGATCAAAGCTATGATTAGCACGTATTGTTCGGGCAACATATTCCCGTTGTTCGGATGTGTCTTCGAAGGAGAGTTGTTTAATTGCGTGTTCGAGTTCGTCTGAGGTTTTTACTTCAGTTACGGCGCTTCCAAATACAGTCCGTATTGATGGAACGGCATCCGATATCACACGCCCACCCGCAGCGACAACATCAAATAATTGATTGGAAAGAAAACCGTAATCTGCCATTGACTCCCAGTGGTCATTGAGGACAACTTTGGCAGAAAAGTAGAGTGTTGGAAGGGACTCATTACTAATATTACTTGCTTTGATTAAACTAGATGGAACAAACTGTTTCCAGTTTGCCCCGTATATGGCAAGGGGCAAACCTTTATCGACCGCCCATTTTACAATCTTGCGGTATTCATTCCGCGAGTTCCCAGCGAATATAATTTCATCAGTGTGTCGTGGGTCCTTCTCGCTTAGTGGCTGGAAACGCTCGGTGTCTGTAGCTTGAAGCAATGCTCTAACGGGTGCTTTGGTTACATATCTTAAAAAATTAGGATAAGTTAGTGATGCTACATAAACGATGTGATATTTGTCATATTCTGCATACTCTACTTGATCAGGATGGCTGATGTTCCACATTATATTTACTGTACGCGGTTGAGGCTCGTAATAGGCCGATCCCCGGAGGACAATTACAATATCGTCTTGACCAAAACGCTGATTATAGTATTCGTCCAAAAAATCGATTCTAACCGAATGGCCTAATTTTCTAAAAGCAATCGCTAGGGAATCCGCATAATGATAGTCTCCCCATTCTAGTCTTTTGTGACGCGGAGCCGCAATCTTAATTGCTATGTTAAAAGAAAGCTGCTCAGCTATCGCCTTTGACCCCGATTCAGATGAAGACGAATGCTTCAACTGAATAATTTTTCTATAGATTAATGGCTGCTTAAGGGACACGCGGTCCCTGTCATCCCTGGCGTCAAAGTAGTCACACCCAATGAATGGCGCATAGCCAACTCGATGACCGACCTTGCGAGCATGCGATAGAATTAGGTCCCAATCCACCATCCGACGCAGGTTTTCGTCGAAACACAGACCCGATTCATACAGGTCTCGATGATGACAGTATATATTCAGATCAATATAATTGTCCTTCAAGCATGAATCCCAGTCAAATTCCCTGCCCCGGTAGTAAATAATTTGACCTCGCTTATTTCGCGCAACCAACCCAGCATAAGCACACTTGTAGCCTTCTGATGTCATGAATACGACCATATTGTGTAGGAAATTCAGTCTCCAAACATTATCTGTGTCGAGATATGTAATTATCTCGCCGGATGCTAGTTTCAGCCCAGAATTTCGTGCTGCGCTGAGTCCGAGATGCTGCTGCTTTGTATACTTTATTCTTTTGTCCTGCAAAAAAACATTGACGACTTCCGCTGTGTCGTCAGTGCTCCCGTCATCAACAATAATCAATTCCCAGTTCTTGTGGGATTGACTGATAACGGATTGGACAGCTCGCCTGATCATGTGTTGTCGGTTGTATGTCGGCATAATCACGGAGACCTTCACAGCCTCAAAACGTGACTTGCCTTTTTCAAACAAGTTTGTTATTTTCTGATTGAACTCATGTTCTCGATGAAAATTGAACTTTACGTATTTTGTCCGCTGAGCGAGGGCTTCCCTGGGAATATTGCTGGTATTTCGTGGTAATCGAGCGTCATAAGCAAAGAGGTATTGCTCTACCGCGTAGCGTACACGGTCTGGGATCATCCCTTGGATACGCAGCGGCACGTAGCGTCGGTAATAGGGGAGCAGAGCCTGCCCTGCCCGACCGAACTGACCGGTGCCCAGCCACCCAATCAGTTTGAATGCGCGGCGCGTATTTCGCAGCAGCCATTGAAGGCCACAGTGCAAGGTACACAACTGTTTCGGTTCTTTGGTCATATTACAATTTTTTAACCAGCCAAAATTATAGCTGGCATGTGAATTTTCATCAACAGGGCTATTCCGGGGAACCTCCTGTCTACTCCAAGATACTTGAAGCCGCTATGGATTGGGCCCCCTGCAGGCAATATGTTGCGGCCGTCTATAACGGCGTACAACTTTGCTGTTGATTGCTTGATTGCACTCTAGTCAGCTTTAGTGAACTGAGGCCGCTCTTTGGCGCAACCATTCACGGTCGTATGGCATGAGAGCAAGGCCGCGCACGATGTCTCTGGAATCCTCTCTCTTTTGTCACTGCGAGCGAAGCGTGGCAATCTCGGGAATATCATTCTGAGCCGAAGGCGAAGAATCTCACCACTTCCCAAACAACCACATCGGACGCACTTGAAAGTGCATCCTTATGTTGACCAACGCTGACTTTCAAACCAAAGTGGCTTTTTTCAGCAGTGATCGGTTATAAGAAATGCCGACGCAACACTCATTGACCTATGTTGTTTTATTTAGCCAGTTCCAGGTGTTTCGTATTCCGTCCTCAAGACTTATTCTCGGCTGCCAGCCGGTTTCTCTTCGTATTTTTGAAATATCTAACACTATTTTCTGTACGTACTGCTTATCGCCCGGCATATAGTTGGGCACTATCCTCTTTCCAGTGACAGTGGACATGATAAGTAGCAATTCGTTTATAGAAGTTCCAATTCCGCTTCCAATATTGAATACCTTTTCATCGGTCTTTATCTCCAATAAGGCCATTGTCGCGTCGATTGCATCTTGTATGTAGATATAATCTCTTATCATTGTCCCATCACCGTAAATTACCGGCCGTTCGTCATTCTTAACTTTGTTTAGGAAGATGGGGATCACACCCTGTTTGCCAAATGGATTCTGCCTTTGGCCGTACGGATTAGAATATCTGAAAATCATAAAATCCAGTCCGTACGCAGCATAAAAGTAATGGAGGTATCTCTCGATAGCCAGTTTTGATATCCCATAAGGGTCAGTTGGCTTAACAGGCTCCGTTTCGGGAACCGGCAGGTGTTGTGGTTCGCCATAAATCGTACCTCCCGAAGAAGGGAAAAATATTCTCTTAACCTTGTTATCGACAGCGGTTTGAAGTAACCTGACAGTTCCTTCAAGATTTGTAGAAATGTCGTGTATTGGGTCCAGTCTTGCCGTTGCGGGCACGGTTGTGGAAATATAGTGGAATAAATAATCAACTCCGGTACATGCGGAGGCAAGGTCCTTTTTGCTTAGAAAATCACCTTTAACAATTTCGACTCGATTTCTTACTGTTGACAGGTTATCTATGCCGCCTTGAAAATTATCAAAAACCCTGACGTGGTAGTCCCTCATCAGCAGTGCCTCTGCGAGGTGCGAGCCGATAAACCCGCCACCACCCAATATTAGGCATGTTACCATGGTAGTATCGCGTAGGTCCTTCGATGCGTTACGTGCCAATTGTGGCACTACGCCGGTATTTTCATCTCGAGTAGAATTTCCTATCAAGGTATTCCCTAATGTTGACTAGTTTACCCAGCACCCACCGGTTCTTGATATATTTCCTTCCCAGCCTGGTAGCCGTTGACCGTGCTCTTGGCCATAGGACCATGGGCAAGAGTGTTTTTGCTCTGACAGGCAAATTTGCCTCGATTTCCGGGTGATCTTGGCGGAGCTCAGAGACAAATGCGTCATCGAGTCCGTACTCTCGCCTGCTCACATATATGCACCATTGGCAGAATCTCTGTCTGTCCTTCCCGAATATGTCCGGATATAGGGCCCGTATGTCAGGTCGGGATAAGTAAATCTCGTACCATAACCGTGTAATCCTGGGCAGACCGACATCAGCAATGTCTTCGTTTAACCACTCGTAATACGAACTGCTGCCCGCACAAAAGGGGTTCCCAAATTTAGCTGTCGAATTATCCATATCCAACTTCCGGAATATTCTTCGAATGACCTTGGAAATAGGTACACCATTGTCAAAATAATTGTAGGCGTAAGGCCAATTCCTTGTCTCTGTGTAGCCGTTTCTCAATACGGATTCTCTATATTGCTCAAATAACGGCCGAAGCGCTGGAAAATCCTTCAACGTGTACTGGTTCTGCCATTTAGTAATTTGGCTGAGATTCTCCAGGTTAAGCCCTGAAAAGTGGAAGAATCTCAGCGGGAAGCCATTGACAAAGATTTTGCTATTACTCATCGTAATCGTGCGATTGAATAAATTCCAGTACCCTACGTTATAGCCGGGGTCTCTTAGAATCAACACATTATTTAGATAGCCAGGCACTAGGTTGATCCACTTTTGGTCAACATAAAGCAGTGCATCATCATGCGAAGCATATTTCTGCAAACGGGTTTTCCACCATGCTAAGAATGCCCGCACATCTGGATTATTAGCGACAGCTAAGAACCCCATATTGAAAGTCCCGCATCTCAATATGTTCAGTTCGGTTTGTATGCATCTGTCGTCCACCTGTATGGGGTCTAGTAGATGAGGAGTAAGTACGACAGAGTAACAGTCAAGCAGTTTCCATATTTCGGTGATATCCGCTGTGAATACCATATCCGAATCAACATATAACAATTTCGACACGTTGTATTTGTTGAGGATGTATTCCATCAGGAAGGGCTTTAAAGCACATGTAGCTTCCAAGGCGTCGTAAATAAAGAGCATCTTCAACAAATCGTCGCAAAGCAGCTCGTCAATAGATATAACCTTGAAATTCTCTGATTCAGGCTTGATATAGCCGTCGTTCGTATCCGTTACCAAGATATATACATCAATTCCTGGGTTGTACTTATGAAACGATTCCACCATGCTTCGGGTATAGGAGATATAGTTCTTTGATATTACCCCGCATACGGCACTGCTGTTTTCACTTTTGCACGTTTCACTCATTGTCAGATGGGCTACGCTGAAAACCTAAACTTTCAACATCTTCCTTTCTAAGATTGGCCCAGCGGAAAAACAAGATTCTCATCACACTCCCGTTGATAGGGCTCTGTCAACAGCTGATAATACCTGGCTTATTTCTCCCTTCCTAGATTTAAACAGATAATAGTCGGCTAGAGCGGAGCCGGCAACCATCGCAAAGATTTTGTACAGCGCATCAATAAATTCGTTTTCCTTGCCTTTTACAGGACCATTTTGCGTCACGTACAGCGCGAGACCGTCAAGTGCAGCAAAGTAGGTTTCCTTGATCAAGTCATTTGACCTGGGATTGGGCGTGGTTTCTACTATTTTCATGAGTTCGTCGAATAGTCCATCCAGATATCCGCCAGATCTACCGTAGTTGTTTAGAGCTATTGAATTGTTTCTTGTCCTATTCTGCAGCAAAGCTTTTACTCTTGAAATAGCGGCACACGCGTTTTCACCAAACGGTCTCAGAGATGATACAGACATATTCAGTGTCGCGTAAGCGGTCATGATACAACTCATCAGGTCATTTATGCTCGGTATGTCACAATATCGGTATACAGGCTCGTAAGCCAGAATCTCTGGCAACAATTTGGATTCAACATAACGCCTTGGAAGGTGATAGGAAGCGCTCCTGTTGTGCGAGTGGATCACGCCCACCGAATACAGAAATGCTATTTTATGGCCGGCTCTCTGCAATCTCACCCCAAGTTCCAGGTCTTCCGCATATTGGATATTCTTGAATTTAAATTTTTCAAAAACGTCTTTTCGGATCAGACAGCATACGTCTTCCAGGGCACACAGCCTCCTTTTTTCTCTGGGAGGTAAATCGTCGAACTTGGAGTTTGTCATCCGGACCTCGTCGCGCGAGAACTCCATCGCTCGATAATATGTCCATAATGAATACCTAGCAAATAAGTCTGCGTCATCCCGCGGGACTTGCCTGCATGTGACAGCGGTGACTCCGTTGCCAATTTCTAACACGTTTACCATGTCGAATAGCCAGTGATTACCAATCGGTACGGCATCTTGAACCATAAATAAAATGTAGTCGCCGCTGGATCGATCTGCAGCATAATTTCTGGTCAATCCGTGATTGAATTCAGATGGTTTGACGCTATGCACGGTTGCAGCGTAATCCTTCGCTAGCTTTACGGTATCATCAGTTGAGCCACTGTCCACAATAACCAGTTCTACCTCCCTGATGCCAATTTGGTTTCTTATCTTCTTGAGCGTAGATACAAAATCGGTGCCAGCATTTTTTGTAGGAATCACAATAGACACCCGCTTATCACTGGTCGCCACTGGTTTTTTCGAATCCAGCGACATAATTTTCAAAGGTCTGATTTCGAGTCCAGCACCTCCGCTCCGCTGAGCAGAGTAACTCTTAGCTCTGCGCCAGAAGCTGCGCCAGCCTTCGTTTAAGATGACTCTGACGCCGCTGAGCATAAGCTCGTAATAACGGCGGCGGCGGGTGCCGCGACGCAGCAGCTTTTCGATGACTCTCTGGTAGCGGCCTACAAGCTGCATGGGTATGCTTTGCTGTATCTGCTGTATCTGGGATTCCAAACGATGTATCTGGAATTCCAAACGATGTATCTGGGATTCCAAACGATGTATCTGGCCGACCTTTTCCTGGAGGCTTGTCTCAAGGGAGGTTATCTGGGCGGCTTTGTCCTGCAAAGTATGGTTTAGCTTAGCCAGTTGCCCTGCATAATCATTAAGGAGTGTGTTGGAGGCATCCGTCAGCCAGCTATCAGTGATGGATGTCGATGGCTTTAAGCTCGCGTTTGAAGCTAGAGCTATAAAGTAGACAGGTTCCTTGCTAACTCTTTCCGCGAAATAGAATTCCATGTCTCCCTTCTTGACAACTTCCTCTATATAACCACGGGATTTTTGTTGGTGGATACTCCACATATTGGAGCCGGCGTAAACTCGTTGACCAAATATACGCATATGTGTGAAATACTGTCTTAGTAGGCTTTTGAATTCATTAAAATCGAGCTCTTTTACATGGAAGGGATTATGATAATCAGGCTCATCTGTGTAGACCGCCTTGTTGGGCGTTGAAACTATAAATAAGCCGTCGTCTTTAAGCAGCCTCTTTACTTCAGATAGAAGCTTATCATGCTCTGCTATGTGTTCAATAGCTTCGAAGCAGACAACCACATCAAACTTCTTCTCACCCTCTATAGGCACGGCAAGTATAGAGCCTTCTATAAACTCCAGATTATCTTTTATGTACCTACTTCCGGCGTGTTGTACAGTTGGTTTATCAATTTCCACGCCAGCAACGTATTCGGCTTCTCTGGCTAACATATATGTGCCATAGCCCTCGCCACAGGCAAGGTCCAATACCTTTTTGCTCTTCACAAAATGAGCAGCAAAGGCATACCTGTGAACGTGCTCATAATTAATCTGCGCCCCCTCTATCCAGGGCAAAAATCTCTCGCCTGTCCATTCAAGTATAGGATACTCCCCTATTCTCGTTGCTGACGGGATGTGCTTCGCTTTTTTGGAGCGGAAGGCGAAGGCCATTTCCAGCTCGTCGTCCGTGTTGAAAAAAAGAACGTCCGTAACAAAGCCAATCAACTTTAGTTTGTGCACTATGTCCATACCGAAATCAGTGAAGACAAACATGTCCTCCTGCCCCCAGGAACCATGATACGCTGGAGCAAGCAAAAACTGACGTTCCCCGTTAACAAGACGTGCACGTCTGATTGTTGCGCCTTGGGAAGGAATTACTGGAACAGTGAACAGGTGAAACCCACCGGGCTT
>Ga0209979_1001358_pt1 | contig 27223 bp, 20 predicted proteins | sample AnhtaG_FD_183114 | JGI IMG/M metagenome (GOLD analysis project Ga0209979, IMG submission 183114) | Deep subsurface microbial communities from Anholt, Denmark to uncover new lineages of life (NeLLi) - Anholt_01485 metaG (SPAdes) (version 2) | ecosystem: Environmental > Aquatic > Marine > Oceanic...
CGAGGACAATCCGGGGGAGCCGGTGCTGATTCGCACCATGAGAGGTCAGGGCTACATGTTTGTGGTGCCGAGGAGGCGGTCCAGAGCAGCGAAGTGATTGCCGCCTTCGCTGGGAACTAGCGGTTGTGAACCCCGCGGGAGTCAGCCTAGACGTAGACACGCCATGAGCTCACTAGCAGCGACACTGATCAACCGAGGAGCACTACGTTGGGCCGAATAATCTATGGCGACAATCTGGAAGTCCTCCAGTCATTGGAGACGGAAAGCGTTGACCTCATATACATCGATCCACCATTCAACACGGGCAAGCGGCAGACACGAACTAGAATCAGAACTATTCGTGACGATAGGAATGGTGATAGAACAGGATTCCAGGGGAGGCGCTACAGAACGATCAAGCTATCGACATCTGGATATGATGACAGATTCGATGATTATCTAGGCTTTCTTGAACCGCGCATGCTCGAAGCGCATCGAGTCCTGAGATCGGATGGCAGTTTCTTCCTCCATATTGACTACCGAGAAGTGCACTACTGCAAGGTGCTGGTTGATGGAATATTCGGTAGAGCGTCTTTCCTAAACGAGATCATCTGGGCCTACGACTATGGCGCACGCTCCAAGAGTAGGTGGTCAGCCAAGCACGACAACATCTTGTGGTACGCCAAGAATCCTGATGAGTACACATTCAACTTCGATGAAATGGACAGGATTCCCTACATGGCACCAGGACTGGTCGGAAAGGAGAAGGCTGCGCGGGGCAAGACTCCGACAGATGTTTGGTGGCATACCATCGTGGCGCCCAACAGCGAGGAGAAGACCGGGTATGCAACGCAGAAGCCCTTGGGTGTCCTGACTAGGATCGTGAGGGTTCACTCCAATCCAGGCGACCTTCTACTTGACTTCTTCGCTGGTAGTGGGACGCTTGGTGAAGCCGCTGGACGGCTGGGCCGCGACTTCATCCTCATAGACAACAACCCCCAAGCCATTGCAGTTATCGCCCGTAGGCTCAGAGAATACGGTCCGGAGCTGATCAACTGCGAGCAGGTGCTGGAGCGGCTTGAGGTTGATGACGGCGCGCCATGGCAGGCTAGATTGCTCGAACCTCGTGGTTTACGGGAGTTGTAGTGGACCATCACGTTGAGCTTCTTGTGAGCGCGTCTGAAGAGTTGAAGGCTGACTACCCGGTGGATACTTCGCAGTGGGAAGGTAGCCCCTTTGAGTGGATAGTATCTCGCCCCGCCCGGCAGCGTGGAAAGATCGGCGAACAACTGGTTTCACACTGGTGCCGCGCGATGGGCTTCCGAGTCGAGCGTTCTCCAGATCAAGAAGCTGATCGAATTGTGGAGGGCCGAAGGACGGAAATCAAGTTCTCCTCAAGATGGAAGAGTGGGAAGTACACGTTCCAACAGCTTCGGGACCAAGACTACGAAATAGTGATCTGTCTGGGACTGAGTCCGTTCGATGCTCATTGCTGGGTCTTGACCAAGGATACCGTCATGAAGAAATGGCGTGCCGAGGATGGTGTTCGGACGCAGCATGGTGGCAGAACAGGGTCCGATACAGCTTGGTTGAAAGTGGACCCACTCAATGCTCCGACTTGGCTGCGGTCCCGTGGGGGCTCTCCCTCCGCGGCGTTCAAGGTCCTACAGGGACTAGTGAACTCCTAGACCGTCTTCGCAGGCGAGGTGCGCACCACTGAACAGAAACACCTGTAGCACCGACGGCGTCGCTTTCCAGGGCCTCGTTTCCCGCGAATCTCCAGGCGGGTTGGAAAGCCGTCCTTAGCCAGTGCACTGCTTGGCTCTCTGAGAAGTCTCGACCATCGCCTCAGATTCCCCTCTCTGCGCATCCGAGTCGTGCCGCATAGACTATTGCTGAGCCGAGGTCACTCAGGGAATGGTCCTCACGTGTGGAAGATCCCTGTGTGATGTACATGTTGTGCCAACACGATAGCCCGTGACTCAGTTCGCATCCGACCTGATGTCGACCGTGATCCGTATTGGCGACCTTGGAGTTCAGCATGATTCACAGCACCTGCGCCAAACGGGTGGGCGGTTGAGGGATGGGTGTCTATTGAGCGCCCGACCTCCGAGGGCGCTTCTTGTTTCGCACGACGTGCCTGAACGGTCCCAGTCAGGCGTTTTCAGTCGCTCATCGAAGGAGACCTTGGGCGATGATGTGGCGCTGGATTTCGTTGGTGCCCATATAGATCTGGAAAGCCTTGGCATCGCGCATGTACTTCTCTACCGGATACTCCTTGATATAGCCATAGCCTCCGAAAACCTGCACGGCTTCTGTGGTGACCTCCATAGCGATGTCCGAGGCGTAGCACTTGCTGATTGCTGATTGGTGATCGTGGCGCAACTCTTGATCAACCAGCCAGGCCGCCTGCCACGTCAGGAGGCGAGCTGCTTCTATCTTGATGGCCATGTCGGCCAGCTTGAATTGGATTGCCTGGAAGGACGCAATGGGTTGGCCGAACTGCATCCTATCCTGAGCGTATGCGGTCGCGGCTTCCAATGCGGCTCGAGCCACACCCACCGACGCTGCAGCTATCCAAGGCTTGTTTCGGCTGAGAGTCTCCAAGAAGACCTTGAACCCCTGGCCCTCCTCGCCCAGGCGGCTCTCCCTGGAGACAAGTACATTGTCGAAGATGACCTCGCTGGTATTGATGGCGCGCTGACCCATCTTGTCTTCCTGCTTTCCCACAGAGATGCCTCTGACGTTGGAGGGAACGACGAAAGCGGAGATGCCTTTCACGCCTTTCTTCACGCTGGTCGAGGCGAAAACGCAATACAGCTGCGCCACGCCTCCATTGTCGATCAGCGTCTTGGAGCCGTTGATGACATAGCCGTCATCCCTTGATGTAGCCGTGGTTCTGATCGCACCGACGTCGGACCCAGCCTGGGGCTCGGTCATGCAGAGGGCTGCCAGGTCGGGTCCAGCGCACAAGGGTCTTACGTGCCTCTGCAATTGCTCGTCCGTGCCGGCGAGAAGGAGGGGGGTTAGGGCTAGCGTATTGGCTATGATGGCGGTCCCGATGCCTGCGCACCCGGCTGCCAACTCCTCGGTGACAAGACATGTCTCCATCATGCCTAGCCCTCCGCCGCCGAGCGCCTCAGGGATAGTCATGTTCATAAGACCCAGACTGTGGGCCTTCTCGAGGATGGCGCTGGGATGTTTGGCCTCGCGATCATGTTCGGCCGCCAGCGGAGCGATCTCATTCTCAGCGAACTGTCTTGCCAATGCTCTCAAGGCTTTCTGTTCGTCACTGAGTGAGAAATCCACCATCCTGTTCCTCCCCTTCAGCGCTGCTCTCGCTATCCTTTGACAAACTTGTGACATTATAGAGGCAGCACCTTGGCTTGTCAACCGTAGTCAGCGCTCCAGTCAGCCGTATCTCGGTGAGTTGGTCGCTGCCTCGATTACCGATAAGAACCTTGTCGTCAGGTTACACATTCAAGACCAACGAAAGACGAGAAGTAGTCCGTCCCGGATCATGCGTTGGGAACAGGCTGTCTTGTGGTCTTTGCGCCTTGGTGCGACAACCATCTGGACCACATGACCCTCGGGAAGAGGTCTATCGACCTAGTCTCTGCCCACCACTGGTGGTAGCGGATGTTGGGCCAGAACCCGACGCCAGAGGGCGTGGCTGCCACTCCCCTTCGACTCTGCCTGGGAAAACCGTGGCACGGTTGTGTTGTGGCCGCTGGCTTACCGCTTGGCTCCTTCGAGAAGGTCGCTGGGCAGACGAATGGTCAACCTGGGATGCTCTATGGGATATCTCCTGCTGTGCAGCGTTACGCAACCCTGTGCAGCTATCAGGCGAGCGTTTGATGAACGGTGATCCATGGTGCACAGGACGGTCGGCAGAGCGACCGTGGTCCTAGCACTGATCTAGGAGTGAATCCGTCACCATCCTGTTCCTGGCTGCTTGTTCCTGGCTGGGACCAACCGCTGCCGTTCCTAGACTGTGTGGAATAGCGCAGCTTGTCGTCCAGGGGTGAAAGCTGGTAGTTTTTGACAGGCAGGATGTGCTATATTGGGCGCAAACCAGATGTCCACGACGTTACGTTGTGGCTTCTTTTTGTGTGTACGCAGGACTTGATCGCTGGGTGCAAGCTATGGGGCGAGACATCGGGTCACGAATTCCGGGGTTCTACAAACTGAACTCGGCGGACCGTCTCCGTGAGGTCGAGGTCAGAGCGGGCTTGAGCGAGGAAGAGGCTGCTGCTCTCAGGGGATTGGAAGGGCTGGACCTTGGCCAGGCCGACAGAATGTGCGAGAACGTGGTGGGCACTTTTGGTCTGCCTCTGGGAATCGCGGTCAACTTCGTGGTCAACGACCGGGACTACCTCGTACCCATGGCGATTGAGGAGGCTTCGGTGATAGCCGCTGCCAGCCACGCCGCCAAGCTGGTACGTGAGGGCGGAGGCTTCGTAGCTAAGGCGTCTGATTCGTTGATGATTGGGCAGATTCAGGTCCTTGGACTGGACGATCCGCAGGACGCTCGCACTAGGTTGCTGGCTGAGCGAGAGGAACTGCTGGCGGTGGCCAATGAGCAGGATCCGATCCTCGTGGAGTTGGGTGGCGGGGCCAGGGATCTAGAGGTGCGGGTGTTCTCAGAGACACTCGCAGGTCCCATGGTTATTGTGCATCTGATATTTGACTGCCGAGATGCCATGGGAGCGAACACCATCAACACGGCTGTGGAGGCGATGGCGCCGTTGGTGGAGCGGATAACAGGGGGGCGGGTGCTTCTCCGTATCCTGTCCAATCTTGCGGATAGGCGCTTGGCCAGAGCCCGAGCCGTGGTGCCATCGGAAGCGCTGGCCCTGAACGAATTCGACGGGGGTGAAGTGGCGGAGCGCATAGTCGAGGCGTACGCGTTAGCAGCCGTTGACCCGTATCGGGCGGCAACTCACAACAAGGGGATCATGAATGGCATAGACGCGGTGCTTCTCGCCACGGGCAATGACTGGCGAGCGGTCGAAGCAGGAGCCCACGCCTATGCTGCCCGCACCGGACGGTACGCGTCCTTGAGTGCGTGGGAGACGGATGCCGCCGGCAATCTCGTGGGCACTCTAGAGATGCCGATGGCCGTCGGAGTCGTTGGTGGGACGACGAAGGTTCATCCTGCGGCCCGGGCGGCTCTGAAGGTTTTGGGGGTGGAGACCGCCCAGGAACTGGCCGAGGTGGTGGTCGCAGTGGGTCTGGCTCAGAATCTTGCAGCCCTGCGCGCTCTGGCAACAGAGGGCATCCAACGCGGGCATATGGAACTTCACGCGCGCAACATGGCCATCGCCGCAGGTGCTCGCGGCAATCTGGTAGACAAGGTGGTGGCTCGCATGGTGGAGGAGCACACCGTTAGACTCGACAAGGCTGAGAAACTCGTGAGTGAGATGTCGAGTCAAGAGATCATTCTGGAGTAAGGAGCTGACAACAGATGATGAAACCGATGAGAGAGGTGGGGATCGTTGGCTACGGGGCGTACATCCCGTGTTACAGGATTAGTGCCGCGGAGATATCTCGCGTGTGGAAGATGGGCGAGGACACGCTTCATCTGGACGAGAAGGCGGTACCTGGCATGGATGAGGATACCACGACCATAGCCATCGAGGCTGCCAGGAACGCGCTGCGCAAAGCCCAGCTTGATGCCGAGAAGTTGGGCGCGATATGGGTGGGCAGCGAATCAAAACCGTACTCGGTGAAGCCTACGGCCACTATCGTGGCGCAGGCGGTGGGGGCCACACCTCACACCAGCGCTGCCGACTGGGAGTTCGCCTGCAAGGCTGGTACGGAGGCTATGCAAGCAGCCTTCGGCTACGTGGGCTCGGGGATGGCCGATTATGCCATGGCTATCGGCGCGGACACGGCACAGGGAAGGCCGGGTGACCAGCTTGAGTATACGGCGGGAGCCGGCGGAGCAGCCTTCATAATTGGTCCTGGGGAGGAGAGTATGGCCTATCTGGAAGGCTCTCACTCCTACGTCTCCGATACGCCGGACTTCTTCCGCAGGCCCAGCCAACAGTACCCTACTCACGGTAGCCGCTTCACTGGCGAGCCGGCGTACTTCACCCACTCGTTCATGGCCGTTCGATGCCTGATGGATGAACTGGGCTACGGTCCTGAAGACTATGACAAGGTTGTCTTTCACCAGCCCAACAGCAAGTTCCCTGTCCGCTTGGCGAAGCGGTTAGGATTCGTGCGGGAGCAGTTCGACGATGGGCTTTTGGTGTCCTTCATTGGCAACGCTTATGCCGCTTCCTCGCCACTGGGGCTGGCCGCCATCTTGGACAAGGCAGATGTGGGGGAGAGGATCCTGCTTGCATCCTTCGGCTCAGGCGCGGGAAGCGACGCGTTTTCCTTCGTCACCACAGACCTCATCACCACGGGCAGAAACCCTCTGCCTACAGTCAGCCAGTATGTGAACCGCAGGCAGGAAATAGACTACGCCCGATACACCCGGCATCGGGGCAAGCTCTCCATGAGCTAGAGTGCTAACTCAGGATTCGCTTGAGGAGGAGCGGGTCGAAGGAGGTACCCGAGTAAGTGGGTAGGGTGTATGTAATCGGCTCAGGACAGACGCCGGTGGGCGAGCATTGGGATCGGTCAGCACGGGACCTCGCAGTTGCCTCGATCTTGGACGCCATGCAAGGGGCTGGAATCCCTGAGGCGGATGCTATCTACGTTGGTAACGCTCTCGGCGGAGAACTGACGGGCCAAGAGCATGTGGCGGCCCTGATCGCTGATTTCGCAGGCTTGGATGGAATAGAGGCATTGCGCGTTGAGGCAGCCGGCGCGTCAGGCGGTGCGGCCGTGAGGATGGGGTATCTAGCCGTGACCAGCGGCTTGAAGGACATCGTCATCGTAACTGGCGTGGAGAAGATGTCCGACCTGGCCGGGCCCGCTGTAGAAGAGGCCTTGGTTACTGCCGCCGATGAGGAGTACGAGGCGATCCACGGTCTTTCGCTGGTGGCGCTCAACGCTCTGCTGATGAGGCGGTATATGTATGAGCATGGTCTGGAGCGGAGGGATTTCGCCCATTTCCCGGTCAATGCTCATAGGAACGCTTCGAACAACGAACACGCCATGTTTCGTCGGCCTATCACTGTGGACCAGTACGAGAATGCTCGCCTGGTCGCTGATCCCATCGGCCTGCTCGATCCTGCACCAGCCGCTGACGGCGCGGCGACCATCATCCTCTGTTCCGAGAAGGTGGCCGGTACGAAGCCCGACTCGGCTGTCGAGATTATCGCCTCAGCGGTGGCCACTGATGCCATCGCTCTGCATGATCGACAGAACCCGCTGTTCCTCCAGGGCACGTACGAATCGGCTCGGAGGGCCTATGCTCAGGCCGGAATTGGACCGGATGACATTGGTGTCTACGAGCCGCACGACGCCTTCAGCATCATGGCGGCACTGTCGCTCGAGGCTTGTGGGTTCGCCTCAGAAGGCCAGGGCGTTCGCTTGGCCATGGATGGGGAGATCACTCTAGAGGGGAGGATTCCCATCTGCACCATGGGTGGGCTGAAGGGCAGGGGATATCCGGTTGGTGCCAGTGGAGTGTATCAGATCGTCGAACTGGTACAGCAGTTGCGCGGAGATGCGGGAGCGAATCAGGTGGACAGTCGGCTGGGCATGGCTCAGAGCATGGGTGGTAGTGGAGCCACGACGGTGACGCACATTCTCAAATCCCTCCATTAGGTTCTTCGCGCGTTGCACCCCCGCCAGATGAGACGAACTAGGTTGCCATTCGATATGCAACCATGAGGATTGTTGAGGAGACGGAACATGAGTCTTGCCAAACACTGGCGCCTGCAAGACCAACGATACAAGTTAATCGGCGGGCAGTGCGAGGCTTGTGGTGTGAGACTGTTCCCGCAGCGTCAGGTGTGCCCCCAGTGCAAGTCCCAGCAGGTTCGGCCGTACGAATTCGGCGGAGAGGGAAGGGTCTACTCCTACACCGTCGTGTACGACGCCCCCGCCGGCTATGAGGCGTTCATACCCTATGTGGCGGCTCTCGTCCGGCTGGATGAGGGCCCGATGATCACCGCCCAGTTGACGGACGTCGACCTCAACGACGTTCAGATCGGGATGCCGGTGGAGATGGTCACGCGGCGCTTGAGACAGTACGGTGAGGAGGGCCTCATCGTCTACGGTTACAAATTCCGGAAACCGCTTCCAGACCAGCCTGCCTGACCGTCTACTATGGGCCTCCGGCACTAGCGCATACCTCGGGGGTCTTGTCGTGCCACCAATCACAAGCCGTTGTCACACGACAACGGCTTCTTGCATAGTTGGCGAGTGTGCCTCGGCGTCGAGGGCCGACTAGAGCCCGTCTGACGAGGTGAAAGCTACGGAAGATCTTGCGAACTCGTTGCCTTTCAAAGGGCGAACAGAACTAACGATAGGGAAAGCTTGCCGCTTTTCGGGCAGGGTCTCTCTTCTGGACAACGGGTTGCGGTTACAGGAAGTGGTGGTATAATCCCATGGTAACAGAACCGAAGGAGATTGGGGATGAACTGGCGAGACTACATCACGGTTGATCCGAACGTCTGCCATGGGAAAGCGTGTATCAGGAATACACGTGTCATGGTCTCTGTTGTCCTTGACAATCTGGCGGCCGGCCTCACGCCTGATGAGATTGTGCGCAGCTATCCTTCTCTTAGCCATGAGGCAGTGCAGGCTGCCGTCACGTACGCAGCGGAGCTTGCCCGGGAGCGGGTCGTTGCCATGCCGGCGTAGGATGCCCGATGAGGTTCAAGATCGACGAGAACCTACCGCTTGAGGCTCCTGCGTTGCTGCGGCAAGCAGGCTATGACGCAGTCACGGTGGTAGAGCAGGGACTTGGTGGCCGAGCCGACTCTGACATTGCATCGATGTGTCAGCGAGAGGGTCGTGCTCTGGTGACCTTGGATATGGGCTTTCCTGACATCTGTGGCTATGCTCCGCGGGAATATTCTGGGCTGGTAGTTCTCCGGCTGAGATGGCAGGATAAGCCTCACGTACTTGAGACTGTTAGGCGTCTGATCACGATGTTACTCGACGAACCGCTTGAAGGGCATTTGTGGATCGTTGAAGAAGACCGGCTAAGGATCAGGGACTGAGCTCAAGCATTCGGATGTTGACCTTCATGCGACGGAGAATGTGTCAGTCTCCTTTGGTCTCAGGGGGCATCCCCGACGGTGCGGGCACGTTTGGGCAAGTTCTGTGACGACTGCTGACACGCATAGCGCGGCTGGGCAGAAAAACAACCTGGTCCCCAACGCTAAGGGCCAGACTGCTCAGTTGTTCTGCCCGATCGCAGGGCTGGAGTCTGCTTTCCGGCGATGAGAGAAGAAGCCCACTTCACACTTCGACTAGCACCCGCCGCAATGGCGGTACATCGAATCTATCGGTATGAGTTTCGGAAACCACTGAAAGAGGAACCAGCCTGAGCGTCTACCATAGGCCCACGAGGTTGGCGGATACCTTGGGGGTCGTGTCGTGATACTAATCACAAGCCGTTGTCAGATGACAGCGGCTTGTAGCATTTGGGTCAACATGGCCGACGATGGGCTGAAAAACCCTCTTGGGTTTTCACTTGAATCATGGCATGATCGTGGCGCCATCCCAGACAGAAAGGCTGGCGGCGTCACCCAGTCCAACGCGATGGCCAGGACGACGTGGGCGTCGTGGCAGCAATTGGCTCAGCAGACCTGTCCATCAGGAAGGCTGACAATAGAATCGCTCTTTGGGGCCCTTCCGCGGGAGGGCGCCCAGCACTGGATTTTGTTTTGGATCGGCGTTCATCTGATGTCATGTCGAGAAGGAGAACGTAATGCTCAAGGTAGTGGCCATAAATGGCAGCCCGCGAATGGAGAAGGGGAATACCGCCATGATCCTTGCTCCTTTCATCCAGGGGATGGTGGATGCCGGATGCGATGTCGAGCTATTCTACGCCAAACGCCTGAAGGTCAAGCCCTGCACTGGTGAGATGCACTGCTGGTACGGGAAGGCTGGAGAGTGCATCATCAAGGATGATATGGAGCTGCTCTATCCCAAGCTGAGGGAGGCGGAGATCCTTGTCCTGGCCACCCCGGTCTACATCCCCATGCCCGGTGAGATGCAGAACATCATCAACAGGCTCTGTCCCTTGGTCGAGCCCTTCCTTGAGGCTCGAGAGGGACGCACGCGGGCCAGGCTCCATAAGGGAGTTGAGATCCGGAAAGTCGTGCTTGTGTCCACCGGTGCGTGGTGGGAGAAGGGTAACTTTGGAACGGTAGTGCGTATCGCGGAGGAGCTCGCTGAAGACATGAGCGTGGAGTTCGCCGGCGCAGTGCTGAGGCCTCACGCATTCCTGATGAAGGAGGACGGGGAATTGACCCGGGATGGGGAAGCCGTTGTGAATGCGGTGAGAAGAGCAGGCTATGAGCTCGTCAAAGAGGGCGGGATGGACCAGGAAACGCTTGAGAGGGTCAGCCGCCCGCTCATTTCTGAGGAGGAGCTCAGGCGGAGATACAACCAGGCATTGGGATAGAGCCCTGTATGCCCTTCCGGGCCAGAGGGATTCGGCAGAATATGTGGTTGGGCGGCGCGGCTCAGACAATGAACACCGAGAGGGTATTCCGATGCTAAGGAATGAAGGCGATAGATTGTCGCGGGTTGTAGTCTGCACACCCCGAGAAGAGTACTTTCGCGTAAGCGATCTTGCAAAGCACAACATAACTCAGTCTGCCGAGCGCCATCTGGCGATCCAACAGCATGATACGTTGAAATCGAAGATCAGGGAGTTTGGAAGCGAAGTGATTGATATCCCAGAACTTGCCAACCACCCAAACTCCGTTTTCACCCGCGATACGGCACTCTGTACCCCCAGTGGCTACATCAAACTGAGATTGGGATTGGATACCAGACAAGGTGAAGAGGAATGGATGTCACAGGTCCTAGACTCGATTGGTGAACCGTGTGTCGGAGAAATCAGAGCGCCGGGAACGGTTGACGGCGGGGATGTCATTGTGGCGGGCTCTGTTGCCTTTGTGGGGCGCTCCATTAGGACAAATGATGAGGGAGTTCAGCAGCTTTCTGCCTTTCTCAGCGCTATGAACTACGAAGTACGAGTCATACGCCTCCCTGACTCCATACTACATTTGGACAAAGCTATGATGGCTGTTGGACCGGACCGAATACTCTACTGTGGTGGACTGATTCCTGGTGACAGGCTAGAGGGTTTTGATATCATTGAGATTCCTTGTGATGGGCCTACAAGTGCGAATGTCATCTGTTTAGGCGACAATGAACTGATCGTAGGATGTTCAAATCGCGAAGTAATCAAACAACTTGAGGCTAATGGTTTGGTCGTTCATGATCTTGATTTGTCAGAGTTTGCGAAAGGAAGGGGCGGCCCCAATTGCCTTATCATGCCTGTGGAACGGAAGTGAGCGACACAGCGGATAACAGCGTGCTTGCAGTTCTCCTGCCAAGGCAGGATCATCGGAATAACTCCGGCACTTCACAAATGCGCAGACTGTCACAGTATCACGCAAGTGGCGCATCAAATCCAGGACCAGGACAAGGGACGCCCAGCGGAGGCTCAACGCGCAGTCGCAGGCACTCCATCAGTCGCAGGTCGCTGCCATAGAGCAGCTTCACTGTCATTGGCTACTAGTAGATTCGTGCCTGATAGATAGGCGATGACGAGGACGGCTTCCTCTCTGGTCAAGAGCGTGGGTAGTCTTCTTGAGGCGTTTGCAGCGCACCCCGTCAATGGGACCATCCATCTCTTGCTTGAGCACCTCGCGGTGTAGGAGAACGAATACGCTGAGCGCCTGGTTCTGCGTGGGGGTGCCGCGTTGTGCTCCCCAACCAGGTGTGGTGATACTGGAGGTGGTCAAGAATCGGATCTCCCAATGTCCTGGGCCAGATGGCGTATGCTGCGACGAGCTATGGGTAGGACAAGTTGCCAACTTGTCCTACGTTTTTAGTGGCCCGTCCCGGACCTTCTATACTGTAGCTCTGAAGGTCGCGGTGGTTCGCGGAGCATTTGACGGCTCGTGGAACGTGTGGTATGATGTACTCCCGCACTGACCTTGGGAGATGAACCCTGTGGACGAACACTCCGATGAGTGGGTTCCTAGAGGCCCACTTCCAAGGCTCCCTGACCCGGATGGGAGACTGTGCTTGTGGGATAGGTACCCGAGGTTGCTGACTTGATCCCGATGGTGGCCCCACGTCTGTTTCCCTTTGAACGGTGGCGATGTGTGACCCTTCGTGGTTCTGGACCCAGAAGCAGGCGAGCACTCTTGTTGTATTGGAGAGAGACTATTGCGCTGTAGGTATTGCGACAGCACAGTCCCTGACGATTCGCTTTTCTGCCCCATTTGCGGATTCACGCTGCGTGTTGAGAAATCACTGGGCGCAGCGCCTTCGAAAAGCAAAGGGATTCACGGGAAGGGTAGAACTCCCGGCCTCCTTTGGTACGTCGCATTGTCGCTCCTCTCATCGGCCTTTCTATCGGCCACCATCGGCCTTGGTCTGGTAGCGGCCGTTCATGGCCTTGGGGATCGCCAGGAACGGGCCAGAGAGGTGGGACTGGAATACTATCGTCGTGGGCTAATTCATCTTCAGGAAGGGAACTACCTTCTGGCCCTGGCGGAGCTCGAGGAAGCTGTGCGGTTGGCCCCAGATTATGTGGAGGCCCGTGAGCAGTTGGCAGCGGTGCAGGATCTGATCGGCGATAGGGACATCGCGTCCTCGGAGACACCTGGCGAGGTCGGTGTCACCCTCTACGCGGAGGGAAAAGCCTTCTACTCCGAGGAACGATGGGGAGAGGTCATCGCCAAGCTAGAGCAGTTGCGCCGTGTGGATCCGAGCTACCGGCGTCAAGAAGTCGAGGAGATGCTGTTCAACGCCTACTATCGCGAGGCGATGAGGTTGACGGAAGCTGGCGAACTCGAGGAGGCGTTGTCGAAGCTTGACGACGCTCTGGAACTGAGACCTGATGACCCCAGGGCCTCTGAGCAGAGGCCCTGGCTTTCTCTCTACCTCACCGCACTCACTCAGTGGGGGGTCGATTGGGAGCAAGTCGTCGAGACCTTGGAGGATCTGCACGCACTGAACTCTGACTTCTTGGATGTCCAGCAACGGTTGCATGACGCCTATCTCAGCTTGGGGGATGTGTATTTGGAGGAGGGAGCCTGGTGTGTCGCCGAGAGTCAATATGCGGCAGCTTTGGAGATCATGGTCACTGAGGCGGCGGTCGCCAAACGGAATGACGCCCGAGAGCTGTGTGTCGAAGCGATCTTGGCCACGACTCCCGCAGCGGATGCCACAATCACGGCAACTCCAGCAATCACCTCCACGGCCACATCTCCACCCTCGACGTTTGTGTGGGGCTACGTTGGTGAGTTCGCAGGGTACGTCGAGGCAGATGCAACGGCAATGCGCATCCGTGTTCGCGTCTTCAACGCCCAGGGGGAGGAGGTACCGGAGGTGGAAGTGGGAATCTCGGCCCAGGGCTGGCAAGGAGATTCCAAGGTCACGAACGCTGGTGGATTCTGTGAATTCGCCGGGCTTACCCAAGAGCTGGAATTCACGGTTACGTTGACCCAACTGTCGTGCGACCCGGTCCAGGTGTCCACGAGATGGGGCACAGAAGCCCAGGTCATGTTCGTTGAGAGGTAGGGGTTCTTGAGAAGGATTGTCCTCCTTCTGGTTCTGTCGTTATCCCTGCTCGTCGGCCTGTTGGTCATCTTCATCAACCTGACCGAGGTCGACATCGTCCTCCGCCAGTCCCTGCGTCCTCTTGTTCCACAAGGATGGCAAGATGCGTTGCGTCCGCTACGCGCGCCGATGGTGATCGGATTCGCGCCCGATTGGGAAGCCACCGATGTTGCCCTGCGGAGTCCTGTCGCCATAACCTTCCTGACCCGCATGGACCCCTCTTCGACTGAGAGCAGTGTGCACATCGAGCCGGCTGTGAATGGCAGGTTCTCTTGGAGGGGAGGGACGCTTTTCTTCACCCCGACGGAGGACTGGCCGATGCAGACCGACGTGTCGGTCACTGTGACCCGCGAGGCGCGCAGTTGGCTACTACGGCGCATGGAGAGGGGGTTCACGTTTCATTTCACAACCCTGGGTGCGCCCTTCGTTGTGGAGACGGAGCCGGTCCAAGATGCGATGTACACCCAGGTGCGAGACAGGCTCACGATCACTTTCAGTCGGCCCATGGATCCGCGTTCAGTGGAGGTGCGTCTTTCCATCTCGCCTGAGATATCTGGACGGACCCTTGCCTGGAACGATCAGGAACTTACCATCAGTGGCGCGCTGGAGCCCTCCACAGACTATCGCGTCGTAGTCCGGAGGGGAGCGAGGGACAGTGTCTACGAAATCGAGACGCTCCAGGATTTCGAGTGGTTCTTCACCACGACTGAGCGGCATCCCTACTTGGCCGTCACTAGGGTCGGAAGGGAGGTGCTAGTCAGCGCAGATCTCCTAGCCGAACTGCAACTAGAGATGGTGAACGTCAGTCGTGTTGACTTGGATCTCTACTCGATTGACGTATCTACCTACATCAGCATGACCAACTTCTCGCTGGAGGACTGGAGGAGCTTCGAGCCTGGAGTAGAACCCTTGCGTTCCTGGTCTATGAATCCAGAAGTGGCCCTCGATCGCGATGAACGGCGCATCGTTGAGATCCAGGAATTGGAGCCTGGCCTCTACTTCCTGACAGCTCAATCACCGGAAGGGGCTCAGGACAGCCAGATACTAGTGTCGACGCACACCGCCCTGGCACTGAAGCGAGCCTCACGCCAGGTGTTGGTGTGGGCTACCTCCCTACACGATGGACATCCCTCGGTTGGGGCTTCTGTGACTGTATACAACGCCGTTGGGGACATCGTCGCGACCGGACTCACGGACGAAGAAGGGATCTTCAGCACCGAGATCCGTGACACAGGGAGAGGGCTTAACGTCGTGGCCCAAAAGGATGATGACCTGAGTGTCTGCTCCGATGCCTGGCGAGATGGCATCGAACCGTGGCGCTTTGAAGAGGTTCTGTGGGGGCGGGAGGCGTCAGCAGACGGACATGAGCTCTTCGTGTACACGGATCGTCCTTTGTATGGTCCTGGCGAGAGCGTGGACTTCAGAGCAGTTGTGCGTGTGCATGATAGCGCCGGCTATTCGCTGCCTCGGGTCGGCACCCCGGTGGAGGTCACCGTGGGGAACTATCGAGGCATTGTGCTCTATGAAGAGGTCTTGGAAACCAACGCCTTTGGTACGGTCAACGGCGGTCTTGAACTGAACGATGAAGTGGCACGTGGCGAGTACTTCATCGAGGCGCGGGTGGAGGATGAGGAACACCGCACCGCTTTCCAGGTCGAGGAGTATCGCGAGCCGGCGTTCGCGGTCAGAGTGGATGCGGGGCGCGACCGATATGTCAATGGTGATGTCATTACCGCCACGATCATTGGCGACTACTACTTTGGGGTGCCGGTGGCTGGGGCAGCCGTGAAGTACACTCTGTACAGCCATGACTACGATTTCCCTTGGCGCACCGAGGGCGACGGATTTGGCGCTTTGTCCTCAATACCCTACCGCGAGGATCGTCATGAGGTGGCCAGTGGCGAAGGGTTCACAGACGAGAAGGGTGCGTTGGAACTGGCCCTGCGGGCCGATGTCACTCGGGAGGAAAGGAGCCAGGTATTCACCCTGGAGGCCATAGTGACCGACGACGCGGGGGACCAGATGAGTAGCGCCACGACCTTCCTCGTGCACCGAGGGGAGTTCGATATCGGGTTAGAGCCAGAGCGATATGTGGTCTCCAGCGGGGAAAGAACGACCATAGATGTAAGAACGGTCGCCGTGAACGGCGAGCCTGTCGGAGATCTTGACCTCACATACGTCGTCTACCTGGTTGAGTGGCGAGAGATTCGACGAGGGGAGGAGGGGCGAGCCTATTGGGACTGGCAGGAGGTCGTCTCGGAGGTGGAGGCATCAAGCATCAGGACCGACGGTGAGGGTCAGGGCAGGATCGCCTTCGTCCCGCCCCGAGGTGGACTGTATCGGCTGCGCGTCCAGGGACGAGATGAGAGGGGGAATCGCGTCTTGGCCCGGCTCAACTTGTGGGTGAGCGACGTTGAGAGGCGCGTCGCGTGGCGTTATCAAGAACATGATCGTATCCAGCTCGTCACGGACAAGGACAGTTACTCACCGGGGGACGTGGCCAGGATACTGGTCCAGTCCCCATACGATCAGGCAACGGCACTGGTTACAGTGGAACGGGGTTGGATAGTCAGCCAGGAACTCATGGAGATGGATGGCAACAGCACGGTGGTGGAGCTACCGGTGGAGAGGGAGTACTCCCCCAACGTCTTCGTCTCGGTGGTTCTGGCTCCAAGCGGCACGTCTGCCGAGGCGGTTCCCTCCTTCAAGCTGGGCTACGCAGAACTTGAAGTCGAATCGGTTGAGGATGAGTTGAGGCTCAGTGTGGTGCCTGATCGCCGGGAATACCGACCCTCAGAGATGGCAACCTACACCATCAGGGCGCGGGATCATCTCAACCGTCCTGTCAGTGCTGAGGTTTCGCTGGGAGTTGTGGATGCCTCCATGAGTGCTTTGGCTGCTGATGCCACTCGAGACGTGGTTGATGCCTTTCACGGGAGGGGTCGGCTGGGGGTGCGGACGGCCCACTCGTTGACCATCCATGTGGATCGCGAACGCCCGACAGAGGACTACGGGCCAGGCGCAGGCCCTGGTGAACAGGAGCCACGATACGTCTTCTCGGATGTGGCCTACTGGAACCCGGCGGTGGTGACCGATGAGAATGGAGTGGCTCGGGTCGAGTTCCAGATGCCCAGCAAAGTGACTACATGGCGAGCCTTCGCCCAAGGCGTTACGGTTGATAGCAGGGTTGGGGCGTCTGTTGAGGATGTGATCACCAGCAAGGACCTGACGTTGCGTCCGTTTCTTCCGCTCTTCTTGTCAGTCGGTGATCAAGCGCTGATCGGTGCTACCATCGAGAATCACGCCGACGATGCACTGGAAGTACGAGCCAGCGTTACGGCCACAAATGTGCTCCTTCCTCCTGGCTTGTCTCACTCAGTAGCGATTAGCCAGAACCACAGTCTGGGGGTCAGGTGGAGGGTAGAGGCGTCGCAGGCGCCATCGGCAACCATCACCATGATCGCAGATGCGCCGGGAATCAGGGAAGTCGTACAGCGCACGGTACCCATTCTGCCCTTCGGGGAGCGGAAGGTTCTCCTGGATGCGTCCGCCGTTGACGGAGACGAACTACGCCGAGTGGTCAACCTGCCCCCTGGCGCCCAGTTCCCTGTGCTGGAGCTGGATCTCTCGCCTTCGTTGCCTGCGGCTTTGGTGGGCAGCTTGGATTATCTGACCGACTATCCGTATGGGTGCGCCGAACAAACGGTGAGCCGATTCGTGCCTCATGTTCTCATGAGCCAGACGTTGGACGGACTGGATCTCGACAACGACGGGCTGAGGGCGAAGCTACTGGGACAGGTGGAGAGCGGCCTACAGAGGCTCTATCGTTTCCAACGTCTCGATGGCGGCTGGGGCTGGTGCAAGGGAGAAGAGTCGGAACCCTATCAAACAGGGTATGTAGTGTATGGCCTCACCCAAGTGCAGAGAGCGGGACACGAGGTGAATGCAGAAGTGCTAAGGCGAGGAGTGCGCTTCCTACAGCATTCACTGCTAGAGACGCGTGATCTGGAACTGAAGGCCTGCATCTCATACGTCCTTGCCGAATATGGTGAAGGCGATCTGTCGCTAGCTCGGTCTCTCTTGGAGAGGCGCCGTGGAATGGATCTGTACGCTCAGGCCTACCTGGCCCTCGCTCTAGGCACACTTGGAGATTCCCAGGGAGCGAAGGTCATCGTGGATGACCTGGTCACCGAAGTGGTGGAAACGGCTCACACCGCTCACTGGGGGGAGGGAACTCATGACCTGGCGGTCATGTCTAGCGATGGCCGCACGACGGCTCTGATCCTGCGGGCTATGCTCGCCGTGGATCCCGACCATCCCTTGATCCCCAAGACGGTGCAGTGGTTCATGTGGACCCGGTCAGGGGGTTGCTGGCGCACCACCCAGGAAACGGCGGCGGTGATCATGGCCCTCACGGAGTACCTGACCGCCAAGGGCGTACCGGAATCCCATTTCACGTATCAGGTGTTCCTCAACGGCCAACAGGTGGCCGAGGCGGTGGTGACGCCGGACAACGTTACGGAGCATCGAGAGATCAAGTACGCTGACCTCATTCCAGGGGACAACGAGATAACGGTCTTGAAGGAAGGCGAAGGGCAGTTGTACCTGGCTACCGCTTTCCGATACTATGGAGAGAAAGACGGCTTGGAACCTGTGCGGTCCTTGAAAGGCCCTGCGGTCGAGCGTCAGTACGAGCATCCAGAGAGCGGTGAGTTGTTGACCAGTTGTCATGTTGGAGATCTCATTCGCGTACGCTTGAAGGTCGACTTGCCACAGGACATGTGGTACGTCATGGTGGAGGATCCGCTTCCGGCGGGAGCCCAGGGCGTGGAGGGCACGTCAAGTATGATAGCTGCTGGCGAGGCGGCGGACCGCCATTACTCGGTGTACCCCGAGTTCCAAGATGCCAAGGTTGTGTTCTTCACGAACCACCTTCGGGAGGGCATCTATGAGTACACCTACTTGATGCGGGCCACGACGGCAGGGAGCTTCAGGGCCATGCCCACGGAGGTCACAGCCATGTATGATCCCGACGTCTGGGGACGGTCGAGGAGCGCTGTTCTCCGAATTGAGGGCTGAACTGGAATCCCGAGTGAACGAAGAAGCCACCTTCACTGGCTCGAAGCTGGCTTCTCAGTACGATTGAGTCGCGGTTTCAGACATGTCGTGCTACAGATGACAGGCCACCAAGTGGCCCTCCTCAATCGCCACTAGTTCTGGCTCCTCTACACTGCAAACGTCTGTAGCCTGAGGGCAACGGGGGTGGAAACGACAGCCGGGAGGGGGCGCTATAGGGTCGGGGATTTCCCCCTTGGGGATGGGATACGTGCGCCGTGCCTTGGGGTCGGGCACGGGGACCGCAGCCAGCAGCGCCTGTGTGTAGGGATGGCTTGGGTTAGTGTACACTTGCCTCAACGTGCCCAGTTCGACTATCTTGCCCAAATACATGATGGCTATCCTGTTACAGACGTACTTGGCGGTGGCCAGGTCATGAGTGATGAACACATAGGTCAGGTCGAACTCGTCTTTCAGTTCCATCATCAGGTCGAGGAGCAAGACCCGGACCGATACATCGGCCATGGCTATGGGCTCGTCAGCGATGATGAGGCTTGGCCGCATGATGAGGGCTCTGGCGATAACCACCCTTTGTCTCTGGCCGCCACTGAGTTGATGGACATATTTCTCATACAGAACGGAGGCGGGGGTCAGTCCCACTCGTTCCATCATGCTTATCACGCGCTGTTTCTTCTCCTCACCTTTGGCCAGGCCGTGGATCTCCAGGGAGTGCCCGATGCCATCTCCTGTCTTCATCCGTGGGTTCAAAGAGGCCGTAGGATCCTGGAAGATCATTTGCATCCGCTGGCGAAGGTTACGCATCTCCCCAGGCTTGACTGATGCTATGTCCACCCCCTCAAATAGGATACGCCCTTCTGTAGGCTTGGCCAGACTCAGGATCAACCTCCCCGTGGTGGTCTTCCCGCTGCCGCTTTCACCAGCAAGGCCAAAGACTTCGCCTTCCTTGACATCGAAATCAATGCCGTCGACGGCGTGTATGTAGTCCCTTTTTCGCGTTAGGAGGTTCTCTACGAAACCTGTTTGCACAGGGTACCACTTCTTGACGGCGTGCACTTCGACTAGATTTCCGGCCATATTGAATCCTCACGACGTCTAGTATAAGTGGCAGGCGACCATGGTCCCATTTTCCACATGCTTCAGGGGTGGATCGACCTCCGAGCAGATGTCCATTGCGTGGAGACAGCGAGGATGGAACCTGCAACCTGTGGGTGGATCAATCAAGTCCGGGGGCGAACCCTTCATAATCTCAAATTCTTGGTCCAACAGCTTGATGTTGGGTATGGATTTCAGCAGACCCTGAGTATAGGGATGCACCGGGTTGGCGAAGAGGTCAAGGGCATCGGCTACCTCCACTATCTTGGCCGCGTACATCACGGCAACCCGATCAACCAGCTCGGCCACAATGCCCATGTTATGAGTTATCAGCATCAGAGTCATATTGTAGGCTGCCTTCAGTTCCTTGAGCAGGTCCAATATCTGAGCCTCCACAATGACATCCAGCGAAGTTGTGGGCTCATCGGCGATGATTAGGTCTGAATCCAAAGCGAGGGCCAGGGAGATCATGATGCGTTGCCTCATACCGCCGCTGAACTGATGCGGATAATCGCTGAGTCGGCTGGGAGATATGCCCAGCCGGTCCACCAGTTCCTCAGCCCGTTTCCAGGCTTCCTGCTTGCTGACCGACTCGTGCGTGGTGATCGTCTCCACTAGATGGTCGCCGATCTTCTGAAGAGGGTTCAGGGAGGTCATGGGGTCCTGGAAGACCATAGAGATCCTCTTGCCCCGTATCTGTCTCATGTACGCCCCATCTTTGTCAAGCAGCTCTTCGGCGTCGAATAGGATGCTGCCACCTACTATCCGACCCGGCGGGGGGATTAGTCGCAGGATGGCGAAACCCAGGGTGGACTTGCCACATCCTGACTCCCCGACCAAGCCTATCAGTTGACCCCTCTCGATATCCAGCGATACCTTGTCCAGAGCTTTGACCACCCCCATGCGGGTGTAGTAATGTACGTCCAGGTTTCTTATGCTGACCAAGACGTCTGCCATACGGTCTTCGCTACCTCTCCACTTATGCTTCCCTGAGGCGGGGGTTCAGGATTTCGTTCAGGCCTTCACCTAGCAGGCTGAAGCCCAGAGCAACGATGGCGATCATGATTCCCGGGAAAGTGATGAGCCACCAGCGGCCTCCAGGCAGGTAGGGGCGGCCCGCATTCACGTCGAACCCCCAATCTGGCGTAGGGGCTGGGATGCCTAAACCGATGAAGCTCAGCCCGGCCTCAGTCAATATGGCGTCGGAGATATTGAGGGAGAATACCACCACCACAGAGGGGATGACATTGGGAAAGACGTACATACGCAGAATCGTGGCTGCGCTAGCTCCCAGGCTCCGCGCCGCTTCCACGTACAGTTCCTCTTTTGCCGAAAGCACCTGCCCCCTGACCATCCTGAAATAAGTGGGGATGTAGATCACGGCGATAGCTATGGAGATGTTAACTACTCCCGGTCCCAGCATGGCGGCCATGGCTATGGCCAAGATCAAGCCAGGGAAGGAATAGATGCTGTCCATGACCAGGGAGAGGACCCGGTCCAGCTTGCCCCCGACGAAACCGGAGAGCAGGCCGATTGGGATCCCCACCAGCGACGACATCAAGGCCGAAAAGATGGCCACCATCATAATAGTCTGGGACCCATATACTACGCGGCTGAAGACGTCGCGACCCAGCTTGTCTGTGCCCATCAGGAACTGGGAGTTTGGGGGGATGAAAGGGTCTCCCACGAAGTTTGTGGGGTCGTAAGGCGCGATGTATGGGGCCAGGATCGTAACCGCGATGACGATGAAAAGGATGACGCCTCCCGCGCAGGTGATGTACCATTCAGCGCCATACCATTTCGCGCCTCTGGCAAACCAGCCAACAAAGTTTCCCAAGCCCGGAATAATAGTCCTTGGTCTTTCTGTCATGACATTCCTACGTGCTCCTGGTCATCTGTCGCTAGTATCGGATACGGGGGTCGAGCCTGGCATATATGATGTCTACGATCAAGCTGACCGCCGTCACCAGCATGGCAAACAGGACAATCGTGCTTTGAATGGACGGGTAGTCGCGCGACTCTATGCGACGAACTAGAAAACGCCCCAGTCCTTCCCAGTTGAAGGTGGTCTCTGTGAGAACCGCGCCAGCCAGGAGGATGGCGAACTGAAGTCCCATCATGGTCAAGATGGGGATGAAGGCGTTCTTCAGGGCGTGTCGGTACACCACCACGTTTTCCTTTATGCCGCGAGCTCTGGCCGCGGTGATGAAGTCTTGACGCAGCATCTGCAACATGTTCGCCCTGGTCAGGCGAATGAAGGCGCCGGAGATGTACAGCCCCAAAGTGATTGAAGGCAATGCCAGGTGCCTGAGGGCGCTGATCAGGCTCGCCGGCTGGGCCCTGAGGATGCTGTCCACAACTGGCATACCGGTTATCGGCTCCGGCATCAGGCCGGTGCCTATCATACCCTGGACCGGCAACCAGCCGAGATAGATGCCGAAGAACAGTTGCAGCATCAAACCCAACCAGAAGACGGGGATGGCGTAGATGATGATACCATAGAGCCTGATTCCGTAATCGCCCGGGCTTCCGCGGTTTTGAGCGGAGAAGGCTCCTCCAAAGACGCCGATGAGGAGAGCGATGGCCATCCCGGCGATGCTGAGCTCGAGGGTCTTGGGGAATTTGGCTTTCAGGTCGGTGCTCACCGGCCGGCCCCTCACCGGTGAGATGGACTCGCCGAAGTCGAGGCGAGCTAGCGCGAAAATGAAGTCGAAGTACTGGCTGTCGAGGGGATTGATGCGGATGGAGAACCACTCCACTGGCGCCCAACCGTCTTCTCCCTCCGCCGTGTACAGCCTTAGCCATTCGCCCTCCTCATTCGTGCGCCTATCACTGAGTTGCACTACGTCCTCCTCGGCCAGCGGAGAATCGAGAGGCACTTCCTCCTCTTCGTGACTGGGACGTTCGCGCAACGTGGCCCCAGACTGGGTAACAACGGCGCTGCTGCCCCTGAGGTTTATGAACAGGGGCTTGTCCAGTTCCAGAGCATGTCTGATCTCATCCACATACTCCTGCGGTGCGCCAGGACGCAGCATGACTCGCACCGGGTCGCCGGGCATGACTCTCATGATCACGAAGACCACGGTGACCAGGACGAGGACCATCGGTATGGCCAGGAGCACACGAGTAATGATGTAGGCACGAAGGGACAAACTTAGCTCCTTTGACAGACGTTGTTTCTAGTTCCCCTCCCGTCAAGGCTGGGGAGGGTGATTGAGCGGTTATCCCCTTGTTCACCCCCACCCCAGCCCTCCCCGTCAAGGGGGAGGGAGTTATAGTTCCTCTCCTCGATGGGAGGGGTTAGGGGAGGGTGATTCGTATCTATGCTCGGCAGCCGAACGGTCGGGAAGCATGAATAAAGGAGGGGCTTTGACAAGAACCTCGCAGAGCCGCCAAAACCCCTCCAGGTATCTGCTCGGCGCTCTCCTACTTCATGTTCCTACTTCGCTAGCAGGAAGTAGTGCAGGAACATAGTAGGATCCAGAGTGACGCCGGTCACATTGGCTTGGGTGACCACGAGAAGTGAGCCCTGGCTGAACGGGATGGTGGGCACATCCACGGTCCACAGCTCCTGCGCGTCATGGTAGAGCTGAAGACGCTCGTCCCCGGTCAGTGGTGTGGTAACCTGACCGGCCTCCAAGATGGCATCCATCTCGGCGCTCTCATAGAAAATGCCCATGTCATCGGACGCCGACGAGTGAGCCCAGGACCAGGTGTAGTTGTCCGGGTCCAGGTAGTCAGGATACCAACCCAGTGTGAACACCGGCATGATCCCCGCACCAAAATTGTCGACATACGTTGCCCACTCCGCATATTGCAACGTCACCTCGATCATCCCTGTCTCCTCCAGGGATTCCTTGAGGACCGAGGCCACATCTGCCTCTGTGGGTCCGTAGTGCTCAGGAGGATACCACAGGTCCATGACCAGCGGGTCGTCCTCACTGTACCCGGCTCCCTCCAGCAGCGACCTAGCCGTATCCAGGTCGCGCTCGGCGAAGGCGTCTATGTGGGACCACATACCCATCGGCACCATACTGTACAGAGGTGAATGGGTCCCCAGGTAAACCCTTTCGGCTATCACTTCACGGTCAATGGCCGCAGCGATGGCCTGACGTACCTCGGCCTGGTCGAAAGGCGGGGTGGTGACGTTGAAGCAGATGTACCGAATGTAGGCCCCAGGCCCCTCGGTGACTACGAGGTCAGGGCTCGCCTCCAGTTCGGGATAGTCGGTAGGCGACAGGGTCTTCCAGGCCACATCTATCTCGCCGTTCTGCAGAGCCAACCTCATGGTGGTGGCGTCCTCGAAGTACTTGATGATGATCTTCGGCCAGGCTGGAGGATCGCCGTAGTAGTCCGGGTTCTCCTCCAACTCCATCTCGATGTCCCTGTCCCATTTGGCGATTTTGTAGTGGCCGTGACCACTGCATGTGCTATCGGCAGCGATCTCTCCCTCGGGATAGCACTCCGGGCTGACTGGCGTGTATGGCTGTGTGGCCACCAGCAGCGGGAAGTAAGGAACCGCACTCGACAGGACGAACTTGACCGTCAGGTCATCCACCACGTCCACATGGTCAACGAAGGACGTCACCAGCCAGTTGGGATCGCCCTCGAGGGCAAACACGCGGTCAATGGACCACTTCACGGCCTCGGCATCAACAGGCGTGCCATCAGGGAAGACCAACCCGTCGCGGAGCTTGAACGTGTATTCCAGGCCGTCCGCGCTCACCTCGGGCATGGTCTCGGCCAGGCCCGGCTGCAGGTCGGTCGTGCCCGGAATGTAGGTCAACAGGGTGTCCATGACACTCTCGAAGACCTCCCAGGTATGGAAGTCATAGGCATTCGCCGGATCCAGGTCGGTAACGCTGTCGGTGGTGCCGATGATCAGCGCTTCCACCGGTGGCGCTGGAGGCGCCGCCGCAGGCGCACAAGATGCCACCAGTGATACTGCCAACACCGCGACCATGACTATCCCTGCGATCTTCGCCCATTTTGAAGTTGCTAGCATTTTCTTTTCCTCCTTCTGCTACTGGATGTGCATTGCCGGTTGTTATCCAAGATTTCTTGTACTTGTGTTAGACTCACCTCCTTTCCCCGTCTGTTATTCTCTGACTTCCAATCGCAAACCCAGGAATCTGCAATAGTATAACCGAAGATAGGTACAATGTCAAGTGTTTGCCAAGGCACAGCAGTTGTGATATAATGTTGTGTAGTCTAGAAGAACTGAGGACAATAACGGTTACGATGACGTAGCCTAGGGAGGATACAGATGGCGCTTACCAAGACCGAGAAGGACGCCATCATCGAGGAATACCATATTCACGATGGGGATACCGGTTCGCCGGAAGTGCAGATCGCACTCCTGACCACGAGAATCGATCAGTTGGTGGAGCATCTCAAGGCTCACAAGCACGATGAGCATTCGCGCCTGGGGCTCATCAAGCTGGTTGGTCAGCGCAGGCGGCATTTGAATTATCTCAATGAGACAGGTCCCGACCGGTACAGAGACATCGTGGCTCGATTGGGCCTGCGCAAGTAGTAGAGCTCTTCGGCGAAGGGGGTGATAAGGTTCGCTCCATCCTGTTGTACGAAGGCCAACCTTCAGGCCACAGGGTGGGTGGAGAGCACGCTGATCTGAGAAATCTAGGCCGGGTTGGGAGGCCAAGAATTGGAGAGTGTACCTCACCTTGTTGGCCAGGCATCCGTCAGGCACGGGGTACCCGTGCTGGGGTGGGATACAGTTTCCAGTCCTTGACCTCCAAGCCCGGTTCACCTTGGAGGTGAAGACATGACTACGACTTACAACTCAACTATTGGAGACCACTCTATCACCATAGAGGCGGGCAAGCTCGCCGGGCAGGCCGGGGGCGCCGTTACTGTACGTTGCGGTGACACCGTGGTCCTTGTCACAGCCACAGCATCTAGGGAGCCTCGAGAGACAGTTTCCTTCCTGCCGCTGACGGTGGACTATGAAGAGCGCCTCTATGCCGCAGGGAAGATACCCGGCGGCTTTTTCAAACGCGAGGGGCGTCCCACCGAACGGGCGATTCTTCTGTGTAGGATGACCGACAGGTCTCTCCGTCCTCTGTTTGCTCGGGGGCTTCGCAATGACGTCCAAGTCATCGTTACCGCCCTCTCCGCGGACCAAGAGAACTACTTGGATATCCTGTCCATGATTGGGGCGTCGGCCGCCCTTTCCATCTCCGACATCCCCTTTCATGGCCCGATAGGGGCGGTGCGAGTAGGCCTCATCGATGGGCGCCTCGTGTTCAATCCTACGGCCTCTGAGATGGAGCACAGTCTTCTGGATCTACGCATGGCCGGGACCTCTGAGGGAGTGGTTATGGTGGAGGCCGGCGCTAAGGAGATCGCGGAAGACATGATCGTGGAAGCTATCACACTGGGCCACAAAGCCATGCAGGAAGTGATCCAGGTTCAGGGGAGAATGAAGGAGGAGATTGGCAAGCCTGAGGGGACCTTCACGTACTCTATGGTCCAGGATGAGGTGGTGGAAGCTGTTCATGCCTGGGGAAGTGGCAAGGTGTGGGCGGCCCTCTCCGGCGTCAACGGCAAGAAAGATCTGAGCGAAGGGCTCGAAGCCCTCCGGTCGGACCTGGTGGAGAAGTTCGGGGATGAATATCCTCAGGAGCAGTTGGAGGCCGCTTTCGACCAACTGATGAAGGACGAGGTCCGTCAGGGTGTGCTGAGAGAGAATCGGCGCCTTGATGGCCGAGACATGACCACGGTGCGACCTATAGGCTGCGAGGTGGGGTTGTTGCCTCGAGCGCACGGGTCTGGCCTTTTCAGTCGGGGAGAGACTCAGGTTCTGACAATCGCTACATTGGGAACGGTTAGTGACGAGCAGCGCTTGGACGGCCTCGGCACAGAGGAGTCCAAGCGCTTCATGCATCATTACAACTTCCCGCCTTACAGCACCGGTGAGACCTGGTTCCTCAGAGCTCCGAAGCGTCGTGAGATTGGCCATGGAGTCTTGGCTGAGACAGCTCTTTTGCCCGTCATTCCTGAGCCAGACGAGTTTCCATATACCATCCGTCTGGTGTCTGAGGTCCTGTCTTCCAACGGCTCTACCTCCATGGCCAGCGTGTGTGCTACCTCCCTGGCGCTGATGGATGCCGGTGTCCCCATCAGGGAGCCCATTGCGGGCATGGCGATGGGACTGATCACCGAGGATGATCGGTACGTGATCCTCACGGACATCATGGGTGTGGAAGACGCGTTGGGGGATATGGACTTCAAGGTGGCGGGCACGAGGCAGGGCATAACTGCGCTTCAGATGGACATCAAGGTCTCGAACATCGGTCCTGACCTTCTGACAGAAGCACTGGCCCAGGCT
>Ga0209979_1001359_pt1 | contig 27215 bp, 38 predicted proteins | sample AnhtaG_FD_183114 | JGI IMG/M metagenome (GOLD analysis project Ga0209979, IMG submission 183114) | Deep subsurface microbial communities from Anholt, Denmark to uncover new lineages of life (NeLLi) - Anholt_01485 metaG (SPAdes) (version 2) | ecosystem: Environmental > Aquatic > Marine > Oceanic...
GAGGAACTAGGTTTAGATTCGACTGAATATGATACTAAAAAAGAGGTTGCAGAGGCTATAGTTGCAGCGAGAGAGAAACCAACTAAAGAAGAAGTAAAACCACCTGAAGAAGAAGTTAAGGAAGAAGTAAAACCACCTGAAGAAGAAGTTAAGGAAGAAGAAAAACCACCTGAAGAAGTTGAGGAAGAAGCAAAACCACCTGAACCAGAAGTTAAGAAGGAGGTACCAGGACCACCTACTAAAGCAGAAGTTGGGAAAACAGGTGTTATGGCGAAAATCGCTAATACTAAGAAATTTTGTGAGACTATGGGAGAAAATGTTAGGGCACAAACAGCAGAAAACGAGGAAGCAGTTAAAAAGATAGATACAGGTGTCAAAGAGATACAGACAAGCATGGAAAACAAGACTAAGGAGATAGATACAGGTGTCAAAGAAATACAAAAAGGCATATCAGAGAAAGAAGGGGTAATAAATACAGCAGTTGAGATGATACATGATAAAATAAAACAACAAACAGTAGAGAACAAAGAAGATGTTACAAGGATAAATGCAGATGTTGATGCACAGGTAGCTGAGAATGAGGAAGCTGTCAAAAAGATAGATACAGATGTCAAGGCACAAACAGCAGAAAACGAGGAATATGTAAACGACTTCTACTATGGCTAGACCAAAGTCATAGTAGATCTATTCTTTGAGTTATATGTCAACAATTGAAGAAATTAGGGCGGGTATACGAGAAAAAAGCTTGGAAAGAAGCGAAGCAGTTAAGAAGATTTGGGCAGAGATAGAGAGAAAACGGAAAGAGAAAAAAACGTATAAAAAGGCAAAAAACCAATAACTAGAATTAAATCGTCTAAGAAGTGGTATATTTTCTAGCTTGGAGCCAGGGTTTCTGATCGATTTAGTGGTTTTTTTTATTAATCTTCCTAGAGGACGAGGTTTTAGATCTACTTATATAACATGATATTTTGTTTTTTGTATCGAAATTCGAAACGAAAACTTAATTATATATAAAGGTTATTCTGCAGGAGATGAGGGGGATATGTCAGCCTTTTTGTGGGTTGGCATTTCTGCCAATATAGACCTAGAAAATATATAGTCTGGAGGTAAAGTAAATGAGTTATGTAAGTACGCATGATAGAAAAGTGAGAGGCAAGTCAATTACAGAGACATCTGACGAAAAGATTAAAGAACGAAAAAGGCTAAAAAAGGAATTCGGAGACCTCCCACCAGAGGAGATAGATGAAATTCTTAGCAAAAAATATGTAAGTGAAAATGGGCGAATAGTTAGAGGAGACGAGCTATTGGGAGAAAAATGGCATAAAGATAAATCTGAAAAAGAGCGTGAGAAATTCTTAGCAGAACATCCAGGATTTGTTAGAAAAGCGATTGAAGCAACTTATCTTGTGCCTGAAGTTGATGATTTTGTTGAAACTAAGGCTGTGAAAGAGATTGAAGATAGGATGAAACTCTGGCTCAAAGCTGGGTACCCGGTGCACATAATAGGACCTACCGGTTGCGGAAAAACAACAATAGCAATGAAGGTGGCAAAAGACCTTGAAAGACCGATGGTATGGTTAAACGGGGACGAGTCTGTAACAACAACAGACCTGATCGGAGGCTATTCCCAGGTAGAAGCTGAGAGCCTGAGAGACAGATACATACACAATGTTTTCAAAACCAAGGATATACTTAAAGCAGACTGGGTAGATAATCCACTGACGCTTGCATGCAAGTATGGCTATACGCTTGTTTATAACGAGTTCTCAAGGACAAAACCTGAGGCAAACAATATTTTGCTATCTGTTTTGGAGGAAGGCATACTAGAGTTGCCGACAAAGTTTGGTGAGGAAAGATATGTGCACGTGCATCCAGACTTTGATCTCATAGTTACAAGTAACTCAGTCGAGTATGCAGGCATACACAGACCGCAGGATGCACTGCTAGATAGGATGATAGGTGTATACATGGACTTCTATGATTTTGATACAGAGGTAGAGATTGTTAAGATACATACCGATATATCAACAGAGGAAGCAAAAAAGATAGTAACTGTAGTCAGGTCTTTAAGGGAAAAACTACAAGAGGCTGAGAGGCCTGGAACAAGGGCATGCATCATGATTGGTCAGGGATTGCAGGCATTAGACGGTTACAGCAAGGATGATTTTGAGCAGCTTTGCGTCGACATATTGACGTCAAAGACAAAGGGACCAGTTGATCTTTCTGAAAAACAAAAACTTGTAAAAAACACATTCAAAGAATTAGAAATATAAGGGAGGCATATGTATGGAAAAGGTGAAAGCAAAAATTGAGGGCGCAAAACTGTACAAGATAAGCGAATTATTTAGGAAAAGACCAAGAGGAATCAGCATTGGCATTACAGATGCAATAGTTATCACTGCAAAGCTTGAAAAAGGAAAAATAGTGAAGGAAACACTGTATGCGCGCTTGAAGGCAGATGGAACATTTACCACATCTGTGCTTGGAAATGCAAGGCTGCGGAATGAGAGGCTTGCAAGTTTCCTAAAGCAGTATCAAATAGCTGAGGATATGAAGAGCTACAATGTGAAGAAAAATATTGATAAGTGGAAGGGGAAAGAGGTAGAGATAGTCCCTTATAAGGAGGATGGTTACATCTACATCCCCTAAGGAGGTAATAAAATGGCAACAAAAGAGATTATAGATATGGGAAGGCAGTCTCTCTCTATACTGAAAGAGACCCTGAACAAAAAACCTGAGAGCGTCATAAGTGTGAGCAAAGAAGGAGAAGAATGGAAAGTCTTGGCTGAGGTATTAGAGCGAAGGGCAGTGCCTAACACGCAGGACATTCTTGGAAGATACGAGCTACGCCTGGATGGGAAGGGAGAGCTCTTAGGCTATAAGCAGGTGATGACAAAGAGGAGAGCAGATTTAATCGTAGAAGAAGAGTAAGGGGTAAAAATATGACGTCAGTTAAGGAAATGATGAGAAGTATCAGGGAAAAGACTGCTGAGATGCAGGCAGGTGCAGAGGAATTAAGCAAGAAAAATGAGGAAGCAGTTGAACAGATGCAGTCTGGTGTTAGAGAAATACAGAAAGGAATGGAAGAGAAAACAAAAGAGCTTCGGGAAAACATTAGGAAAACAGGGCAATGCAATAAAAGCTTTGTAAAAGAATTCTATGGGTGAGATGTTATTATGAATGCTGCTGAAAGAGTGAGGTATCTTGCCCGGAAGGCAAAGCAAAAAAACATTGTTTCAGACATAAAAAACAAGAAACGAGAAAAAGTTGCCCAGATAAAGTGGAGCAGACAAAAAACGACATGGCATCATTTGCATCCAAAAAGATAGTAGTGAGTTAAATGATAGATAGAAGGCAAAAACAAAAAGAGATGAAGGAGAAGATACAGGAAAACAAAAGGAAGCAGAGGAAACTCGTTGAGGAACGTCAGAAAAAATTGAGAGAAGAAATCAGACCATATATGAGAGAACGGAAAAGAGAGCTTACAGCGAAGGTAGAGAAACGGAAAAAGGAGATAAAAAAAATAGGAAGGGAGCAGAAAGAGAAAGCAAGAGAGAAGCAGAAAATACAGAAAGAGAAACAAAGGGCAAAGGTAGCAGAGGTAAAAGAAAAAATAAGGCTCCAGCAGATAAAGCAGAGAGAGACCGTACAAGCACAAATGGAAAAACAGCAGACAAGACTTAAGCCAATAATCAATAGAAACAGAGAGAAATTGGAGGATAGAAAGAGAAATCAGAGGCTGGATGAGATAAGAAGAGGAAGATTTCTGTTCGCATATTCGACAATGCCATCGAAAAAGTTTGCAGACTCTACAACATACTCACCAAAAAACTCAACAGTACCAGACCCAGAATTTAGAACTAAAATGAACTATTCACCCAAACACTCAACAGTACCGGACCCAAAGTTTTCAGATTCTTTAACATATTCACCAAAACATACAACTGTTCCAAAACCCGAGTTTGCAGAAGCAACAACACATTCACCGAAATATACAACAGTGCCTAAGCCCGAGTTTGCAGAGAAAACGACTTACTCACCTAAATATTCAATTGTGGAGTTTGAAAGAGTTGCTGATGATAGAGCGAGGGGCACTAAACCCAGAAAGGAGAAGTAAATCTCAGGTGAATAATGTCCCTTGAATGGATGGAAAGATTGGCTAAGCAGCAGGAGCGGCTTGAAGCACAGAGGAGAAGAATTCGAGGGCAGAAAAATAGAGTTGAGCACCCAAGATTGACCCTAGAACAAGGATCAGAGATACGCAACATCACTGAACCTAAAAAAGGAAAGGGTTGGAAAGTAGTTAAACCATTTAAAACTACTCATCCATCGGAAGCTTCTTCTACGCTTCCAAAGAGTAACGATGCTTTATCGAAAAAAAGAATTGCGAAAGAAAGCCGTTTCTCAGGTAAATGGGCTAAAAGGAGTGCAAGATGGAACTCACGCATGAGGAAATTTAGGAGATAAAAGAAAGGGGGGTGATTTAAATGGTACTAGAAAAAAAGAGAAAAATTGAGCAACAGAAAAGGCTTAAAGATCAAAAAAAGAGGATTGAAAAACAAAGAGAAGTTGAAATAGCCAGAGGACTACAAGCTTTTGAAAGAGCAGGTATGCCTAAAAGCGAGGTGAAAAAGCGAGTACACGAACTCTCATGGCGAGGCAAATGGGATAGAAGACTTGCGAAATGGGAATCAAGGACAAGAAAACATACAAGTTAAAAACATGCAAAGGAGAACCGTAAATGGACCAAGCAAAGTATGAATGGATAAAAAAAGTAAGAAAAATGCGTGATGCTCTTAGGGCAAAAAGAAAATCTGGTGATAAAAGTTATCTCACAAGAAAGATTGCATTATGGAACAGAAAAATGGATCTAAAAAGCGGTGCAACCGGCAAAAAGTTTGAATTAAGAAAACAAGCAAAAATAGACCGAGAACACAGTAAATGGAATAGGAAATCAGCGAAATGGAATACAAAAGGCATAAAGTGGGGTAACAAGTGGGGTCATAGGGCTGCACGCTTCAATGCAAGAATGGCAAAAAGATCTGGATAGAGTGAATTGATTTTTCGAAAAACCGATACACAACGCTCATTTGCCATTAAAATACATCAAGATTCGATACAAAATTAGATACATAGTGGTTTAAATGACTGTAGTAAGACCTGAAAGCTCTGGGTTAAAGGAAGTGCTCGACCGAATCCTGGACAAAGGTGTTGTTATAGATTTAAATGCGAGAACCTGCTTAAACGACTTCGAACTTTTAGGTATAAACGCAACCCTAATATTGAGTTCATTTAGAACAGCTGCAAAGATAGGCATGGACTTTCCAGAGGGAACAAACCTTAACACTCATGCATGGAAGGATTTGTTATCAAAACAGCCATGCCCACTTTGTGGCAAGGAATGGAGAACAAAGGACCTAAAAGAAGAAGGCTGCCCATGGTGCGGATGGAACTACAGACCAAAATATGAGAATGACAAGAAAACATTCGATGTAGAAAGAAAATATAGGTACAGTAAATCAGAACGTTTAGGAGGAAAATAGGATGGATGTATTAGCACCTGAAAAAGAGGAAGACGCAGGTCTTGCAGGTGCGATAGATAGAATCCTGGATAAGGGATTGGTGATTAATGCAGACATTGCAGTCTCTGTGAGTGGTGTTGAGCTACTTGGCATAAAAATAAGAGCTGCACTTGCATCCTTTGAGACAGCAGCAAAATACGGCTTAGAGTTTCCATCTGGGACAAACATTGAGACAGCAGCATGGGAGGAAGCAATGATTGAGAGGGAGGAGTGTCCTCAATGCGGTAAAAGAGTGCCCGTGGAAGAACTGTTGAATAAAAGCTGTCCATGGTGTGGATGGGTATCTGCGAAGGCATCTATAAAACAAAAACCCCTGATATAAGGAGAGGAAAAATGGGAATCGATGAATCCTTGGAAAGGCTGTCAGAATTCCTGCCCAAGGACAAAAAGCTCGATATCTTTAATCTTGTTTTAGCCTCTTATAAAAATGATGGAAATCTAGCTAAAAACCTCGGATGTAATTCTAAGATAATCCGTATATGGTCAAAAAAGGGACCAAGTAGCAGGTATATGCCTAAAATACTGGGGCTTGCGCTTCAGCAATGCCCGGATACAAAGGATGTACTAAACGAAACAGTAGGCGAGATTACCTCTCTCTACAACTCGCTTGATACAAAAGATACAGAAAACAAGCTACAACTGTTTATGGACGCATTGGATGAGAAAAGCAGGCAGATAATATGGCATCTCTTGAGAAATGGACATGCCAGCATCAGGGAATTCGCGGAGCTAATCGATGCAGACCTAGACAATGAGATCCTCGTTAGGATACGGAAGGTTATAAACCAAAAATCCAAAAAGATTCTCGGCAAGGAGATAATGAAGTTTGAGAACAAAAAAATCGATCCTTTAACTGGGAAAGAAATACCTTTTTCGTGGTGGCTTACAGAAGATGTTTTATCCACAGAAAGAACAAATGAAATGATAGACGTGTTTAATGAAAAAAACATGGCTAGAGTGATAGCAGAGTTACCAAGTGTAAAAGAAGAAGATATAAGAATCAAGCTGGAAGATAGCATGCTTACCATCTCAACTAATGACTATAAGAAAAATATCCCGCTCTATTTACCAATAAAAAAAATTGTGGGGAAAACCTACCGAAATAATATTTTAGAAGTGAGGCTTGAGAAAAATGGTGAAAAAGAAAAATAAAAAAGAAGAATACGAGGAAAGAATAAGAAAGCTTGAAGCTAGAATAAAGGAGCTTGGAAAAGAAGAAAGGGAGCCTAGCATTGTAGAAGATGTTGTCGGTCAATTCATACCCGGCTTAAGCGGAATTGTTAAGACCCTAGAAGAAACCTCGCCTGAATTCAGGAAAAGGATAGCGGAAACAGATGCTGAAATAAAGCATAGATTAGAAACAGGCTGGACTAGCAAGCCTAAGATAGAGTATGGGAGTTTTGCAAAACCAATTGCGAAAGCAAGAGAAGAATTTAAACCTAAAAGAATTAAAAAGAAGTCTAAAGAAGTAAAACCAGAAATCTCTGAAAGAGAACCTATTGTTGATGTTTTTGAAACTGAGAAATACATTTCAGTAATAGCAGAGCTTCCTGGTATTGAGAAGAAAGATATAGCGGTAAAGGTAACTGATGACATCCTTGAAATTTCGGCTGGTAAATACAGTAAAAAGCTCAAACTGCCTTGTGCAGTTAAAAATATAATTATTGAGAAGACATACAAGCACGGCATACTAGAATTGAAGTTGGAGAAATAAGGATAATGGTAGTTGACATAGATGAAAATAACCTCAAACAAGGGTTGCTTGGTTTAGTAGTAGCACTTGTTGAGATCATACAAGAAGTATTAGAGCATCAGGCTTTCAGAAGAATGGAATCTGGAAGATTAACAGAAAAAGAAATTGAAAGGCTGGGAAACGCTCTGATGGAGCTCGATGAGGCACTTGAATACATAAAAAAGGAAAATGACATCGAGGAAGCAGTGAAGTCCGTAAGAAAAGGGCTTGATAATATCGCAGATGAGGCTGTAGGCAAAATCATAAACCCTGAGAGATGGGAAGAAGAGAAAAAGCTGGAGGTTTTTAGCAAGAAATAAGGGTGAAAAAGATAATGGCTGAAAAACAAGAGGGCACTGAGAAAGGACAGATCCCCGAGAAAGAAGATGAAGGTAGATATCTGTATTGTGTAGTTAACAGTGGAGCTAATACGAATCTTGGGGAGATAGGAATAGACGATTGCATTGTTTATACCGTGCCATATAAAGACATCGGTGCAGTTGTTCATAACTGCGCTGCAAAACCATATGAATCAAAGGATGAGCAAGTAGTAAAAGAATGGATACTAGCGCACCAATATGTCATCGATGAAGCAACAAAAAAATTTGGCACAGTTGTACCCTTTAGCTTCGACACGATAATCAAGAGAGACGAGGAAAAGGTAAAAGAATGGCTAAGCGAAGAATATTTTACATTTAAAGAAAAATTGGAAAGTGTTAGAGACAAGGCAGAGTACACTATTCAGATTTTCTGTGATAAAACACCTCTTATGGAAAAAATCAGGGAGGACAACAAAGAGATCAAAAAATTAGAGAAGGATATCACAACTAAACCTAAAGGCGTAGCATACATGCTCAACAAAAAACTAGAAATAATGCTAAAAGACGGTTTTAGAATATTAGTAGACAGGTATGCTAAGGATTTTTATGATCAAATCAAAACCCTTGTTGATGAGATAAAAGCTGAGCCTACCAACAAGCCAGTACCAGATAAATGGAAGGACGAACAGATGATCATAAACCTCTGTTGCCTAGTGCCTAAGGATAAAGTCGAGAAACTCAGCAAGGAATTGGGAAAAATAAACGAAAAAGAAGAGTTTTCTGTAAGATTCACAGGCCCATGGGCACCATTCTCATTTGCAGGAAAAGAAATAGGAGGTTGAAAAATGAAAAATGGTCTCTACATATATGGGATAATAAACTCGAATGATAACAGAAATTTTGGACCAATTAGGATAAACGACAGTAGTGAAGTACATACCCTTACTTATCAGGACACCGCAGCTGTAATCAGCAATGCATCAATCACAGTATGCGAACCCACTAGAGAGAATGCCTTGGAGCATGAAAAAGTCATCAGAGAAATTATGAAAGAATGTACGGTTATTCCTATGGGCTTTGGAACTATTGTTGGAAGTGAAAACGATGTTGAAAAAATTTTGAAAAAAGGTTATCAAGAATTCAAGAATCTATTGAAGAAGATCGAGGGAAAAATACAAATCGACATAAAAGTACTTTGGAATAAAAATAACATCTACATGGATCTTTTAAACGAAAACAAAAAAATCCAAGAACTGACAACAAAAAGGCTACTAGCAAAAAATAAGAAAATAGAGATCGGCAAGTTAGTTAAATCTGCATTAGATGAAAAAAGAAAAGCATACATTAAGGAAACCCAAAATACCCTATCTAATTTTTCAAAGGATCTATGTGAAAACAAACTCACAGATGAACAAATGATAATGAACACCTCATTTCTAGTGGATAAAAACAGGGAAAGTGAATTTTATGAAAAAGTGGATGGATTGGAGAGAAAGTATACGGAAAAACTTGAGATCATAGCAGTTGGTCCTCTACCTCCTTACAACTTCACCAGGATGAAAATGGTGAAGATAGATTTGAGAGCAATAGACAACGCAAGAAAGACGTTAGGATTAGGCATGGAAGCAAGTATGAAGGAAATCGAGCAAGCACACCGCAGCTTAGCATATAAATACCATCCTGATAGAAACCCTGCTAAAGAAGCTGAGAGGCGGTTCAAAGAAATAGAAAAAGCCTATACTCTACTCATCCACTACTGCAAACATCATCCATCTAAAGTTTACTCTTTTAGAAAAAAAGATGTTGAACACACGGTTATGATCATAGAAAATTCAGAGAGGTGAAAGTATCAGTAGTATCATAGGAGTAGATCTGGGGACGAGCAATTCCGCAGCAGCCGTGATGATAAACAACAGAGCAACTATTATCCCAAGCAAAGAAGGGCTTGCTGCACATGGTAAAATGTTTCCTTCTGTTGTCACAATTATGAAAGATGGCGTATTGATTGGAGGAGAGGCGAAGAAACATGCATTTGCTCATCCGGATAGGACAATAACTGCTATCAAGAGAAAAATGGGTTCTGATTACGAAATAAAAATAGATAATACGCGGTATATACCACAACAAATTTCTGCGATGATACTCAGAAAGATAAAAAATGATGCAGAAGCCCATCTTGGGCAGAAGATAAAAAAAGCGGTGGTCACCTGCCCAGCTTATTTTAATGATAATCAAAGGACTGCAACAAGAGATGCAGGTATGATCGCTGGGCTTGATGTAGTAAGAATAATCAACGAACCAACAGCAGCGTCATTGGCTTATGGTCTGGATAGGTCTGAAGAGGACTTGAATATTGCGGTGCTAGACTTAGGCGGCGGAACATTTGATGTTACTATTTTAGAGATGTGTGATTCTGTTTTTAAAGTCTTATCTACCAGTGGGGATACTGAACTAGGCGGCATGGATATGGACAAAAAAATCGTTGATTATCTACTTCAGGAGTTGGAAAAAAGAGATAATGGGTTTAAAGATGAAATAACGATGTATCAACTATGGGACCTTGCAGAGAAAGCAAAGATAAAGTTATCATCAGCTCTCTCAACAAATATAAACCTGCCATTTATCAACAATGGTACTACTTTGACCCGTGCTAAGCTAGAGAGCGTGATCAATGATGTGGTTCAAAGAATGGATAGACCCATGGAGCAGGCTTTAGATGATGCAAAACTAGACGTAAAAGATATTGATAGGGTAATCCTAGTAGGCGGACCAACAAAGATGCCGATCATCAAGAAAAAAATTAGGAATTTTTTCGACAAAGATGCTGAAAAAGGCATTGATCCTATGAAATGTGTTGCAATAGGTGCTGCAATTCAGGCAAGTGTTCTTTCAGGTGAAATCAAGGATCTGGTGCTCCTGGATGTAACACCGCTTTCATTAGGTATAGAAACCTCTGGTGCAATGTTTACGAGATTAATCAAAAGAAATACTACTATACCGATGGAGGAAAGTAGGGTGTTTACAACCGCAGAGGATTTTCAAACCGCAGTACCAATCCATATACTTCAAGGTGAGAGACCGATGGCATCTGATAACATAACACTAGGTATATTCAATTTGACTGGGATCAAATCAGCGCCAAGACATGAGCCTATGATTGATGTAACGTTTAGTATAGATGTTAACGGCATATTGAATGTTTCTGCAGAGGATTTAGAAACTGATAAGAAACAGAAAATAGTGATCACTGGATCAACGAAGCTCCCGGAAAAAGAGATAAACAGAATGATTAAGGAGGCAAAGACGTTTGCAGAGGGGGATAAAAAGAAAGAGGAAAAAGTGAAAATTTGTAACAGGGCAAACGCATTGATTTATGAAGTGGAAAAAACGATGAAAGAAGAAAAATGGGTTTTTGAGAATGAAAAAAAGACTGTTGAGAAAATGGTTGAGAAACTAAAAGAGGCAATGAGAGATGACAGGCCAGGAAAAACCAAAGAGCAGATAGAGAATCTAACTAAACTAGTAGATAAAATAGCAGCGAATGCAAGAGCTAGGAAGCAGGCAGACACATTGATACTGACGGCAAAAGAAATGATAAGAGACGTAGGGATTCCTGAAGATGAAAAAGAGAATGTGGAAAAAACAGTTGAAAAACTAAAAGAAACAATGGGAAGCAGTGATGGCGAGAAGATCGGAGAAGAGATAGGTGAGTTGATCGAGTTGATAACCCTTTTAGAAGTAGATTACAAATGAAGTGAAATATAAAATAAAAAAGGAGAAATATAAATGGTGAAAAAAAGCGAAATGATGGAACCTACAAAATGTCCTATGTGTGGTGAAGAAGTAAAAAACCAAAATGTAAATTACTGTCTAAAATGTGGAAACATGCTCTGGAGTAAAGGGTTTACGTCAAGGACTAGACTAATCAGGTGACCCGTAACCTAAGCGAGTTATCTTAAAAATGTGGTAGATAAAAATGGAGCCAACGAGAGATGTGGAATGCACACTTGTAGATATCATAGATCGAATATTAGACAAGGGAGTCATACTTAATGCAGATGTCATTATTTCTGTTGCAGGTATTCCTCTAATTGGCATAAATCTGAGGGCTGCACTCGCTGGTATAGAAACTATGTTAGACTATGGAATGATGGAAGCATGGGATGAAAGCACAAGAAAATACTATGCAAAAGAATATGCGGAAAGAATAAAACCACCATTGTTAGATGGGGAGGAAATCCTTTTCCACGCAGTTGGGTCGTATCACTATAGCGAAGGAATATATAGCGCATGGCAACTTGGCTCTTTATTTCTCACAGACAAAAGAATATTCCTGTTTAGAAAGGAACCACCTGAGATATTGTTTGAAACAAAACTTGAGAGGATAAAAGGTTTGATGAAAAAGAGAGAGCATCATTTAGGAAAAGAAAGAGAGAACCTTTGCCTGTTACTAGATGAAAATAAAGTCATGATGCTTCACACAGAAAACATGGAGGAATTAAAAAAAGCGATCGAGAAACAAGCAGAAATTATTGGTGTCCATCTCAAAGAGCCCACGGATATTTTACTAGGGGAAAAACCTCTGTTTTTAACAAAGAACGAGAACATCATTCAAACAGAGAAAGTATGGTATCTACTCCCAGCTTCTGGAATCCTAGGTGAAACGTGGAAGTCTGGCAAGATGTATATCACAGATAAAAGAGTATGCTGGTGCTATGATTTCGGTGAGAAACCTGTGTTTGATATACCAATTGACAGCATAGCAGATCTATCTGTAAAAAGAGAAAACATGGGCAATATGTTAAAAAATGAATGGGCACTTACATTATCATATAAAAATGGAACCACAGTGTTTTTAGGAAAAGAAGAAAAATTAAATAGTTTAAAAATGGCTGTTAAGGCTAAAATACCATTACCCGTCAAGCACTGATTTTATTTTTTCACCAACGTCTCCACCCAATTTTTTCACCTCTACTACAGGTAGTTTGACTACCGATGGGTCCCTGCTAAAGGCTTCCTCTGAAGGATCTATCAGTCTCCATCTTCTTGTACTTGTATTATATTCTATAAATGGAGCCTGCTCTTTAGGTGCATCTCTGGCAACTGCTATGTAAAGACTGTCACCTATGTGCGCCAGCCCGAAATATATGTCTTTGTATCTATGTATGATTGTTGGCGCAGGCGATGCACATATCGCTAACAATGAACCAAAGGTGGTTTCCTCTATTATCATATTATTACCTCCATATGCTTACATCCTATTATCTTTTTTCTTACGCATGCCATTCCTCTCCCACGCTCATTATATATTCTGCAAACTCTTCTATGATTTTCTCCTGTTCTTTTTGTGTCTCAGGCGTCATAGTTGGCCTTACTAGCCTGATAGCTTTGTCAAAGTGGCTCATCTTGATATTCTTTCCCTTCATAGCCTTTTTCAACTCATCTCTGCTCATTCCTTTCTTAACTATCTCTCTCAGCGCAAGTATGGTCGCCTGCCTGCATATCGCCTCGATATCTGCGCCCACGTAATTTTCTGTTTTTTCTGCAAGTACATCAACGTCAACATCTTTTGCCAGTGGCCTACCTTTCAAGTGAATATTGAATATTTTTTTTCTTGTCTTTTTATCTGGTATTCTAATATAGATCAGTCTGTCGATCCTCCCCGGTCTAAGCAATGCCTTATCTATCATATCCGGTCTGTTGGTTGCAGCAATCACAACGATATCTTTTAACTCCTCCAATCCATCGAGCTCAGTAAGCAGTTGGCTTACTACCCTCTCTGTCACATGAGAGTCAAAACTCTGTCCTCTGGTTGGAGCAATACTATCTATCTCATCGAAAAATATTATGCAGGGCGATGCCTGTTTTGCCTTTCTGAACATCTCCCTAACTCCGCGTTCGCTTTCACCAACGAATTTGCTTAACAACTCAGGTCCTTTGATGGAGATAAAATTCGCTTCACTCTCGTTTGCTACTGCCTTTGCAAGCATGGTTTTACCAGTTCCAGGAGGCCCAAAAAGCAGGATGCCTTTCGATGGTTTAGAGTGAAAAGCGTCAAACATATCAGGATACTTTATCGGCCATTCAACCGCTTCGATAAGCTCCTGCTTCGCATCCTCAAGACCACCTACGTCTTCCCACTTGACCTTTGGCACCTCGATAAAAACCTCTCGCATTGCAGAAGGTGAAACAGTTTTCAAACCTTCATAGAAATCCTGGGCATTGATCTCTAAAGCCTCAATGATCTCCGGCGGTATCTCCTCTTCTATATTTATCTTCGGTAGAATTTCACGTAGAGCATGCATTGCAGCCTCTTTACATAAAGCTGCGATATCCGCACCTGCGAAACCATGTGTGATGTCTGCTAAATAATCAAGATCCACGTCATCGGCAAGTGGCATACCTCGTGTATGTATTTGCAAAACCTCGAGTCTCCCATCTTTGTCAGGTATCCCGATCTCTATCTCACGGTCGAATCTACCACCTCTACGCAGTGCTGGATCTAAGAGATTTGGTTGATTCGTTGCCCCGATAACAATGACTTTACCCCTCGTTTTTAATCCATCCATCAATGCTAGCAACTGTGCAACCACCCTACGCTCAACCATACGCTCACCAGTCATCTCAGATCTCTTGGGTGCTATCGAGTCTAGCTCGTCTATAAGTATTATCGCAGGTGCATTTGCCTCTGCCTCCTCAAATATCTCTCTAAGCCTTGCCTCAGATTCACCATAATACTTGCCTATAATCTCAGGGCCAGATACAACAAAGAAGTTTGCATCTGTTTCATTTGCCACTGCTTTTGAGATCAATGTCTTGCCAGTACCAGGTGGACCATGCAACAATACTCCTTTTGGAGGCTCAACCCCTACTTTTCTGAAAAGCTCAGGGTGTTTTAACGGCACCTCGATCATCTCCCTAACTAAGCCTAGCTCCCTCTTCAGTCCACCTATGTCCTCATAAGTCACCTGGATTCTTCCCTCCTCTACTACTGGCTTCTCCTTCAGAGTGATCTTCGTTTCCGGGGTTATAATGATTGGTCCTGAAGGATGCGTAGATGTCACCATAAAGACAAGAGGCGTCCCAAGAATATCTGTTCTTATCCTCTGCCCTTTTACGATGGGCTGACCACCTAATATCTTCCTAAGATATTCCTCACCCCTAACAATTCTTATGGGCTGTGTTGACGCTATCGTAACGCTTTCCCCATTTTTCACTTCGATCTTTTTTATCTCCACTCTTTCATCGATACCAATGCTTGCATTACTCCGAATGTTCCCGTCAATCCTAATAACATCCTCAGGATCCTCAGGATAACCAGGCCATATGAGTGCATAGGTCTTTTCTTTTCCTTTAATCTCTATAACATCCCCGCTCACCATCCCAAGTTTTTTCATAACATTTGGGTTGACTCTAGCAATACCTCTACTTGCATCACGAGGTTTCGCACCAATTACTCTCAGTGTTTCCTGCATTTCTATATCCCTTTCCCAACTTTGCTCTCTCTAATATAATGATATAAATTCATTTATTAAGATTTTAACCATGAATTTCTTTGCATACTTCTCCTTTATTTCTTCCATTTCTCTAATGGCTTTCTCCAAAGCTTCTTTTTTCTCCACTGCTCTTTCTTGAAGAGTTTTGATATCTTCTTTTGTTTTCTCTTGTGGTCTCTCTCTCAGTTCCTTGATATCCCTTGCCACTTCCTGCGTTTCTCTAAGCGCATTCTCTAGCCCAGTCTTTTTATCTATTATTTCTATTTGCATTTCTTTAAGCATTTGCATCTTTTCCTCTAGTCCTTCCATCTCTTTTGGCGTTACCCCTGGTCCTTTGGCGACCTCTGTCTTTTTCTGCGCTTCTTTGAGTAATGATCCCATTTCCTCCATTTTCTTTATCATCTCTACCTCTAGTTTTTCTATATCTTCTACCATTTTTTTACCTCCTATTTATCCCTATGTTTGTCTCCGACCCAATGATATGGGGTGAAGATTTGATTTCGCCCTTTATGCGAAATCATCTTTACTTCTTTCCCTTCCCATTCATTCATTCTCTCCACTATGTTGTAATCTTCTATTTTTTCAGTTATTTTGTAGTACTTTAGGAAACTGGCAAATCTATTTCTATGCATCCTGCTTATTCTATTTGCCGCATTAGGCTCTAACGTCCCATCAAATCTCAGGAAAACTGGAAATATCTCAGAAATCTCCTTACCCTCTGAAGATTTTGTAGTTACAAATAATATATTTGTGTTACCATAAAGTTTAGGTCTTTTTGCCCATAGATCTTTCATCTCATAACAGTTGTCAAAGTTTTTAACGAAGTAATGGGTATCAGTATAAATTTTTACATCTTTGATCACAGCATCTGTTTTTTCTATCTCGACTTTTTTCGGTTCCATCCCTCCAAACTCTGCTTTTTTTCTTTCACTTTCTTTCTGTTTTAAATCCCTCTTCGCCTGGAATTTCGGTCTTCTTCGTTCTCCTTTCTTTCGGCTGCCTTTGGAGGTCTCGTGGTGAGGTCTTTCTTTTTTTTGTGTTGCGGTTCTTTTCATTGGCTTTTTTTGCTTCTTATGTTGCTCAAATTCGATAGGTTCTTCTACAGCTTTTTTCTCAGGTTTGACCGAGGGAGTTACTTCTTTTGGCGTATGTTCTATAAATTCTTGTTCTTTAATCTCTCCTTTTTCAACCCTGTGTAACTCTTTTTCTTCTTCTTTTACAGCAGTTTCTCCTGGTTTTTCTTTCCTGCTTAGGAGTCTGTGTTTTATTTTTTCAGGTTTAGCCGGTGCTTTACCAATTTTTATGCGCCCAAAAAGAGAAAGCTTCCCCGTTTTTTTCTCTATAATTTGTTTTTTACTGTGTTTCAGTGCAGGTTTCTTCTCTTTTTCAAGTGCTTTTTCTTTCAATTGCTCTCGAGGTTTGTCTTCTCTCAACGCTTTCTCCGCCTTCGCTTGCTTCTTCTTTACATCCACCCTAGCCCTTATTCGTAGCCCCCACTTTTTCCCTGCTTCATCCTGCTTCGCCTTTTTTAACTCCAATTGCTTCAATTTTTTCTTTTCTCTGTATTCCTTCCGTTTTTCAATCTCTTTTCTTTGCACCTCAAGTCTTTCTCGCCGTTTGATAAATTTGTCTATTTCACGTGTTATACGTTCCTCTTTTTTATTTTTCACTGGACCAAGTATTCCCATATTATCACCCAGCATTTTTACAATCTTTCTCTCATTTCAGCCTTCATCCCATTCTCTCTCTCATTTCATTTTCTTCTCTTCTTCTTTAATGCAGCATAATCTTTTGCCTTGTCCTTTACAGTAGAGTACTTCGTGCCAGGGCTTCTCGCTGTTGAGTACAAGCACGAATATGTTGTGCCACTTCCCCGAGCGGTACCCGACACCATATCCGTCCTTGCTTTTATCCATTTCTTCCCAGCTTTCGAAACCTGATTTTTCTCTTCCACCATCTAATATACCTCCTTTCTCAAACTATTTTTTCTTCTTTTTTTTCTTACTCAATTTTATCTCAAGCGTTCCGTGTTTGAACGAGACGTCTTTAATTTTATCTACATTGCTGTCCTTAGGTATTGAAATTTCCTTTTCAACCTTGCCCTCAGGTGTTTCTGCTGTGATCTTTAGGACATCATCAACAATCTCGTACTTCAAATCCTCTTCTTTTATATTTGGCAGCGAGACTACGACCAAAACATGGTCTTTCTTATCAAAAACATCGATTAAACCCTCATTTATCTCAGCTTCCTTTGGCTCTATTGTTTTTGGTCTTTCTATATCAGTAGGTCGAGAAGAAGCCCCCTCATATCTCACGCCAGGTCTAACACCTATGCCTACCCTACGTGGCGCCTCTCTTCTGATAGTATCAATCTTGTACTGATATTCGACTTTGTAGCCCTTACTCCCTATCCTTTTAGTTCCCTCAAGAGTCTCACCTTTTTCTGCAAGTTTCTCAACCTTGATCAGAAAGTCTCCTAAGCCACCGAGCAGCTCCCCTAATCCTAATCCCCTGAGCAATCTCTGCATTTTCTCTTTTTCCCCATCTTTATCTACCATATTACATATCACCTCCATACAAATCTTTATCTTCTAAGAAACTAGGCAACTGTTCCGACAAAACATCACCCCAATATATCTATTCTTTGTTTAAGATTCATATTATTTACACGGTTGGCCATTTTCAGTTGATGATTCAATTTATCATTTATTTTTTCGTACTCGTCTTTTGTTATTTCACCAAACTCATAAAGCAATCTATTCTCTTTTATCTGATCGCTGATCTTCTCAGGATTGTACTGCTCTTGGAGAACACGATCTCTCAATTGTTCAACCACCCAGATCATGTCAAATGGTGGTATTGAAATACCTAGCATCCGTAAGACTGCATCATCAACAAAAAACGGCATTTATTTCACCCTCCTCTTTTCTATCTCTTTTGCCTCTTTTAGATCGCCTACGAGCATGAGGTGATTTATCTATCATTTCAGCTCTTCTTCTTTCAAACTCTTCTCTTGTTATTTTACCAGCCGCATAGAGTTCTTCATCCTTCTTCAGTGCCTCTTCAAGCCTCTCAGAAAACTCTAGATCACGTAGTAAACGAGATTTGATTTTTTCATAATCTTCCTTAGTTATCTCACCTTTCTCGTAAAGTGCTTCGTTCTCTTTCATCGCAGCCTTAATTTTCTCAGAACTATGCGCGTCTAGATAAATCATATCTCGTATTTTCTTAAGTGTTTGTGCAGAAAGATCACTAATTGGCTCCATGAAAAGTTTGTATCCAAGATAGGTCAGAAAACCCATCTATGTCACCTCCCTTCTCCCAACCTCTACACCCTTTGGACCAATTCTAATGGTCACAAAAGAGTACGGCGGCCATGGACCACTATATTTAATCTTCAAATCCCCATATTCCTCACTTAATCTCCCAACTTCTTCAGAAAACTCTTCTATATTTTCTTTATCAACTAAAAAGGATGCATTCAAAGCCAGCCTATCACTAAATAATCTACCTTTGACTGAATTTTCTGCTCTCCTATTAAGCAATGCGAAAATTTCTTCACCATTCTTCCTAAAACCCTCTTTTTTCTGCTCGTCCAACGATTCTACTACTCGTTTAGGCAAAATTACCTTGACCCCAAGCTCAACCCTATCGTCAACAAGTTTCAAACATTCCCTCAGTTTCTTATACGCATTTCTCATTACTGCTCTTAATATTTTCTGGTTTTTGAACACCTGGCCAAAGGCAGCAGGGACAACTGAGTAATCTTTCAACACAGTTCTTACAACATCCTCATGAGTTCTAATGTAATCCTCTGCCAAGATGTAATCCTTTACAGATGCATCAGACACAACCGCTGCTACATCCTTGTAGTTGATGGCATAAACATTGCCATTGTTTTCTATGCCTACATTCCCAAAACTTATCCCCCCATCAACAAAGGGCACTATGCCATACACATATTTTCCCTCCTCAGGCTTTCCCTCTTTTGCCTTCTTTAGGGTTTCTGTTTTAGCTTGCTCTGCTAATCCTTTGATTCTTGGTATCAGCTTAAACGCCTTATCATACCTAGTAGCATCAAATGCTTTCCTAGCATCTGCAAAAGCCTTTTCTAACTCAGTCATCATCTCTGGTACATATCTTAATGAACCCTCGGCTTTTACATCCTCAATTAATTTTTTTACATCCTCTAAACCCTTCTCTGTATCTTTCTTCTTTTTCTCTAGCTTCCTCTGCCTTACCTCTTCCTCTTTTACCTTCTTTAGGGTTTCTGTTTTAGCTTGCTCCGCTAACCCTTTGATTCTTGGTATCAGTTTAAGTGTCTTATCGTATTTTGCATCATCAAATGCTTTCCTAGCATCTGCAAAAGCATTCTCTATCTCCTCCATCATCTCTGGTACATATCTTAATGAACCCTCGGCTTTTACATCCTCAATTAATTTTTTTACATCCTCTAAACCCTTCTCTGTATCTTTCTTCTTTTTCTCTAGTTCCTTCTTCGCCCGTTCTTTCTTTTCTTTTAACTCCTTCTTTCTTTTTTCCTCTAGCTTCTTCTGTCTTACCTCTTCCTCTTTTACCTTCTTTAGGGTTTCTGCTTTAGCTTGCTCCGCTAACCCTTTGATTCTTGGTATCAGCTTAAACGCCTTATCATACCTAGCAGCATCAAATGCCTTCCTAGAAGCCTTTTCTATCTCATCCATCATCTCTGGCACATATTTTAATGAGCCTACGGCTTTTACATCCTCAATTAATTTTTTTACATCCTCTAGTTCTCTCTTTGTACCTTTTCTCTTTTCCTCTAACTCATTTCTCCTTCTTTCTTCCTCTCTTCTCTTTTCAACTTCAAAAAACTCCCCATATGCAGCATTTATTTCTCCTAATTGCCTAAGATGCTCTTCAAGAATACACAAATACCTGCCTTCGTACCCTCTAAGCAAAAAAGGCCTATAACCAAGAAAACCTCCTCTACCAACAATTTTTATGCCACACAGAGGCTCCACACCAGTTTCATATATTGATTGGTATGCCTCATTTATTTTCTTTAACTGCTCAAAATCCTCTGTCCTTATGTATAAATACCGCCCCCTGTGCATTCTAATTAGAAACGACTGGTTTTTCCCGCGTTCTCCCACAGTTTCTATTTTACCAAGAGGTTTCACTCTCCTCTTTCTTACCATATCCTTACTACCTCCCATCTAACAAATTTTACTCTGACGTAGTAGATTGTAGGAATTTATTCAGAAACTCGCTTATCTTAGCACGCTCATTAAGCATGCTTCTTATTTTAGGTGTCGCGCCTTTTATAGGCTTATAGGTTTTTGTCTTAACTTGGTACTCGCACGTTAACAACCCTTTTTCCTCTAACGAATGAAGCAGAGGATAGATAGTCCCGGGGCTTAGTAACACATCAAACTCTTTGTGTATCGTCTTTATTATATCTGTGCCACACATTGGTTTATTAAGGATTAACGCCAGAACAATGGTTTCTAAACTATCTTTCACATACTTCTCTACAGACTCATCAGGTATGTTTAATTCACCAAGTGTTTCTGAAGATAAAATGGTTACATCAGAAGTTGTGAGCACAAGTTTATCATGATATTTTATCAGATCCTTAATTATTTCTGGGTTGAGTTTGGAAATATCATATGTGCACAACGTAAAACGATCTTTAGCTATATTAGCTAAACACCTTTCTATTTCAAGATTATCCTTGTAGCTAATCGAGCCAGCGTCTATTATTATTCTTAGTTTCTTACTAGTTTTAACTCCTCCTATCTCCTCTGGTTTGATAATAGATAGTTTAGCACTCAAGCCCTTTACTTTCTCCCTCACAGACTCATGATCATCAGCAGTAACATATAATGCCTCTTCATCCTCCTCCATAGCATCTAAGAATGACAGCTGGATAACGTATTTATCTACATTAGGTGTATATAGGTGCAAAGTATGCTTCAGACCAGCGGCTGAGAGAACTGCAGCTATGTTTGCTGGCAAGTTTATCTTGTCCATAATAATCGAATAAGATACGCTTTATATATAGATTTTGTGTCGAAAATCGATACGAGGTTTGATATAAATGGTATGGTATCCTATCATCAAACCCCCAAGCACCACTTTATCCATATTTGGGAGTACCAATTCATCAGCTTAGGATAAAGCATTTTTAGGCGCAAGTCTATATAATAGTACCGCAATTTTTAATGAAATTTAACAAATTAAAGTGAGAATAACCAGCTTCATTATTTTGCCTTCATTATTTTTTCAATTTCAGCGAGGAGTGATGCAACCTTCTTTCCTTTATCTGTAAGGAAGATTTCTAAATTTTTTTGTAATTGGTGTGGATGACGGGGGAGGAAATGATTGTAACACACCTCGTTATTTTTTGGAAATATATTGAAAAATTTATAAGGAGAAAGTATTCCTAATCCCGCCGCGTCCGTACCACTCTTAAGGGGGAGGTTTTGTTCAATACAACAATTTTTTGGCTTGTATTAACTATATCTCTCCAACAATGTCTTTTAATTGAGCTAAAAAATTTTTCTGTTTTATCCATGGCATCTTTGGCTTCTTGCTTATCGAGTTCAGATGGATCTAAGCCATAAAATGATTCATGTCGTTCTAATCTGTATGTGTCAAGCCAGCTTATACGATCAGGTCCAAGAGATTTAACATAATATTCTCTAAAGATATGCAATGACACATACATGGCTTTTCTCAGTAATGCCATCCCTAAACAACAATGCCCTAGCAGCTTGAAACATACTGGTATAAGAAGAAACAATAGATTCTTCATAAAAACCATTTTCAAAGAGATTTTCCGCTCGCTCTCTTTTTCGCTCTGACATTTCTAATGCCTTTTGAGCTTTAAGAAAATCATGTTTACCTCTCCTTAGTAAACGCTTTTTGAAACAATCATTTACTCTCATTCTACCACCGGCTTTGTTCCATGGAGAGATATGCCATCTACAATCACATCAAGATAAAAAGCCCTGTTTTTTTTCGATTGATTCGACCATTGTGCTGGTGTAAAGTTCAATAAATTAACATCTCTCCCCAGTAATTTGGCAAGTTCTGCGGTTGGTTTATCTTTACTTAAAGAGATAGTTACAATGTCAATATCGCTACTTTCATCATTTTCTCCTTTTGCAAAACTACCGAAAAGCATGATGGAAGTTACTGATTTCATTTTATTTATGATAAACTTAACCATCTTTTTTTCTTGTAAAAAAGAAAGATTATAGGATATTTTTAGGTGGCGAATGGCAGGATTCTCCATGTTTGCCTGATAAAGTATTCTATTTTTTTCTTCAGTTTTTACTAGCAATTCATCTCTCAATAGAAGGCTTAATGATCTTTTAACAGTCATTGGATCCATATCTAGTATTCTAGCAGATTCTCTAAGATAATAACTTGAATGAGGGTTCTCAAGAAATAATGTAAGGACTTTTAACTGTGTGATTTTTTGATATGTTTGTATCATATTTTCACACATCATGTTTTGGTTTATATTATTTTTCTTTCTCTTCTTCTTTCTTTGTTTCTTTTTATTGTATAGGTAAGGCACCAAATTATCGTAATTTTTTGATTTATGAATGGAGCTAATTCCTCTAGGTCACAACCGCAGGGATATTCGAAAATAAAGTGCCTTACCTATAGATCTCACAAATTACACTGAAGATCAAATCTACGACTATTTTGCACTGCGACTAGAAAATGGAGCAACATATGGGGCACTAAATCATTCCATCAAAGCATTAAACAGATGGAATAAATTCATGAATAAAGACTTCAAATTTAAACGATACAAAGAAGACAAAAAACCAATGAAAGTGCCAACAACGTTGGAAATAAATAAAATGCTCAACCAATGCAAACGAAAAAACCGGATTGATAAACGAAATAGAGCAATTATTTTAGCTAAAACGGGAATGAGAAACAAAGAACTATGCAACCTCAAACTCTCAGATATTGACTGGCAACGAAGAGAAATAACCATACGAAATAGTAAACACAATAAAACACGAATAATTCCAATAGAAGAAAAAATGCTTACTGATCGGACTTATCCATCATTGAAAAATTACATCAAACATTGGAGAATGAATACCTCTAAACATTATGTTTTCACGACAAAGAACGGCAGGATGACACCAAATTACCTTAGAAATATAATCAGAAATACAGCTAGAAAAGCAGGAATAAACTGGATTCATCCACATTCCTTTAGACACTATGCTGCAACTAATCTACTCAGAGCGGGAGTAAACATCCGAGTCGTGCAAGCAATCCTTGGCCATAGTTCAATCAGAACCACTGGATGATACCTTCACGTTATTGAAAATGATATGCAGCAGGCAATAACAAATCCCAATATTGAAGACCCGCTTAAAACAAGGACCCCTAAAATAAAAATACCCTTAGCAAAACCTCTCCTAATGTGAGTGATGGGCCCGGCAGGAAACAATTTGTTTCTAAGGAGAAGAACCTTCAAGAGGCACCTTGTTTTGATGGATCTTGGTATAAAGAATAGCAACATGATTTAATTGTCTTCTTTATTTCCTCGATAGGCTTTCCTATTAATCGGTATCGTTCTTGCGGTTAAAAGATTTTCAAAATCAATTTTCATAATAAGATTATTAAACGAATATTTTATTTGCTTAGTGGGAGTTGTGTGTAATGCAAATAATAACAAAAAACAATAAGATTGTGTATTTATTTTTTGACACAGAAACAACAGGGCTTCCGAGGAACTGGAAAGCACCAGTTCAGGATGTTAATAATTGGCCAAGAATGATTCAAATTGCATGGTTACTATATGATAAAAATGGAAATAGAATTGATGGAAAGGATTTTATTATTAAACCAGAAGGGTTTTCAATTCCGGATGATGCTGTGCGAGTACATGGAATATCCACAGAAAAGGCAATGGACGAAGGGCAAGAGTTAGATTTTGTTTTAAAAATATTTGCAGAACAAATTGAAAATGCAAATATATTGGTAGCTCACAATATGAGTTTTGATGAAAAAATTGTTGGAGCAGAATTTATTCGGAAAAATATTCCAAATAAACTATTTCAAACAAATAGAGTTTGTACAATGAAAGAATCTACGGATTATTGTCAAATACCTGGACGCTATGGATACAAATGGCCAAAACTTTCAGAATTACATATTGAATTATTTGGAGAAGATTTTGAAGAAGCCCATAATGCCGCTGTTGATATTAATGCTACAGTAAAATGCTTTTGGAAAATGAAAGAATTAGAAATTATATAATAAAGAGTGCGAAACCATGTTAGAGACAACGTCAAATAAGAAATTTACCTCTTATGAAATGTACTGGTCGGAGAGTTTGGGGAACAACAGCGAAATCTGTCCTAAATGCAAGACAGTTCTGAAAAATGAATATCAAACGTACTTAGTTTTTGTGAAGATTAAAAAAGAGATAGATCCATATATTACCGGAAATAAAGGAGGATGCTTCTGTCCAAATTGCTCTGTAGTAGTTTTAGATAACGATACTTTTAATAAAGCAATGAAAAGCGCCGTGTTCATCCATAATCCAAACATAAACTCATTAAAATTTGCAGTTTCAGGTATAGTTGATTACGATGCAATTCCAGAAGATAAAAAAGATAAAGAATTAGGGACTAAGGACAATCCAGTACCAATAATCAATTTTGAAAACTGTTTAAAAAAGAATGCTGCTAATACCACAAATTCATCCAGTTCGAGGAAAGTCGGGCGCAATGATCCATGCCCATGCAGATCAGGCAAAAAATATAAGAAATGCTGCGGCAAATCGGTCTAAAAAACCAGCATATGACCTTCCATAATCATTGCTTTTGACGAGCAAAAAATGGTGAATGAATAATGAGAGATAAAATACTAATTAAAAATAAAGCCCCAGCAACTTATCAATATGACAGCTGGATTCTGTGAACAATATCTTAATGAAGAATACAAGCAGTTATGTGAGAAAATGATTTGGAGAATGTCACGCAAACGAAATGTACCTTATCTCTATGGAAGAACTAAAAATTGGGCAGCAGCTATCGTTTATGCATTAGGGCAAGTTAATTTTCTATTCGACCGGAGCTTTGAACCTTATTCAACTCCTGATGACATTTGTGGTTATTTTGGAACAAATAAAAGTACCACTTCTCAAAAAGCAAAAGTCCTTCGAGATATGTTCAAAATGGCCTATTGGGATGATGAATTTTCAACTAAGAGAAATAAAGAAGATAATCCATTTGCAAAATTAGCAATGGTTAATGGTTTTATTGTACCTATTGATATTCTTTCAGAATTGAAGGGGAAAAAACAAAAGAAAATTATTCATGATAAAAAACAGGAAGCAATAGATAGCTTCACATAACACGGTGCTTGTGACTCCAATTCGGATGCTCAAATTGACTGACAACAATGTTATGCAAAATCAGAAGCAGAGATCTTTAGAGATCAGTCTATCTAATAATACGAATCTATATTGGTTCCACATGCAAAAAGAAAGCAAGGTTGAATAATATTAAAAACGCTTGTATTATTAAGGTACAAATCAAGTAGAGTAGATGATTAATTTGCGAGGAAACAAAAATCCATCTGAACGCTGTTCCTATTGCGGAGAATTAATAAAAAAAGGAGATCTTGCCAAACATAAGCAAGAGATGCATGGAGATTTGGTTCTCAATGGTATGATGAAAATAGCTGAAAACTTTGTCTAGTAAAGCAATTGATAGAATCATCGATAGATCGGAAAAACTAATCGTTCAAGGAAATCCAGAAAGTGCAATATTCGCTTTGAGACAAGTGTTGGAAACATATCCAAATAATAAGAAAGCAAGTAAAACTCTTGCTCTTGCATTTAAAAAAATTAGGCAAAAAAGGCAACTCTCCCCCACGATTACTCCTGTTGGTGAGGTATGGGCCCGGCAGGAGGTTAACAGCTTGATAGGAGAAAAATCAAGTAAAACATTTTGTGTTTATTATGGTTTTAATTTTTCATTTAATAACCATTTCCATAAAGGAATTAGGGTTATATTTCCTTTTTTTCCTTCAGCGTCCTTCGTTAAAATTATCAAATCTTTGATTTTGGAGGAGTATTTGATCTTAAACTCCTGAAGACCGGTTATTTCTCTTTCATCTATTTCATCGGTATAACTTACATTAAATGCTATTATTTTATTATTTTTATCTTTTATCACAAAATCAACTTCTTTTGTATTTTTCCAATAAAATATTTCATGTCCTCTCCTCTTTAATTCTATAAAAACTACATTTTCTGCTAATCTACCTTCATCTTCTGAAAATCTTAATGATACAGCATTTCTAAGGCCAGTATCAATACAATATGCCTTACTAGGATTAACTTGTTGTACTTTTAATGAATAACTAAAAATTGGAACCAGATGTATCAAGTTTATATCCGATAAATGAGATAGATATTTTAATATGGTTTCTTTACTCACCTTAGTTTCTTGTTTCAGTGATTTATAATAAGAATTTATACTGAACCTTGATGAAACGTTAGTTATTAGATATTTGCTAAGCATTTTTAGAAGATTAATATTTCTTATCGAGAATCTTTCCACTAGATCTCTATAAATAACCATTTCGAAATAATTTGATAATATGTCTTGTTTTAATTTTTCAGATTTAACTACTTCAGGAAAGGCACCATATTCTAGATATTCTTTGAAAAGATATTTTATCTTAAATCTCTTTGTTGAATATGAAATATCTTTTTCAACCTGAATATTTTTAAATTTAAGAAATTCTTTAAAGCTTAAAGGATACAGGTAGAAGGTGAGTGTTCTACCTCTTAAACTTGTTGCAATTTCTTTACTTAATAGTTTTGAACTGGAACCTGTTATATACATCTCTACTTTTTCTTTGTCTACTATTCTTCTTACAAATATCTCCCAATTTTTTACATTTTGTATTTCATCGAAAAAGAAATATTTCTTTTTATTTTTGAGATCAGGATAGAGTTCGTAGTAAGCTTCTAATAAGTCATTAAGCTCTCCTGTTTTAATGGGGAATAATCTATCATCTTCAAAATTAACGTATAGTATACATTCTT
>Ga0209979_1001360_pt1 | contig 27205 bp, 15 predicted proteins | sample AnhtaG_FD_183114 | JGI IMG/M metagenome (GOLD analysis project Ga0209979, IMG submission 183114) | Deep subsurface microbial communities from Anholt, Denmark to uncover new lineages of life (NeLLi) - Anholt_01485 metaG (SPAdes) (version 2) | ecosystem: Environmental > Aquatic > Marine > Oceanic...
AGCGCTACCACTACAAGGTTAGGGGATGTAAGCGGAAATGGGCAAATAACCGCTTACGACGCTGCTCTAATCCTCCAGCATGTTGTTTCCTTAAGAAAGCTTTCAGACATTGAGCAAGAAAGAGCCGATGTCACCGGCGATGAAACAATTAGCGCACTTGATGCAGCTTTGATTTTACAATACACTGTAGGGCTTATAACAAGCTTCCCAGGTGATAGCCCACCAATTGCTCCATCTCTGAATCCCAAAACCGAAACCAAGCTCTTGGCTGAGGCTATTAAGCAGCTCGAAAGCATTCCTCTCACCAAAGAACAAAAAAAGATCTTAGAGCAATTAAAGAGTTTAATCTCAGCGTGCGATGCGCTCCACGACGCCTTCTACCAGCAGTTACTACCAAAACACACCGGCCTACTACAGAATTATCCTAATCCTTTCAACCCAGAGACGTGGATACCCTTTGAACTTGCCAGTTCCGCAGAAGTCATAATCCGAATCTACAACACCAAAGGGCAGCTCGTCCGCACTCTGCATCTCGGTAATCAGAATGCTGGTATCTATGTCACAAAGGACAAAGCCGCCTACTGGGATGGCACGGATAGCGCGGGTGAGAAGGTAGCATCAGGCGTGTATTTCTACACCTTGCAGGCAGGAGAGTTCAGGGCAACTCAAAAGATGATTATCATGAAGTAGGTGTCCCATCGGAATACAGCGTGCGATGCGCTCCACGACGCCTTCTACAAGGACTTCGTCTATGAATAGGTCGGTTTGTGTAGCGCCTGCGTTTTACTCAGGAAGAAGCGTTCGCTAAGGAAAAGCGGTGGGTGGATTTGACGCCTTTCCGACAGGATCCCGTCGGAACGGGGCGGCGACCACTTATATGATTTGATCCGAGTTTTGTTTTGTACGTTACAACCCGCTGTTTTGATTCACGGGAGTCCTCCCAAAATGAAGGCAAAGCCTGCATTTTCGCCCCACAAACCACCTTCCCATTACTTTGGACGGTTATCTTTTTAGGCGTTCCCCTACTAGGGTCACTAAATCTGCAAAAAGCAACCGACGCCCAGAGGCTTACGGCAATGATTTGCTACGGTTTATACAATCACCACGCTTTGGCGTTATTAGCCTCGTGATATTATTAGTTAAAACAGAGGTTAAAATTCCCCAACCGAAAAAAGCCGTAAGCCCAGCGAAGTTTCTTGTTTTTTCGACACCCATGCCGAAAGTTATGTCGAAAAAACAAAAAGAGCGCCAGGCGTCGGTGAGCTCTGGCGAACATGATTAGGATGTGGTTTGTATTGTTTTGACGGTATCTTTCAACTCTGCGTTTTGCGCACCACAAGCCGAAAGAAAAGAAATGCTAGTGGAGAGAGCGGTTGCACTACCGCGTTTACACGTTTTGCGCCCTCATCCGCATCTCTGCAATGAGATGCTACGGTTACATCTTCCCAAGCCGAAAAGAATAAGCGGCTGGTCACGTCTTGCGCTTCCCGTCTTACCGTTTGCGGAGGAAACTCGATACCGCTACAGGCGGGTTTTGTCACCGCAGATAACCATGACCGGCCATTTTGTGGGCGTTAAGTGGATAAGCCAATTTCCGCTTCGCACTTTAGCGTGCGATGCGGTCACGACGCCTTCCGCTAAATAGGCGAACCGAAGCGACTTAGGTTACTTCTTCGTCCACGATTTGCGCAACGAAAAAAGCCGTGTGTTGTATTAGTTAGAGCGCCAATTAAACCAGCGTCGCTTCTCTCGCCTAAAAAAAACATTATGGAAGATAAAAACAAGAAAATGGGGGGAGTGTTAAGCGCCCCCCCAAACCCCCCCCGCTTCCGCCCTTCGACACTCGGTGGCAAAAGCGTGTTGCTCGCAACCAAGAAAGCCCCCAAGTGTCTCAGGGCGGTGTGAGTTCACGGACCTGTCTGCCTTCAGCACAGGCAGGCGACTTCGTCTTACCGTTGAAAAACCTGTGGAAGAGAGCACGCACTTTCGGCCTTTACCAATCGAGTGCGAATGCTGTGGTTACCGTTTGGCTTCGGACAACTATTATACTTTTTCAGACTCATTCAACAACAACTTTTGGCTTGGTGGATTATTAGTTTTATACCGTGGTTAAACCTTCCGTATCATCACGGGAGGTAATTAATTCTACAAAATCGAACTCAATAAACCCCACCCCTCGGCCGGTGGTACGCTTACGAACTTCCCTAAAAAAACAACGACAGGGTGTTTTGTCAAGATTTCGCTTTCTCCTACGACCGTTTACTTACGCCGAACAGGCGTGTCTTGTGGGCATCTACGAACAGGCGGGTTTTTCACCGCAGATAACCATAGAAAGACCGTCTGTTAAACGCAGATGACAATCGGTGGGCGCGGTGGAAACGGGAGCGTCGGCGCGGCGGTGATGGCGGTGATGGCGGTGGCTATTTTTTCCTTGACATTCTCTGTATCATATGTTACTATATATATATGGAAGGTGATTAAAAATGACAAGCGCAGAAATAAAAAAGAGACGTGAAGAAAAAGGATTGACCCAAGAAGATTTAGCTAAACTTATCGGTGTTAGCAGGGTAACAGTAGCGCGGTGGGAAACTGATAAAACTAAACCTTTACCAATTTTTCTACAAATTTTGGGAAAAAAGTTGAAAAAAAAAAAGCTAAAAAAAGTGCATTTTTTTCTTGACATATCGTATATCATATGTTACAATATATAGCGTAACATTGAGTAACAACTTCCGTGAGTGCCTTGACGACGACCTGAAAAGATGGTCTGGCATCGTCAAAACCGATTCACCAAATAGGTGACAGGAACGTAGGCGACGGGCGGATAGGAAGGCAAGCAATTATAAAGACATCAACTTAGGTTGGTGTAGTAAACAATACAAGCCGAAAGGCACGGTGTTCAGACCGTGTTTTTCCCTTCGGCTTGTATTGTGAAAATAAAAATCTTTAACTTACAGGAGAATTTTACAATGAGAATCGGATTTAGTCAACAAGAAATTATCGAAACAGCGCAGGTGTTAGGATTACCAACCGACGGTTTTATCCAACGCCGTGTAGCACGTGCTTATGATTTGGTTGAATCCAATAAGGTCAGTCAGATAGACGATGGCATCTTTCGAGTACGGTCTCAATACGACGCCTCGAAGGCATACATCGTCAATGTGAATCACGGTCAACCTTCGTGTGACTGTCCCGATGGTGAACGTACCGTCAATTGCAAGCATCGGATAGCAAGTCTGTTGTACGCTCGAAAGCAAGCGGCAGCGATAACGATAGTCAAGACCACCGACGGTGAAGACGGGGACTTTTGGCGACGGTGCTGGTTGATAACACAAGGTAATCGTCGAATTGTGGTTTATGAAGAACACGATGGACGACTTTTCTGCAACTGTGGGGCGTATTATCAAGACTGTGAACATAAGCAGTTAGTCATCAAAACGGTCACGAATGAGCTGAAAGCAATAGCGTTGGAAGAGAGCACGACAGGGAATTTCGGCTTCGCCGTAATTCCTTTTCGGCCTTTAAAGGAAAAGCCAGTTGTCAATGAGTGCGGAAGTAATGAAGCTAAAGCACTCCAAGACCAGATGAACGGTCAGATAGATAGTCAGAATGATAACGGGAACGGGGCGAAAGCCCCTTCCCAACCAACGAAGTTAGACCTTCGGGACCCCTTCCAACAGAGTGAGCAACTGGACATTGACCAGATTGAAGGGCGTTTGAATGGTGAGTTGGCACATAGTTTATCAAACGGTGAAGTGGTAATCAGCTACAAAGGCATCATGACGCTTTCTGAGAAGCATCACATCACGTTTGAAGCATTAACCCATGATGATACTAATACCGTCATTGCGAAAGGACGTTGTGGGACATCTGAGCGTGTCAGTGGTAAACCTATCAACGGCTCTGTCGAAACAGCGATTGAATTAGCTAAAAGGAACGCTGCAAGGCAGTTGCTCCCACTGGCAGAGATTAAGGCGATAGAATACAAAGCGAAGTTGGCGAATGAATTTTCATGGCAGAAAGCGTATGAGAAATGCGCTCAGGTGGCAGGCGGTAAAGCGCAAGTTGACATTATCATCAATGACTTGGTGAACTGGGGCAAGCTCAGACAAGACAATCCAAGCGGATACAACCGAACGGAATGGCTTTTGATACACGAATATTGCCAAAAAGAAGCAAGTATTGAGCGGGACCCAGGTAGCACAAACAACTGGTCTTACAATAGCGCGGTATTCATTGAAAGATGCAGAGAAGCAATTGAGCAAGTTAGAGCGGAAGACGTAGGTTTATCACCTGACAGGAGGTTTGTCAACTCAGATAACCACACCATAACCACGAAATCTATCGAAGCTAATGAGTTGCCTATGGTTATCTGCGGTGACAAACCCGCCTGTACGCAGAACGGCAACGGCAAGCGTAAATTGCAGATGGATAAGAAGCTAAGGACGTGGTTGGTTGAAAGCGATTTAACTTCGACAGAAATTTCTTGCAGAGAGATTTGTGAGCAATTCTCAGATGGAAGCATTGTCACACGTTTGAGGGCTGGCATTGACAGCGGCGCAGACATTAGCACAGTCGAACTTGATGACTAACACGGATACGGGAGGGCTAATAACCCTCCCACGTTCATTGTTGACGCAAGATGAAAGTCGCATTACATCAAAAGGGAAAAATATTTACATCTGTCTATCTTTCTGATACAATCTGTGGAAGGCGTCGTGTAACGCATCGCACGCTGAGACAAAGAGGAAAGCGCAGATAACCTACGAAAGGAATGAAGATAATGATTCTCGGGAGAGATGATTTTTTGGGGCTCCAATATTTCGAATATTGCCCACAGGAGATGGCGCCCTGGGAAGAGAGCGCGCTTCTATCGGCCTTTAACGTTATCCCATGTCTAGCGTTGATGTTTAAAAATAGGGAGCTTGCGTTTTCTTCGTTCGCTTTGCTTTTAACTTCAGCCAACTCTTTTAAAACACAGGAAGGAAAAATAACGATATCATTTACTAGTGAAGCCGATGGAGACTACGAGTTGAGATGCATGACCAGCTTGGGACCAGGGGTTTGTGGCGGAATCCAACCAGAGTTAGTACAACGTTTTTTAGAAATCCTTGCCATTGCCCCGTTCTACATCGTTACTTGTGGCTACTTTCCAAACACAGGAGAAGTGGGCGGAAGGGCAGGCGATGAGTACATCTTGGCGAAAGAAGGAATCATGATTCTAAAAAATAAAGTCACCATTGATGGCAAAGAGTATTTCAGCTTCGACACAGCCGAAAACATTGCATCGAAGGCTTCAGCCTTCAGGAAGTTCGTGACGAAAGAATAGGTATAATAAAGACTTCAAAAAGGTGGTAAAAAAAATGTCTTGTTGATTTGACACTAATTCCGAAAGTTCTGTCAAATCAACAAAAAAATGCCGCCAGAGGCGATAAAAACGGAAATCTCTGACGGCAAAAAGGAATTTAGCGATGGCTAAATATCATCATATACTACAAACGATAAAATTTAGCGATGGGTTGTTTCAAGAATATCTTTCCGTTTTCGCACCAAACCGCTACTGCTACATCTACGATGACGGGAGCGGTTGGCGCACGATGTTTCGATGGATAGATAAGGAAAAAACCAATAAGCGGTTTTTCCCTGCCAGTGAATTAGAGATTGCCAAGCACATTTCTCATGAGTATCCAGATGCCATCGGATTGCGCGCGGGAAAGCTAACCACGTACTTTGACATTGACATGGACGGCAATCCAGACAGATATGCGATGTATCAGAGAATGCATGAAATAACTCATTTCCTGCATCACAACGATGTTGGTGTTTATGATGTTATAGTTCTTGAGCGAAAAGAAAGTGGGAATTTAAGCATCGTGGGAAGGTGTGATGAGATAAATACGTATGAAATGGTGCGTTGTATTTCTACCATTATTTCTTATGCTTTGGAAGACCCCGAAGAAGTCGGAAAACCCGGTTTAGTTGAGATTTATCCAAAGCGGAATAAAGCCAGACGCTTGCAGTTTGCGGGCGACCAACAAATCATCTCCTCAGACAGTTTTACTAAGAGATATCCTTCTGCTATTTATGAGAGTGTATCAAAGTCAGATGACATTCAAAGATTCCTTTCACTTTCGCCCATTGACCTAAAAGCGTTCGCTGCTGCTTTAGCGGAAGGCTGGGTGCGATGCGTCTCCTCGACGACGCCTTCTACTGGTCACGCATCGCACGCTGAGGAGCGAAATTACCATCAACCCTCAATACAGCCGATGTATACACAGCCCATCACGGAGCATTACTCAGAAAGTATCCATTCAGCATCCGCTTTCACTCTCCGGTGCAATTGGCTTTGGGAAAAGGGGCTAAGTGACTATGGGACACGCCATGATGCCGAAACAGACCTCATCCTGTTTTTTTGGATGCTGGGGTATTCTGAGGAAGAATGCTATGCAGAAATTGAAGGATGGTATAAGTCGGGGAAGACCAACGACTATTCAAAGGAGTGGGAAGCCTCAAAAGACCGTGTGCTTAGAAATCTTCGCTCTCACGTCCGAAGCTATTACAGATGGCTTAACGAACATGGCTGTATTCCGTTGGGATTAGAGGATGCGGTGAATACCGATGCTAGGCTAAGTTATCAGGATGTTTACTACATACACCAAGTTGCTTTACGTGATTTAAGATTTGGGGAATGGCTATTCGACTTGATGCTTTACGCTAAGCAACGGAAGGTGTTTCATTCGAGACTGTTTTTGTCCTATGAGACTTTGAGACGTGATTTCAAAAATGGTGAGGAAAAATGGACTAACTACCTTCAACAATGCATCGATGCTTCCCTGCTTTTTAAGGTAGGCAATCACTGTAATTTTAATACCCGATTTGGTACCTTTCGCCGCCCCAGAGTTTTCAAAGTCAATTATGACTTTGAAGAGAAGGCGCTATTGCCAAAAGGAGTTTCATATCGAAAAGCCCTTACTGAGATATTTGAAGCTTCGCAGATTCGCAAGATGTTTCCAAAGTCAACTGCTTGGCGTCTAAATAAACTTCGTAATGAATAACCATTTTTGGTGGAAGGCGTCGTGTAACGCATCGCACGCTGGCGATACCTTGCTCAGATGTTATTTTCAAGGTAAAGTATTCAGTGTTCATGCGGGTTTGATGGCAAAAAGGTCCCAAAACACGGTGGAATATAAGAGGTTAGCTATATAAGGTATAGAATTACAATGATGTATTGAAGGTAGTAGAAGCTAGTAGGGAAGGGAAGAGAAGAAGAATAGATAGTTGTCGGAAAAGTAACAGAATGTGAGCAACACAAGCCAGTAACCTTGCGTAAGCAAGGCACGCCTAGCGTGCGCAAAAATCGCCCAATGCCAGTCGTGGCGTGGGTTTAAGGGACTTTCGTACTCATTTGCGGTAATCCCGATACTCGGGACGTTGTTTTTTGCCGAATGCGATCGCACCGCAACGGTCTGGCGAGGAGGTAACGTGCCAGCCGTTACCTCTCGAAGTTCCTTCGGCGCGGAAGAGAGCGTCCACTATCGGCCTTTTAAGGATGCCCATAACAAGCACCAAAGCTGATGCCTTCATGCTCGAAAACTGCAAAAATTACACTCACCAACTAACTTTTTCTGACCACTTTTGCCTAAATTCTTCCTCTATTTTTCCTGCAAAGTCCCATTTTTTATAGGCGTTCTTGGTAAATCTCTATAGTATTGTGAGTTACAGTAATTTCTTGACGGAGGCGAAACAATATAGTAGAATATATAAAAAAGGAGAATTTATATGGCAGTACGCACTCGCGATGATTTAGCAAGAGTGATGGCTCCGAAGATGGGAATGACACACCAAGAGTCCGAACGCTACCTTAAGGAACTCATTGCGGAAATGACCAAAGCATTAAAGAACGGCGATGAGATTGTCTTCAGAGGTTTCGGTAGGTTCACGCCCAAAAAGAGAGAAGCTCGAACTGCATACGACCCTAGGACTAGGGCAAAAATCCAAGTAAAGCCGAAAATCGTGGTCAAGTTCAAACCTTACGGAGAACTGGCTTCTTTGCCTCAAGAGGAGGAGGATGATTAATATGTTTTACTCAAAGCCCGGAACGGTCTTTTTCATAAACCGCATCCTAAGCTGGATGAAGCGTCAGAATGAGCGCCTCTGGTGCATGGTGCCGTTTTGGGACAGCGTGGGAGTTGCGATGATAAACGAATGCAAAGCGGAAGACCTTCGCATCATTTGCCGCCCTGGGGCAGTTGCAAAGTATCTTAAAAAAGGCGTGCCAGTCCGATACGATCCGGACGGGCACTCAAAGGTTATCGTAGGCGACACGGCGACGTTGCTTGGCTCTTTTAATATGAGCTACCAGAGCATGTTCGATAACCAGGAGAATGCGACATACTCTCGAAGCACTGATTACGCCGATTTTTTCCTTGCTAAGTGGGAAGCGGCTCAAATCCCCGGTGAGAGTTAAGGAGATAGTATGTATGCCGAAAGAAAATAATACGCGGTGCGAGCACTCCGTTCGCCTTCCGCAAGACACTCAACCCTTAATTCAAGCCGAATTGGAAGGTTATTCAGCGCTGTTAGCTGACATCCGCACTTTGATCTCACAGGCTCAAGGTCGCGCCTACCAAGCGGTCGATAATATCCGCGTGCAGGCGTATTGGCAGATAGGTGAGAGGATTGTCCGGGCAGAATTTTTGTCTTGATTTGACACCCATTCCGAAATTACTTGTTTTTTCGACACCCATTCCGAAAGTTATGTCGAAAAAACAAAAAGAAAGTTCTGTCAAATCAAGACGACAATTGGAACACCAAGACCGGGCAGAATATGGTCAGGAAGTCATCAAAATTTGTCTTGATTTTACAAAAGAAGTCGATGGGTGTGTAAAATCAAGACGAAAAAAGGCTGGCGGTTGACCTTTCAATCTCTGAGCGGAACCTGTACAACGCGGTGGCGTTTTACGTGGAGAGAGCGGTTGCACTACCGCGTTTAGAGCGTATCCAATTTTGCAGACAGTGTCTGCGCTAAGCCGAAGGCGTGCGTTGTTTTTTGCAGAATTGAGTTGGTCACATTATGTTTCGTTGACCCAGCTTGATGACCGTGAGGAACGCCGATTCTACGAGGTTCAAGCCATCCGCAGCGGGTGGAGCGTCCGCGAGCTGCGCCAGAATATTAAGAGCGATTTATACCAACAAGCGAAAGCGCGCGGCGAATTGGTGACGACGATGCCCTTAGAGTTGCCTGAACCTTCTGAAGCGTTCAAGGATGTGTACCACTGGGACTTTCTTTCACTTTCGCCTTCCTACACTGAGCGGGAACTTGAAGACGCCTTGATAGCTAGTGTTGAACGGCTCTTAATGGAACTGGGCCCAGACTTTTATCTGGGCGGTCGTCAGCAAAAAATGATAATCGACGGTCAAATTCACACCGTTGATCTGGAGTTTTACCATCGTGGCTTGCAGTGCATCGTCTTGGTAGACCTCAAACGCGGACCTTTCAAAAGCGACTATGTGGGTCAGATGAACAAGTATTTGAACTACTACAAGGAAAACAAGCGCTACGAGTGGGAAAAGCCGCCCATCGGCTTAATCATCTGTGAGCACAAAGGCGTCGAGGAAGTGCGCTATGCGCTGGGAGATTTGGAGGAAAAGATCTTCGTGGCGGAGTATAAGCTCAAGCTGCCTTCAGAAGAAGATATAAAGCATCTCTTAGAAAAATCATCAAACGACTGAGCGATGGAAAGGCGCCTCAATCAAATGGGTAGGAAAGGGGCGATATTCGAAAACAGGGATCTGTTTTTCCTTTGCTGCGAGTTGCGTAAGTTCTATAATATATTACAGCTATATCACTTGGTGCTAAATTGAGAATTAAAATCATTAATCCATACAAGGAGCGATGACAATAATGAGAGAAAAACAAAAGAAAATAATAACTTTATTTGTTGTGCTGATAGTGGGTACTCTTAGTTTTAGCCTGACTCTTTTGGCAATGAGAGCTGAACGTAAAGAAGTTAAAAGTCAGCATATTAAAATAGAAAAAGAATTGCTTTCGGTAAAACTGGAAGAGGTTGAACTTACATCTGTTCTAAAAGAAATATCTCGTCAAACGGGAATAAAAATCTCAATTGATGAATCGGTTAAAGAGAATATTACTATGGAATTTATTGATATTCCTTTAGAAGTAGGGCTCGAAAAGCTGCTAAAGGGAAAAAGGTGGGTAATGGTGTTTGATAGAATTACTCCACTTGGGTTGCCTGAAAAATATAAGCTTAAGGAAATAGATATTTTTCCTCAAGAGGAACTTCCTTTCAAGCTTAGCAAGACCGATATTTCTGATTGGAAAACTTACAGAAACGAGGAATATGGATTCGAGATAAAATATCCAAATTCCGTAAAATATGATGAGCGAAAGGTTAGCTTTCCTTTAGCAGAAGCAGCCAGTGGAACCGTTTTTGTAGATAGAAAACTCTCTGTGCCGCTTAGTGGAACTTATGGTGGCCGTTATCCTTTTGAAGAACACCCGAAAGCTGCGGTTTCCTCTAATAGGATTGTCTCTCAAAAACTGATTTTAAATGATATCGTTTCTAAAAATGATATTACTTTTAAGAGAGATTACTGGGTTGTATATGGAGGAATGGGAAACTGGGATATTGTAATTAACTACTATACGAAACGCAAAAATAATTATTATATGATATCCCTAGAACATACGTTTTCGGGATATGTTCCTGGAATGCTTACGGCTGGAGGGAAAAAGATTACAAAAGAAGAAATAATCAATGAAATACTTAACAAAATGCCTGATAATGACTATGTGAGGATTTTTAACCAAATGTTTTTTACTTTTAGATTTCTCGACTAATACTCTTCAGGAAGAATAGAAAGGAGTAAAAAGCTGTGAAAAGAGGACAATTGATAAGAAAAATACTTGAAAATGTACTTATATGTCTGGTGATTGGGGCGATATCTGCTGGATCAACGGTTATCATCGGTGCGAATGCCGAGAGAAATCCTATCGAAGTTGCAGAAGTATATTCTATCTCAGGTTTACAGTCTACAGGTAAAGGAATATGGATATGGAAACTATGGGAGGTTGAGAATGGGGATGTGAGCAAAATTATACAGAAGCTAAACTCTGCAAATGTCAATTGGGTTACCATAAAGTGCGGTGATAGTGATAGTTTTTGGACAAAGACAGAGTTGACCCCTGAGAAAATAAATCAGTTTCATGATGCTGGAATCAAAGTTTTTGGCTGGCATTTTGTATATTCGTATGACTACTGGGAAATACCAGATGTCTCTGAGGCTGATGTTTCTAACAGAATTTTGGACATTCCAGGAATAGATGGACTCATCATTAATGCAGAAGGAGATTATGAGGGTCCGGATAAAGGCCCAATAGCTGAACAGTATTTGATAGAAATTCGAAATAAACATCCATCTAGTTTCATTGCTTATTCATCTTTCGCAAGGGTGGACGGTCATGAGTGGTTTCCCTGGCTTGAGTTTGGCAGGTATTCTGATGTTAATATGCCGCAAGCTTATTGGCAGATGCGTCCCACAACTCCAGAAGAAGAATTGCGACTAATGAAGGAACAATTTGATAAGTGGCATAAAATATGGGAGGATGGTGGATTCGGCGATTCCGTCAAGCCTATAATACCAGTTGGACAAGGCTGGGATGTCTCAGGTGATGAGATTAAGAGATTCTACAGCAGAGCCATTGATGACTATGAGTATCAAGGAATGAGTCTTTTCAGATATGGGACAATGAATGAAGAAATGTGGAATGCATATGCTACTTGTGGCCCATCTCAACCAGACCTAACTCCTTACAAACCGCTGGGACCGCCGGAATGGTCAGACAAAATTGTAGTGTCCAAAACAACAGGCACTCATACAGACGATCCTAATCTAACCCCAGATGATACCCTCTATGTAGACTGGGCAGTTGCTAATCAAGGAGATGCAGACATCACAAATCGCTTCTACTATTACCTCTATGTTGACGGCGGATACGTGGAGGACTGGCATAGTGATAGTCTTCGAGCGGGATATTATGCCCCTGTAGAAGACTATTCGATTGGCAAACTCAGTGCTGGTAATCATACAATCACAATTGTTGCCGATCCAACGGACGTAGTCAGTGAATCGGATGAGAGCAACAACGAATACACCAAAAATATCAGTATTACTTCCGCAGAGACTATTTCCAAACCCGGCACTCCAACTGGTGATACCAATCCCACCGTTGGTGTTAGTTACACTTACACCACCAGTGGAGCAACTTCGAGTAAGGGACACACCTTAGAGTACCGATTTGACTGGGACGATGGGAGTTACTCTTCTTGGTCTACCTCAAAGAGCGCCAGTCACAGTTGGTCAAGCACAGGGCAATATACAGTGAAGGTCACTGCTCGTTGCCAAACACACACAGATAAGACGAATACTTCAGATGGATTGGTTGTGAACGTACAACAAGAGGAGACTATTTCCAAACCCGGCACTCCAACTGGTGATACCAATCCCACCCTTGGTGTTAGTTACACTTATACGACCAGCGGAGCGACATCAAGTAAGGGACACACTGTGGAATACCAATTTGACTGGGACGATGGGAGTTACTCTTCGTGGTCTACCTCTAAAAGTGCCAGTCATAGCTGGTCAAGCATAGGACAAAAGACAGTGAAGGTAACTGCTCGTTGCCAGACACACACAGACAAGACAAACATCTCAGATGGATTGCTTGTGATTCCTGGTGGAGAACCAATTTCAGGTACAATTACAGATGGCACTACTCCTATAGCCGCTACTGTTGAGGCATGGCAGAACGGTACGCTTGTAAGAAGCACTGACACTCCTGATGGCTCTTATGTATTACATTTACCGCCGGGTGCTTACGCTATAAGAGCTTATTCCGCTGGTTACTACGCGGCGGTGCTGCCTGATGAAATCACACCTCCAGCGACAAATGTCAATCTCTCCCTTACGCAAGCGCCTACTGTTGCTACCACGAATTTTATTTGTGACTTCTGGTGTCAAGATAATACAAAGTTTGATTGGCAAAATCCGCACATCCCAGTGTTAGTGCAAATTGGGGATGTCATAACAGCACAAGACCCAGATGGCATTATCTGCGGCATCACCACCGTTGGCGAATCTGGCACGGACGAAGGAGACTATTTCATTCACGTCTATGGCGATGATGCAACAACACCTGGTGTGGATGAGGGCGCAATAGAAGGAGATACAATTACCTCCTTTATCAATGGATACCCTGCGTCTGTTATCTCTGGCACTCCACAATGGCATTCTGGTAGTTCCTTTGAAGTTTGCCTTGAAGGTCCAAAAAAACCGGCAGAAATACCTCTATGCGCCGGTTGGAATTTCTTTTCATTTAACGTGGAGCCACCTAATAAAGACATTGAAACGGTGCTTGCATCCATTGACGGACTATACACCTATGTCCGCGGGATGGAATGTGGAGGGAAGGCTCTTACTTATGACCCCAGCAGACCTTTTAATGACTTGGAGCAGCTTGAACCACTGCATGGATATGAGATAAAAATGAGCAGTGACGCCATTCTCCCTGTTACGGGGATGCCGGTTAGCGTGACGACACCTATTGCACTTTGTGCAGGATGGAATTTCATCTCCTATCTGCCTGATGTTCCCTGTCCAACCGAAGAGGCATTGGCATCTATTGATGGGCTGTACACCTATGTCCGCGGGATGGAATGCGGCGGGAAGGCTCTTACTTATGACCCCAGCAGACCTTTTAATGACTTGGAGCAGCTTGAGCCATTGCATGGATATGAGATAAAAATGAGCAGTGATGGTACGCTTGTTTATCCCACTTCGAGTTCACTCTTAGCATTCATGCGCACGTCTGTCCCAGAAAAGCAAGAACCTTCCAGCAATCAGGTTCTCATATCGAATCTGGCCCCTGCTCTAAGTAGCGAAGCAATCTCTGGCACCGTGACGGATGGGGTGGATCCCATCCAAAACGCTACTGTCCAAGCATGGCAGAATAACCAGAAGATACAGGAAACGACAACCGCTCCAGACGGCTCGTACACCCTCTCGGGATTGGCAGCAGGCACATACATTGTGCGGGCGCATAAGGAAGGATTCTATGCTACATATCTGGACAATCAGCCAGCGCCGTCAAATGGAGTGAATATAGTTCTGGAATCACTGCCATCTATTATATCAACTAATCTTGTATGTGATTTTTGGAGCATGGATTCAGCTACTTATAGCGGCGAACAGCCCTTGCTACCAATAGGTGATGTGGTGACAGCTATTGACCCGGACGGTGTGATTTGCGGGGTAACAACTGTTGGCGAGTTTGGCACGGATGAAGGGGATTTTTTCCTACACGTCTATGGCGATGATGCAACGACCCCTGGCGTCGATGAGGGAGCAGTGGAAGGGGATACCATCACGCTGATGCTCAACAAATATTATCCGATAAAGGATGTTAATCCCCAACCCGTATGGCACGCCAGTGATTCAATACAGTTAACCTTAGCCCAATTTGACCGTACATTGCCCGTTGGCTTGAGCGCGGTGACAGCGACGTGGATAGGTGACCAGATAATCCTTAGCTGGCAGACCCAGAGCGAAACGAATAATCTGGGCTGGGACGTTTATCGAAGCTTAAGAAAGGATGGAACATACAGAAAAATAAACGCCGCGATGATTGCAGGCGCGGGCACATCCGCCGAGCCGCACACATATCAGTTTGTTGATGAACACGTAGAAGCAGGCAACGCTTATTTCTACTATCTTGAGAATATAGACTTCGACGGCAAACGACACAAATCACATCTAATCCAAGTAGAGATGCTAACAACCCTTGGGCAGATTAAATATTCAGCCCTCTATCCAAATTTCCCGAATCCCTTCAATCCTGAAACGTGGATTCCATTCAAGTTAGCTTCCGATAGTCCTGTTGTGATCGACATTTACGACATCAAGGGCAAACTGGTGAAAAGGTTGGACTTGGGGCATAAAGAGGCAGGATACTATTTGGATAGACGCTCTGCTGCGCATTGGGACGGGCGTTCTCAAACAGGTGAGCGTGTTGCAAGTGGAATCTATCTCTACACGATTAAAGCTGGTAAGTTCACCGCTACCCGCCGGATGGTTGTGGTAAAATAGTTGTCTCTCTTTCATAGCACACGGATTTATTTTTGTCTTGATTTTACACCCATTCCGAAAGTTATTGTAAAATCAAGACGAATATTTGAACGTGAAAATCCGTGTGCCATTTTTTTATCCTTATAGGGGAAAGGAGAAAAATATGAAGTTATCAAAACGTAACGTTGCCTTAATAATTGCATTGTGCTTAACTTTCTCTCTCGCCTTTTCCTTCCTGTTCACGAAAGCAATTGAGCAATCTTCTTCAGCGGTGAATATACCCAAACTGATGAATTACCAGGGGCGTCTCACTGAAAACGGAAATCCAATCACTGGTTCAGTTACAGTTACTTTCTCAATTTATGATGTCCCAACCGGTGGGGCACTGCTATGGACAGAAACGCAAAAGGTAATTGTCACCGATGGCGTGTTTAACGCGCTACTTGGTAGCACCAACCCGCTAACGCCGGCGGTCTTTAGCAGCGGAGAAACTTATCTAGGAATACAGGTAGAAGGCGATGGTGAAATACAACCTAGACAACGGCTCGTTAGCGTTGCGTATGCTTTGTTTGCGCAGGATGCGAATACCGTAGGTGGACAGACACCTTCCGAGATTTTAGCTAGTCATACTCAGGATGTTCCACACATGATATTTATAAGTAGTGAACAAGTTTTCAAGACTACAGAGCCCAGCATGTCTATCACCGTGCCTCCAGAGACACAAATTGCAATCATAAATCTTAGTGCTACTGAACAAAGCTTACAAACGGCTGGGCAAGTTACACTAACAAAGGATGGTTGTATGTCTGCAACTCTTCGTGATATGACAATCAGTGGTTACACATTCACCCAAGTTTCATGGTCTGAAAATACAATCACAATAACAGTTAAGGCAATACCAAGTGGGGTAGATCTTCCTGCTGGAGCGACTGCGTATTTTTATCGTTAATCAATCCCTTTGATAGCATCAAAGGATTATCCCTTTGTGATGAGGAGGTAATTCAATGTCTGAAAAGGAAACTTATGAGGACATATCTTTCCAGCAATTTCATAAAGTGCTTCAAGAAGCGTATGCGAAATTAGCTTCAACGCCAGAAACGGTGCCAGTCAGTCCAGAAGAATTTGAATCATGTATCAACACACTCAATAAGCTGTGGCAAGCGCCGAAGGCTTCGCCCAAAGATTTGATCAGTTCTGCTTTGTCGAGCTTGGCGCGCAAATCCATCAAAGACAAATTGGATTGGATTGATGAACGGTTTTCGGCTGCTATTGAAAATTTTGAGAATGAAACTGAACTCGGCTTGACGCTACTTCAATCCCGCCGGATGTTGCGGGAACAAGTCTGGCCACTTTGTATGATATCACCGTGTCATGAGAGGCTGCTAACATTTTTGATCAATGCTCTGGATAGAACAAGACCGAAATCTATCACGAAATCTCAATTGAATGTGCTTAAAGAAAATATAGTTTTGTTGGCAGAAAAAGAAATCACAGTCGAGATATTAGAGGAGGCGGAATATGCCCTGCTCACCATCGAATGAACGAGAACAACCTCCGCTCTTTTTGGAAACTACCATTCAAATTGAACGGGTGGTAGGACTGCCCGAACGCAAAGAAGCTATCAAGAATCGAATAGCATGCAGATGTTTGAGAACTTCGACACTCGTATTGCGAGAGTTCAAAGAACGCCTTCTACACAAGTGTATTTTTCTGTTGGAATTGGTGTTGCGCTATGAGCATCGCGCTGATGTAGAGACCGCGATTAGTCAGATGTTCAGCGACACCAAAATTCTGCTTCAACTTTGGGCGCAGGTTCAGCGTGAAACCATCGGAGACGGAGCTTATGATAGAGAATTGGTTATCGAAACCTTAAAAAGCTACATCGAAGGTGGATTGGAAAAAAGATTTTGCGGTAAGCCGAAGGCGTCCGTTGCTTCTTGCATACCTTCAGTTGAGGTAAGCAATGATACTTCCTGTGAGATTGCCCCCGAAGAAGTGCGCATCGAACACGGATTTTATGTGCTCAACGTGTACTGTAACCGCAGGAAAGTAAACTGCAACTTGCCTGCGTTCATTGAAAAGCATGAGAACGCTTTTCTTGCTATGCAAAGGAGAATCCCAAACGCCAAAACCAAAGACGAACGGGATGAGTTGAGCAAGATTGTCGCTGTCTACCAAGACGCAAAAAATCGCAACGATTTTAATCGTGTAAAGGGACAACGCAATTGTAATACCCTGAGTGATGCCACAATTGCCCTTGAAGCAAGAGACGCTATTATCTACACAACCGACAGAGATTTTGAGTACATCTGCCCGGTTTGCAACAGGAGATTTATTCGCGAAACAACCAAAGATTGATTACAAAAAATGAGGAGAAAACTTCAATGTATATCAAAAAGAACACCCTTATCGGGATTATCGCAACAAGCATAATTGCCTTATTTGCTGTCGTTTTCGTCGTTGCCCAATCTATCACAGGCAGTGGGCAACCTGTACCTAACTACCTGAATTATCAGGGAAAATTGATCAATCCAGCTACCGGACAGCCTATCCCAGATGGCAATCACAGCGTCACTTTTCGCATCTGCGATGCCGAAACCGGCGGTGGGATACTGTGGGATGATACATATACTGTGGAAACGACGAATGGTCTCTTCAATACGTTGCTCGGTCCGATTGATGCCTCAGTGTTCGACGGTTCAGACCGCTGGATGGAAATTGAAGTTGATGGAGAGACTATCAGCACTCGCCAGATAATTGTCAGCGTTGCCTACGCGATAAGGGCGACAAGCGCAGCGGATGCTGATACTCTTGGAGGGAAACCACCATCTGAGTTTGTCACGAATCCACTTGAGGGGAATTTTACTGTAAATAACGGCAGTGTTCTATTTGCTGGAACAACCGGTGCAACTCCTGCTTCTGGAGCCGGCGTCAGGATGATGTGGATTCCAGAGAAAGCGGCATTCAGGGCCGGAGAGGTGTTTGGAGATGGATGGGATGCTGATAATATTGGAAATCGCTCATTTGCGATGGGGTCTGGCACGGCAAGCGGAGACTGTTCCATTGCTATGGGTAGTGGAACAGCAAGCGGATACGGTTCTATTGCTATAGGTCTTGGCACAAAGGCAATCGGACAAGGTTCCACCGCAATAGGCTGGGAGACAACAGCGAGCGAATACTATTCCACCGCAATGGGTCAAAAAACAACGGCAAGCGCCCAGTATTCCACTGCGATGGGTAATTACTCAAAAGCAAGCGGAACAGTTTCTACTGCGATGGGCTTTAATACGGAGGCAAGCGGAGACTTTTCCATTGCGATGGGTTACGAGTCAAAGGCAAGTGGGAGCAGTTCCACTGCGATGGGTTCTAGCACAATGGCAAGCGGGGGCGGTTCCACGGCGATGGGAGTAAGCACAACGGCAAGCGGAAACTATTCCACCGCGATGGGGAAAAATGCTTCTACAAATGATAAGAAGGGTTCTTTTGTATATGGAGATGACTCACCTTCTGCCGTCGGCGACGTCAAGGCTACAACAGACAATCAATTTATGGTTCGAGCTGCAGGAGGGACGATTTTTTATTCAAATTATAGCCTTACTGCGGGTGTTTCACTCGCTCCTGGTGGCGGTTCATGGTCAAGTGTTTCGGATAGAAATAAAAAAGAGAACTTCAAGGAAGAATATGGAGAAGAAGTGCTTAGTAAAATCGCGGGGATGCCTATCTTCAGTTGGAACTATAAGTCGCAGGATTCATCCATCCGTCATTTAGGTCCAACAGCCCAGGATTTTCATGCAGCATTTCACCTGGGGGAAAATGATACCACGATTACTACCACAGATATTGATGGCATCAACATGCTTGCCATCCAGGCGTTAGAAAAAAGAACGACGGAGTTGAAAGCCAAAATAGAGGAGTTGGAAAAAGTAATATCAGAGTTTGCTGAGGTGAAAGCTGAAAACGCGGAAATGAAAAGGAAGATGGCTCAATTTGAAGCTGCATTGCAAAAGATTGAAGCGTTGACGGCTACTCCGGGAAATTTTGATGGGAGTGGAACGGGCAGGATTACAAAATTAGGAGAGAATTAAAATGTATCTCAAAAAGAACGCCCTTATCGGGCTTATCACAATCAACGCAATAACTTTATTTGCTGTCGTTTTCGTCGTTGCTCAATCTATCACAGGCAGTGGGCAACCTGTACCCAACTATCTGAATTATCAAGGCAAACTGACCGATCCAAGCACGGGACAACCGATACCAGATGGAAACCACAACGTAACTTTTCGCATCTGCGATGCTGAAACAGGAGGCAGTACACTGTGGAATGACACATATCTTGTGGAAACAAAGAATGGTTTGTTCAATCAACTACTCGGTCCGATTGATGCCTCCGTGTTTGATGATCCAGACCGCTGGGTAGAAATAGAAGTTGATGGAGAGACTATAAGCACTCGCCAAAGAATCGTTAGTGTTGCCTATGCTATAAGAGCCACAAGCGCTGGAAATGCCGACACTCTTGAAGGCAAACCGGCATCGGAGTTCGCGGCAGCGACTCATTCACATGATGGATTATTAACAGCCGCGCAAAAAAATGAATTGACCGGCGGGGGTCAAACAACGCTGCATAGTCACCCAGGTTTAACAAATTTCAAATTTGGAACTGCTAAATTTACATTTTCTGAGCCAGGGCCTATTACGATTACTGGACTTGGATTTCAACCGAGAGTAGTTCAAATTTTCACAACTTCTGGCCCATACTACTACTCGTCAATGGGTATTTCAGATGGCACTAATAATAGTTGTGTTTTTAATGGGAATAATGCTTCAACAGGAGTTAAGACTAATAAGGCTTGGTATATACAATTTAATTCTGATGACCGTCATGAGGGAGTCTGTGATAATTTTGACCCAGATGGTTTCCGTTTAAATAATACCGTAGTTCATGTTCCAAATGACATATTCATTTTATGGATAGCATATAAGTAACCTTCATTTGATGGAGAGATTGTGGCCAAACAACGTAGAAGATTAGCCAACAAACGCAAGGAGGTAATAATGCATACGAATAGGTTTCTAACAATTTCTATCGTGTTTATTATATTAATGTTTTTAGCAAGCATAGCGAGAGCAGATTACGCGCTGGAAGCAAGCACATTCACAACCGCTGGCGGACAGGGCGACTCAATTACTTACGGATTGTTCTCATCATTTGGCCAACAACAACCTATCGAAGTACCAGTGGGTGATGCAACAAGCCCTAGCTTCCAGCTTTTTGCAGGATTCTTATCCGTAGCAATGGTAATCTCCGTGCCGCCCACCATCGAGAATATAAACCCAGATAGTGCTTGTCAAGGGATGGACAACCTGAATGTAATAATCACCGGCACGAATTTCCAAAGCGACGCAACCGTGGAGTTCAGTGGGACAGGTATCACGATAAACTCCACAACCGTAGACAGCGATACGCAAATCACGTTGGATATCTCCGTTGCTTCTACAGCAGATACAAGCAGTCGGCACGTAACAGTAACCAATCCTGACGATGAGAGCTATACACTTGAAAATGGATTTACGGTAAATGCTACGCCTACCATTACCAATATCGATCCAAACCAGGTCGCACAGGGCGAAACGGTGGACATGGTTATCACCGGCACTGGCTTCCAAGATGGTTTCGATACGCAGGCTACTCAACCCAAGGGTTTGACAGTGAGTTTCTGTGATGGCATCACGAAGAATTCAACAACTGTTGATAGTAGTACACAGATCACCGTCAACATCACCGTCTCGGAAACAGCAACGCTTGGGCCATGCCAGGTCACAGTGACAAATCCAAGCGATTGCGAAGGGATAGGAGAATTTACTATTATAGAGCCCAGTGGAGAACCAATCTCAGGTACAATTACAGATGGTACTGTTCCAATAGCTGCTACTGTTGAGGCATGGCAGAATGGTATACTGGTAAAAAGTACAGATACTCCCGATGGGTATTATGTATTACACTTGCCGTCGGGTGTTTACGTGATAAGAGCTTATTCCGTTGGTTACTATGCTACGGTACTTTCGGAAGAAATCACTCCTCCAGCAACGGATGTAAATCTTTCTCTTACACGAGCGCCTACTGTAACGACTACGAATAAAGTGTGCGACTTTTGGTGCCAAGATAATACAAAAATGGATTGGCAAACTCATCATATCCCTGTGTTAGTACAACTTGGGGATGTCATAACAGCCCGTGATCCAGATGGCATTATCTGCGGCATCACCACTGTTGGCGAATTTGGCACTGACGAAGGGGATTACTTCATTCACGTCTATGGCGATGATGCAACGACTCCCGGCGTCGATGAGGGCGCAATAGAAGGAGATACCATCACCTTCTTCATCAATGGAAATCCCGCGTCAGTTATCTCTGGCACTCCACAATGGCATTCTGGCGGTTCCTTTGAAGTCTGCCTTAGCGCTACCACTACAAGGTTAGGGGATGTAAGCGGAAATGGGCAAATAACCGCTTACGACGCTGCTCTAATCCTCCAGCATGTTGTTTCCTTAAGAAAGCTTTCAGACATTGAGCAAGAAAGAGCCGATGTCACCGGCGATGAAACAATTAGCGCACTTGATGCAGCTTTGATTTTACAATACACTGTAGGGCTTATAACAAACTTCCCAGGTGATAGCGCACCTGTTGCTCCAGCTTTGAATCCAAAAAACGAAATCAAGCTCCTTACTGAAGCTATTGAAAAGCTCGACACTACCCATCTTGACAAGGAACAAAAAAAGGTTTTAGAGCAATTAAAGCATGTAGTATCTCAGAAACTACTGCCAACTCATACAACATTTTTGCAAAACTTCCCAAACCCGTTTAACCCAGAGACTTGGATTCCGTATCAGTTGAGCAAAGAAGCTGACGTTAATATAAGCATCTACAATATTAAAGGGCAACTGATACGAAAGATTTCTCTCGGACATAAACAAGCTGGCTATTATTTAGACAAATCAAAAGCTGCTTATTGGGATGGAAAGAATAACGCTGGTGAAAAAGTCGCCAGTGGAACGTATTTTTATCAGATATGGGCTGGAGATTTTAAAGCAATGCGAAAGATGTTCATTTTAAAGTGATAAGCACCGACATTTTTCCCGCGAAAAAAGGAGGTAAGCTAAGTGAAGAATATCCTTACAAGAAGCATTCTAACTTGTTTTATACTTTTTTGTTTAGCCAGCCTAAGCTATGGGAAAACTATTCATGTACCCGGAGATTATGCAACTATTCAAGCTGCGATTGATGCGGCTTCAAATGGCGACACAGTGCTGGTAGCCGACGGAACATATACAGGTGCTGGTAATAAGAACTTGGATTTCAAAGGCAAAGCTATCACTGTCACATCAGAAAATGGTCCGGAGAATTGTATCATTAACTGCGAGAATGATGGTAGAGGTTTCTATTTCCACAGTAGGGAAGATGGTTCATCGGTGGTTAGTGGATTTACCATAAAGAACGGCTTGGACTACGGCGGCGGGATTTATTGCGAGGACGACTCTTCCCCTACTATACAGAACAACATCATTGAGGGGAACTCCACAGGCCCCAACAACTACGGCGGTGGGATTAGTTGTTACGAATCTTCCCCCACTATAACAAACAACATCATTAAGGGGAATTCTGCAATCTTCGACGGCGGCGGGATTTTTTGCGCAGGCTCTTCCCCCGTTATACAGAACAACATCATTGAGGGGAATTCTGCACGAGTCGGCGGCGGGATTAATTGCAGATACTCTTCCTCCACTATACAGAACAACATCATTGAGGGGAATTCTGCAGACTGGTACGGCGGCGGAATCTATTGCGGTTGGTCTCCTTCCCTCACTATACAGAACAACATAATCAAGAATAATTCTGCAGGCGATGACGGCGGCGGGATTTTTGGTGATCGCTCTTCCTTCACTATACAGAACAACATCATTGAGGGGAATTCTGCAAGTACTCACGGCGGCGGGATTTATTGCTACGAATCTTCCCCCACGATAACGAACGATACTATCACGGGGAATGAAGCATCAAATGGTGGCGGGATTTCCTGCAGGGTTGACTCTCATCCGACGGTTCTCAACACCATCCTCTGGGCGGATAGTCCGTATGAGATTTATATTGACGGCTCATCAGGAATAGACATCACTTATTCGGACATTCAGAGCGGTTGGGAAGGCAAGGGCAACATCGATGCTGACCCGCTATTTGTAGATCCAGACAATGGCGATTATCACTTACAAGCTGGTTCTCCATGTATAGATGCTGGCACACCTGAAGGTGCACCGCCTGATGACATCGAAGGCAATCCCAGAGATGAGTTTCCAGACATGGGGGCTTATGAATATTCACCACCACCTGATACCACACCCCCAACTCCCAACACCATTGCTTCCATTGTCGCTGTATACTCAACCCAGATAGATGTAACCTCCACAGAAGCCACAGATGAAACGCCACCCGTATACTATCGTTTGGATGGGCAGTATTATGATAGTGCGTCATGGGGCGATAGCGGTGGAGGAGTCAGTGATTATGATTATTCGACGACCAGACCGAATCCCTGGTCTGATACTAATCTCGTTGAAAATGGATGGTATCGCTATCGCCAAAGGGTCAAGGATTCGGCAACACCTCCAAATGAGTCTGAATGGTCAGATTGGGTCGAGAAGGCGACTTTACTAAATCCGCCAGAAAATGCTGAAATCACTTTTGCAAATATCACGACAACGGGAATGGATTTAACGGTAGCAATTCCTCCCAAGCCGTCGGGATTAGGCGAAACTGGAGCTTATTTTGATATAATCACCGGCGAAGGACAGGGAAGCGGGGCAACTGACAGAGGCTTTGCGGATGATTACACTGCCGAGTACACGAATCTCAACCCCAACACGCAATATGGGTGGAAAGTGAAATACCGCAATCGCGATGGTGTTGAAACGGCTTATAATCCAACTGAGCAAAAAAGATACACCCTCGCCAATACGCCATCAGCGCCGACTGTGAGTAATCCCACTGAAACAACGTTGGATGTTACGATAAATCCCAACGGCAATCCAGACTACACGCTCTTTGCCATCTACAACGTCACAGGCGGCTACTACGTCGATGCTGACGGCGGCAGTAACGGTGATACGGAGGTCTGGCAAACCGAAAGTGATTGGGGAACAGTTACAGTAAAAAATCTCATACCTAATACCACTTATAAATTTCAAATTAAAGCAAAAAATGGGGATGGTGTCGAAACTGATTTAGGCCCTGCCGCTTCAGGAACCACAGTAGAGTCAGTTCCCACAACTATTTTGACTATTGTTCCTTCCAGCTTCAGCATAGACTCTGGCAAATGTCAGTTTTTAATCGCTACTTTGAGAGATGAGAACGATATTCCCATATCTGGAAGGAGTATCAGATGGGAAGCTACTTGGGGAGCCTTCTATCCTGATAGTGGAATTACTGATGCTTCAGGACAAGTTTTTACATACTACTATGCTACTTGGGTGGATTCTGAGACTTCGGTAACAATCACAGCCTTCTTTACAGGGGATGAAACTTACTTGGGGAGCAGCGATACTGCCACAGGAACAATAGCTCCCTTACCTACACAAATGGATAGCCCTCTGGGTTCTTTCAACCCATGGTCTCCAAACCAGACTCCTCCACTCAGTGAGATTCCACCTGGTGTGATTCAAATAGGAGTCTCTGCTTCTGGCTTTAATCCAAGTGAATTCAGAGTTGTCTCAGGTTATGTTGTTTCCTTAACTGTGACCAGTTTGGATGAGTGGACTCATGTTTTTAAGTTTGAAGATTCTACCTTATCAGGTGTCGCAATTGGACTTTCCTCTGGTGAAACTAGGGGAATTTCCTTCATAGCGCCAGCCCCTGGGGATTATACTTTCTATTGTGATGTACCAGGGCATCGTGAAAGAGGTGAAGTCGGCGTGATGCATGTGCTTGCTGTTGATACTACTCCACCGACGATGCCTATTGTGGTAGATGATGGCGAATACTCTTATAATCTCACACAGCTTCATGCAAGATGGACGTCTTCTGATTCAGAATCGGAAATAGTTGAATATCAATACTGTATAGGCACGGCACCTGGGACGCAGGATGTAGTGAGTTGGACATCGGTAGCAACTCCGGAGGTAACTCATATCAATCTTAATTTGAGTCCAGGGGTAACTTATTACTTCGCTGTCAAGGCTAGAAATGTAGCTGATTTGTGGAGTGATATAGGGACGAGTGATGGGATAACAATCGTTGCTGACCCTACTCCGCCAGTTACTCCCATTGTCATTGACGATGGCGAATATACTTCTGCAACCAATCAACTCCATGCTAGCTGGAGTTCCTCAGACCCTGAATCAGGCATCATTGAATATCAATATGCTATTGGAACCTCCCCTGGAACCACTGATGTTGTCAATTGGACTTCAGTAGGAATCGAAACGGAGGTAACCAAAGGTGATTTGAATTTAACTCAGGGGATAACCTATTACTTTTCCGTTAAGGCGAAGAATGGGCAAGGTTTATGGAGCGAGATAGGAACAAGTGATGGCATAACCGTTAATCCCTCGCTTGTTAACACCACTTTGACTATTGTTCCTTCCAGCTTCAGCATAGACTCTGGCAAATGTCAGTTTTTAATCGCTACTTTGAGAGATGAGAACGATATTCCCATATCTGGAAGGAGTATCAGATGGGAAACTACTTGGGGAGCCTTCTATCCTGATAGTGGAATTACTGATGCTTCAGGACAAGTTTTTACATACTACTATGCTACTTGGGTGGATTCTGAGACTTCGGTAACAATCACAGCCTTCTTTACAGGGGATGAAACTTACTTGGGGAGCAGCGATACTGCCACAGGAACAATAGCTCCCTTACCTACACAAATGGATAGCCCTCTGGGTTCTTTCAACCCATGGTCTCCAAACCAGACTCCTCCACTCAGTGAGATTCCACCTGGTGTGATTCAAATAGGAGTCTCTGCTTCTGGCTTTAATCCAAGTGAATTCAGAGTTGTCTCAGGTTATGTTGTTTCCTTAACTGTGACCAGTTTGGATGAGTGGACTCATGTTTTTAAGTTTGAAGATTCTACCTTATCAGGTGTCGCAATTGGACTTTCCTCTGGTGAAACTAGGGGAATTTCCTTCATAGCGCCAGCCCCTGGGGATTATACTTTCTATTGTGATGTACCAGGGCATCGTGGAAGAGGTGAAGTCGGCGTGATGCATGTGCTTGCTGTTGATACTACTCAGCAAATTTCTGGCATTATTACAGATGGCGTTAATCCTATATCCGCTACTGTCCAAGCATGGCAAGACGGGACAATGGTGAAGGAAGTAGATATTCCTGATGGTTATTATGTGATTTCAGGCCTGCAGCCTGGCACTTACGCGATAAGAGTTTATTCCGCTGGTTACTACGCGGCGGTGTTTCCTGATGAAATCACGCCTCCAGCGACGGATGTCGATCTTTTTCTTGAGCGAGCGCCTAATGTAACGACTACGAATAAAGTGTGCGACTTCTGGTGCCAAGATAATACAAAATTTGATTGGAAAACTAAGCACATCCCGGTGCTAGTGCAAATTTGGGATGTGGTTACAGCGAAGGATCCAAATGGGGTGATATGCGGCATTACTGCGGTTGGGGAGTCTGGCACTGACGAAGGGGATTACTTCATTCACGTTTATGGTGATGATATAACAACACCTGGCGTGGATGAGGGCGCACAGGAGGGAGATATAATCACCTTCTTCATCAATGGATTTCCAGCGTCCGTTCTTTCTGGAACTCCACAATGGCATTCTGGCGGTTCTTTTGAAGTCTGCTTGAGCGCTACCACTACAAGGTTAGGGGATGTAAGCGGAAATGGGCAAATAACCGCTTACGACGCTGCTCTAATCCTCCAGCATGTTGTTTCCTTAAGAAAGCTTTCAGACATTGAGCAAGAAAGAGCCGATGTCACCGGCGATGAAACAATTAGCGCACTTGATGCAGCTTTGATTTTACAATACACTGTAGGGCTTATAACAA
>Ga0209979_1001361_pt1 | contig 27203 bp, 12 predicted proteins | sample AnhtaG_FD_183114 | JGI IMG/M metagenome (GOLD analysis project Ga0209979, IMG submission 183114) | Deep subsurface microbial communities from Anholt, Denmark to uncover new lineages of life (NeLLi) - Anholt_01485 metaG (SPAdes) (version 2) | ecosystem: Environmental > Aquatic > Marine > Oceanic...
GGCATTGGACCTCACCGAAGAAGTATGGACTGTTTTGAAGTATATTTTGTATCCGGTTCATGTCAGCGACTTTCAGCGTCAGGACTGGGCCGAGCAGCGTAACAGCGTGCTGGAATCAGCCGTTGATTGTTATAAACGTAATAAAACTTTACCAATATCATGAGGTAGTACCAAAATTGTGGAATCGCCGCAAAGCGGCGATGACTTCCTTAATTTTACATTTTGCTCTTTGATTTTTGAATTTTCCTTGTAAGGCTCTTAAAAAGCGACCGAATGTTAAAAAAGCCGCCAATTGTAACAACCACAGCGAGACCGGCAAAAATGGCAAGGCTCGCAAAGAAAAAGATTGACCAGAAATTAATCCAGAAATTCATATCTTGTTACTCCTTATGCTCGCCGGCTCGACCGCGGTCGGGAAACAGCAGGGAACCGACTACCATCAGCACCACGGCCAGAGTTATAACGGTCAGTCCGACAGTCGCACTCGATACCTCAATGCCCAGCAGGGCTTGAACCGGCTTTAATCCTGAGAGGGCGCCAAACCCACATATTAAGGCCAAATATGCTCCAACTTTACTGGCACGTCTCCAGTAAATACCAAAGACCAGCAATGCGATGGCTCCGGTAAAGTAAATGGCCCCGGAAATCGCCATATAATCCCACAAATCCTGTTTCAGTGGATACCAGAGTCCCCAGACCAGAATAAAAATGCCGATAGCTACGATAAAGATTCGTGTCAGCAGCAAACGCGCCTTTGATGACAATCCTTTTTTAAACCACGGCGCCACCACATCCTGGGTCAGGACCGAACTCCAGCACAACAGGTAACTGTCGTGGGTGGACATAAACGCAGCCAGCATACCCGCTGAAACAATCCCGATAAATCCGGCAGGAAGGATTTGACTTAGAAAGACCGGCATTGCCATCAGAGTCACCTGAGCATCTGCAGGGCCGCCCTGCGGGAGAAAAATGCTTTTCAGCGACTCGTGCTCGGGCTGGGCGATATAGACAAAAGCGCAAATTCCAAAAAAGTACGGTATCAGAAATCTAATCAGAAATCCCACTGAAGCAAAGGTATAAAGCCGCTTAACTGTTCTGATGCTGTCGGCGGAGCAGGCGCGTATTACAGCCGTCTGCCAGATCGCACAATTGACCAGACCCAGGAAGAACATCCATACCACATAAGAAGTACCGAATCCTTCGCTGTGGAACGGATTAAAACCCGCTTCTCCCTGCAGCTCGGATACTGTCTCAATAATGTTACCCCAGCCCAAATGTCTAATGGCCAGCACACTCGTAGCCAAAAGAGCGAACGATAAAACCACGAACTGGATATAGTCGAGAACCACTACCGAGACCATTCCGCCCAGAGTGGTGTATAATAATACCATCCCGAGCAGAACGCTCATTATAATCTTAAGTTCATATTCCGAGGTCATCCCGGTGATGCCCATTACGAAAATGGAACCGGCTTTAAGGAACATTCCCATATTGAGGATGCCGGACAAGGCCAATATGATTCCACCTAAAATTCGGACGCCATGCCCGAATCGCCTCTCGTAAAATTCCGGGATAGTCATTACTCCCATACGTCGCAACGGCACCACGATAAACCCGGTCAGGCCCACAACTAAAGCTACAACAGCAGAGGCCAATGCTATGTGAAAGGCGGCGAAACCGCCGGTAAAGCCCTTCTGGGCCGAGTACATGACCGTAACCAAGCCTAACTCGGTCCCAATCATCGTGGCAACCCCAAGGAAAGTCTTCAGGCCTCGCCCCGCAACGATGAAATCTGTTACATTGCTGACGTACCGCCTTATATAAACCCCAACAGCTACAATGACGAGTAGATAGCCGATAACGATGCACCAGTCTAAACGCCCAAAGTGGGTCTCAATTCCAAGAGCATTAAAGTCCATATTATCTCCCGCTTACTGTCAGAAGTCAGATGTCAGAAGTCAGATTATCTGTCCTCTTTCCTCAGGTTCAAAGCAGCCACTCGTGCATCAACAGCGCCTTTTTGCAGAGCTCTCGGTATTTGTTCTGTTCCTTTGAACCCTCGTGTCCGGCAGCTCCTTCCTTCCACGCCGAACGCGCATCTTCAGGACGTCCAAGGGCCTCCAGTGCCTTTCCCCTCCAGTACTGGGCCGGGGCCTCCTGAGGTTTGTTCGACCGGCCAACGCCTATGTTTTCCGGATATGTCAGAGCCGCATCAAAGTCCTCCAAAGCTGCTTTGAGATTTTTATCTTCAAGGCGCTTGCGCCCTCGCTCCAAGTGTGCTTTGTTGAATATGTCCCACGTGATTGTCTGGCCTTCCCAGTTGACAAAGTACGGCGTAGATTCGAGCAAATCAATTGCATCGCTGTACCTTTGCTCATCGAGATAAGCCTGGGCGAGCATGATAATTACGTCTGCACGTCTCATCTTCTCCCCCGCCGTTTTGCTTCGCAAAATCGAAGCAGCGGGGGGCGTAGATTCGAGGACCTTTATCGCTTCGGGACGTTTATTTCCGGCCAGGAGAATATCCGCTAAGTCACGGTAGAGGGTCTGGTCTTTCGGCCGAGCGGAGATGGCTCTACGGTAGAGCTCTTCAGCCTTCGCCAGGTCATTCCCCACTGCCCAGCAATAAAGCCCGAGATTGCGAAATGCGATACTCAACGACGCGTCCAGCTCGCCGGCCCTTTGCCAGTGAGAGCGGGCTTCATCAAGCCGGCCAAAATTCCCGTAAAGATTTCCCAGGTGCAGATGTGCATAGGCATCGTCAGGATTTTCTTTAATAGCGTATTTGAATACTTCCACCGCTTCAGGACGAGATGGAAAGACGTAATCGGTGTAAGTCCTGGCAGCCTGGCTAAGATAGGCCCCGGCACTCTTCTGGTCGCCCTGCAGCGACGCGAAATAGGCAAGATAATAGATTGGCAGAGGACTGCGTTCAGCTTGGGGAACTGCTTCGAGGCACACCGCCGAAAGCAGTCTGGCCGCTTCATCCACCAGTCCCAGCTCTGCGAAAACGAGACTCGTCTCCAACATTTCAAAATCATCTTCGCCGACGAAAGCCCGTGCTTCCCGCACAAAAGGCTTCATTTGGCTTTTGTTTTGCAGCGCCTTCAGTGCCCTCGGGACCAGGTCGGTGGGGTTTTGGGCAATTCTTTCTCTGGTCTGTTTGTATGCCGACCAGGTGTTCTCTGCAGCATACAAGGCCAGCAACAAATGATTTTTCACCCTGGTGTCCCTCGGATTCAGCCGGACTGCTTTCTGGAAGACCTCCACGGCCTTTGTGTAATCTCCCAAACGCATATAAGCACGACCAGTTAGGTCATAGCCGAGAGAAGCGGTCCCAAAGCATCGCGCCGCCTGGTTTGCGCACTTGAGCGTTTCCTTTTCGTTTCTTAGCTTTAAATGGCTTACGCCCAAAAAGTACCACGACAATCCGTCACCGCCGTCTCGGTCCAGGGCCTTTTCCAATCGCCCCGCTGCGTCTTCGTAAAGACCCGCTTCGATATCGAGCACCGCAAGGCCCCGCAGCGCAGGCGAATATTGCGCGTCTTCCGCCAGAGCTTTTTCATAGTACTCACGCGCCTTTTTCCGGTCTGTCGCCAGGTCATACTTTCGACCTTTGCGGTACTTCTCCTCGACGGTGAGCTGCTCATCCGGTTTCTCTACAAACCTGGAGGGCTCGGGCGCAGAAACCCTGGGAATCGGCAAAGGGGTAACGAAGGAAGCCAGAACATCTCCACGGTTTGTCTTGATTACTACCTCGACGGGCGACTGCGGTCCGTAAGGACTCCTTAGGAGAGCCGGGGAAAGCGTCACTACCTGGGGCTTCTCGGGAGAGAGGTCAAGGCGCTTTTTGAGAAGTTCCCGATTTTCCTGGGAAACGGTACAACTTGCCCCGCGGAACTTACCCGTTGTGAGTATACGCAATTGGAGCTTACCTTTCTCGTGGTCAGTCTGAATAGCTACATCCTTCGTGGCGTATTCGAAACCTTCGCCGAGCCCGTGGACGGGATACCACCATTCCTGCCACGACACCTCTTGTCTCGGCAACAGCATACCATAGTCGGACTGTGTCGGCAGCGGCCCGCTCTGGACCTCAATGTATGGGCCGTCCTCATCGGTCAGGTTCTTCTGGCTTACCAGGCCGAAGTCCCAGGTCCCCCATGTCCAGGCCTTTTTCCCGCTGAGCTCGTGGTGGTTGGCCACTTGCACGATTCCACGGTCCATATCCACATCGTAAGCTCCAAAGAAGTCGAACGCGCAGTTGACAGCAAAAACAGATGCCCACGTCTCGTGGTTCTTGAGCCAGGACAGGTCCTTGCCTTCGTGGATGGGCCAGGAGAAAAAACTGGTTCCGTGATGGTCTGTCCCGAGAGTCATAGGATAGATAAATCGCGTGCCGGGTCGGTTGGGGAAAGCGGTGCAGTTCCAGAAGTAGTATGGGTGCATCCCATCCGTGGGATTAAAGATGCGAATACGCTCGTCCAGGTATGCCTTACCCGGATGCAAAGTGACCCGCGCGGTCCAGTGGGTCCGAAAGATTTTCTCGATGTTGCTTACTTCGATGTATGCCGAGCCGTCCGTATTCCTGCCGATGAGTGCATCGACCGGCGAGAGAATCGTGACGGTGTGTCCATGAGGCCCGAAGTTCCATTCGACCCCGCCGCTTATCCAGGCGCCGCGCATAGCAATCATACCCGGCTTAATCACGCTGTTGATATGAAACATCTCTTTTCCTTCGGTCTTGTCAAAAACCGAATGGAGACGGCCGCCCAGCTCGGGCAGGCAGGTGATTTTCAGGTATTCATTTTCAAGAAATAAGGCTTTGTAAGTTCGGTCCGCCCTGGTCCTGTAGAGGTGGTCCTGCATTGTATAAGGATAGACGATGGTGCCGCGGACCGTAGTCGAGAATTTGACCTGGCCTTCCAGTGCCCAGAACTTGGGATTAACATCCTCTGCCCATCCGTAGGTGGGAATTGTTATGGTGCCCTCCCACGCTTTCACCTTTGCCCAGCTCGACCGCGGAAGCGTTAAAGACAGCCCAATGAAAAGCAAAACGATAAGCCGCCTTCGACGGAATTTCGAATTTTTGATAAGACTTCTCATAATTATCACCTCGCATTCTAATTTGCCTTGCCGGCATTACGAAAGAACAAAAAAACTCACTTCAACCGGATTTTTCCAGATAATCGTCTGCAAAACTTGGATAAGCAATGTCTGGCACTAATAGCGTAAACCAAAAGTACCAAAGCGCCAAGACGGTTTTTGGGGCCCCCAAACTTCCGTCGATGCGGCGCCGGATGACGCACATTCTTTCGCGTTTGGCCCCGTTAGAGGGACCCTGCCTTGCGGTCCGCAGGACACCTTGCGGTGGAACCCAAATCGCCCTTTTTGGGAGGGTTGGGCGCATTTATGGAATTTCTAACGGGGCCCACGAACAGTACAATTTGAAATTTGAGATTTCAAATTTAAAATTCTTCTTGGTTCAGTTGCCGCAACAGAATTTCTTTAGTACAATAAAGCATAAATTCTTGATATAATCTTCCCCCGTACCAATTGAGCTTAGTGGCACGGGCTTCCAGCCCGTGAAAAACACGGCCAAGATGGCCGTGCCACACAGAAAGGATAAGTGCTTATGAAAGGAAGAAGCCGAATCTTTATAACGTGTGCCTGTCTTTTGGCAATTGTCTCCATCTTTTTGGCGACAAGAGCTGAGCCCCCCTTCTTGCTTTCACAAGAAAGCAGGGGGGCGTCGGAGCGACGGGCCAAACAGATCCTCGATGCCACGGGTGTCAAAGGCGGTCTCGTTGTCCACATTGGTTGTGGTGACGGGAAGTTGACAGCGGCCCTGCACGTTAGTGATCGCTATACGGTTCATGGACTCGAAGCAGACCCGGCCAAGGTTGCCGAGGCGAGAAGCTATATCCAGGCGCAGGGCATCTACGGGCCTGTCTCTGTTGAGCGGTATTCGGGATTGATACTTCCGTACACGGATAATCTAATCAACCTGATTGTCGTGCAGGATGCGGGCAAGGTTTCTATGGACGAAGTGATGCGGGTCCTTGTGCCCAACGGTGTAGCCTACATAAAGAAAGGTGGTAAATGGACTAAAACAGTTAAACGCTGGCCAAAGGAGATTGATGAATGGACACATTTTCTTCATGACGCAAGCAACAACGCTGTTGCCCACGATTTTGTCGTCGGACCACCGCGAAGTCTCCAGTGGGTTGCGCCGCCGCTGTGGCTTCGAAGCCATGAAACACCGTCGGGGATTCAGGCGCCCGTCTCGGCCGCCGGCCGACTGTTCTACTTCTTCGACGAAGGACTCATCGGCATCACCGACGAGCGTCTGCCTGACCGTTGGTCGCTTGTTTGCCGAGACGCTTTCAATGGCAGGCTGCTTTGGAAGCGGTCGCTCGACTCCTGGGGCTGGCGCCAGTGGAGCCTGGAGCGATGGCAGGGAAAAGACTGGACAAAGTTGCGGGCTGGACGAACCGATGTGCCTGCCGAAAATCAGCGTCGAATCGTGGCCGACGGCGACCGGCTCTATACAACCCTCGCATACCGAGCCCCCATGTCGATTCTGGATGCGGCCACCGGCGATATCATTACTACGGTCGAAGCAACGCGGGGCACGAGTGAGATATTGGTCAGTGATGGCATCGCCGTTGCCTACACTCGAGGAGTGCCGAAAGGCACCGCTCAGCGCAAGGGAGCTAAGGGTGTAGCTGGAGCAGCGTTGGTTGCTGTCCAAGGCCGGACGCCAAAGGTGCTCTGGGAGGAGCAGATAGGTCAGATCCGCCCTCTGGCATTGGCGATTGACAACGGCCGAATCATTTATCTGAGCGGGAAAAACCTCGTTGCGCGCGATTTGAAGGATGGCCGCGAGCTGTGGAGGGTTCAACCTAAGTTCACCACACCGAGGACGCTGCTTACCGTTGACGATGTTATCGTCATGCAAGGTGGAAGGTTCGTCGGAGCTTACGATGCGACGAACGGCAAGCCGCTCTGGCAGAAAACCGTGCCGCCGATCGGCGGGGGCGAAGGGGATGACCTGTTCGTAATCGATGGATTGGTTTGGCGCGGGATGCTTAGCGCCGACGACAAGGGCAAACCGGTACGCAAGAGCCCGAATGTGCTGGTCATCGGTTGGGACCTTCGCTCGGGCGAGGAGAAGAAGCGAATCTTCGTCAAGAACCTGCGAAGTCCGGAACACCACCATCGCTGCTATCGTAACAAGGCAACCATCCGGTATCTAATCAGTTCCTACGAAGGCGCTGAGTTCCTCGATTTCCAGGCGGATAACCATTCCCAGAATAACTGGATTCGCGGTGCCTGCAAGTTTGGGATGATGCCCTGCAACGGTATGCTGTACGTCCCACCGGACCAGTGTTTCTGCCAGCCCGGCGCGAAGTTCCTGGGATACGCGGCTGTCAAAGCTGGACCGAACGTTCTGCTGAAGGAGGTCGCGGATGAGAAGCGTCTGGAAAAGGGCCCGGCCTATAGAAGGGCCTACGAGCCGGAATCTCCTTCTATCGGCAACTGGCCGACGTTTCGCCACGACCCGGCCCGAAGCGGCACCACGCCTGTCGGCGTGGCTCCTGACGTGTCGGTCGCTTGGAAAACCGAGTTGGGCGGCACGTTGACGGCACCCGTGGCCTGGTTTGGAAAGGTGTTCGTGGCCAAGTCGGACGCCCATACCGTGTACGCGCTCGACAGTGCAAGCGGCAAGGTCCTCTGGCACTTCACGGCAGGTGGGCGGATAGACTCGCCACCGACGATCCAAGGCGGCATAGTCCTGTTCGGGTCGGCCGACGGCCGCGTCTATTGCCTTCGAGTATCTGACGGTGAGCTTGTGTGGCGATTCCTCGCGGCACCGACCGACCGGCGCATGGCCTACTTCGACCAGGTCGAGTCAGTCTGGCCGGTCCACGGCAGCGTGCTGGTCGACAAGGGCGTGGCCTACTTCACGGCAGGACGCTCGACATATCTCGACGGCGGTATCCGCGTCTATGGGCTCGACGCGGTTAGTGGAAAGATTCTCCACAAGGGCCTGTTGGAAGGACCGCATCGAGACGTGGACAAAGATCGCGACCTCGCCTTTTTCATCCTGGGGGCCAATTCGGACGTGCTCGTCAGCGAAGGCGGGTTCCTCTACATGCGTCAGAAGAAGATGACGCCCGAATTGAAGGAGATTGAAGTAGAGGTCCTGTCGAACAAAGGCGCTCAGGACGTGGGCCTGCATATATTCTCGACAGCCGGTTTGTTGGACGGCTCCTGGTACAACCGTACGTTCTGGATGTACTCGAAGCGATGGCCCGGCTTCCAGTTAGCGAACCAGGCCCCGAAGACCGGACAGCTCCTTGTGGTCGACGACAAGAAGACTTATGCCGTCCGCGTGTTCTATCGTCGGAACGTGCACAGCCTGATGTTCTTCCCGGGCAAGGAAGGTTATCTGCTGTTTGCCGACCTCAATACGAACGAGCCGCAAATCGTTGGTGAGGAAGGAGCGCGTGAGCCGGTCAAATGGTTACCTCAATCCGACTATTCACGCGCACGCGGTAATCAGGTACGAAAGCTCGAAAGCGAGGCCTTTGCCCTGGACAAAATGATCGGCTATACGCGAGCGGAACCGCCGGTCTGGAAGCAGTGGCTGCCGATGCGAATCCGGGCGATGGTGAAAGCAGGCGATACTTTGTTCGTGGCCGGTGCTCCGGACGTCTTTGATCCGAAAGATCCCTATGCCGCCTTCGAAGCGCGCAAAGGAGCCCAGGTTGTGGCCGTTTCGGCCAAGGATGCAAAGTTACTGTCTGCAACACCACTCGAGTATCCCCCCGTGTTCGACGGGATGATTGCGGCCAACGGGCGGCTATACATCTCGACCCGAGACGGCCAAGTGCTGTGTATGGGCAAGAAAGAATTAGCTGATTAGTTAATTGGTTAATTGGTTAATTGGTTACTGTCCCCCATAAGTTTTCTTAAATTCGTTTAATCCGCGTAATCCGCGATTAAATAAGTCACGGAAAGGAGGTCTCGTAATGACTGTACGAACAAAGATAAACTGGCTTGCCACGACGGTTGTTCTGGTATTGGCGTTGGTGGTCGCTCCTTGTGTTCCCAGCGTTAAACAGCCTTCCTCTCCAGCCCCCGCGTCTCCCGACGCGAGTCGGGGCGGCGGGTCGGAACGTAAGCAAGCCCCGTTAGAAATTGTATCGGAAGCAATAATACACCTGAGAAAGCCAGGATTTCTAACGGGGCAAGCGCGGCAAATCCTGGATGCGAGCGGTGTCAAAGGTGGGCTCGTCGTCCATATCGGCTGCGGGGATGGAAAGCTCACGGCCGCGCTGCGCGCAAATGACAGCTATCTGGTCCACGGCCTGGACACAGACGCGGCCAACATTGAGAAAGCTCGCGAGCATATTCACGCCCTTGGCCTCTACGGCAAGGTTTCGGCCGAACAGTGGGGGGGTAACCGCCTGCCGTACATTGATAACCTCGTCAACCTCGTCGTCTCGGAGCAGCCGATTGAAGTCCCGATGGATGAGGTTCTGCGCGTTCTGGTTCCCAACGGCGTGGCTTACATCAAGAAGGGCGATACATGGACAAAGACCGTCAAGCCGCGTCCCAAAGAGATCGACGAATGGACGCATTACCTGCATGACGCAAGCGGAAATGCTGTGGCCGCAGATTTAGTCGTCGGCCCGCCTCGCCGCCTGCAATGGGTCGGAAGCCCAAGATGGGCACGCCATCACGACCATATGGCCAGTATGAGCGCGCTCGTATCGACCGGCGGGCGGATTTTCTACATTATGGATGAAGGGCCGAAAGCTTCCATCCAGCTGCCGCCGAAATGGTTTCTGATTGCGCGGGACGCATTCAACGGCGCTGTCCTGTGGAAACGGCCGATTTCATCGTGGAATACTCATCGCTGGCCTCTCAAGAGCGGACCTGCCCAACTTCCGCGCCGCCTGGTCGCCGTGGCCGACAGGGTCTACGTGACGCTCGGCCTTGATACCCCACTGACCGTCCTCGACGCCGCAACGGGTAAGACCATCCGGACCTATCAGGGCACCAAGGCCACCGAGGAAGTGATTGCTTCGGAGGGCATGCTATTTCTGCTGGTTAGCGATTCTCCCTCGAAGTGGCCCGAGTACAGACAGAAGCACACGTACGTCTGGGACAACTCGGGTCGTGCGAATCGTGAGTGGGCGTGGGATGAGGAAAAGCGGCAGGTCATAGCCGTTCGAGCAGATACAGGCAACGTCTTATGGAAAAAGGATTACAGCGTGGCCCCGCTGACGCTGGCGGCCGACGGGCAATGCGTTTACTTCCACGATGGTGAGAAGGTCGTCTGCCTGAATCGCAAAAGCGGCGATGAGGTGTGGAGCTCGGAGCCGGTCGCAAGACGCTCTCCTATCCCAACATGCTTCGGGCCGACGCTCGTCGTGTATCAGGACGTTGTCCTGTTCTCAGGGGGCACGAGGTCAATGACGGCGCTCTCCGCGCAAACCGGCAAAACGCTGTGGACAGAGAAGCACCCCCGTTCCGGACACCAATCTCCGGAAGACCTTCTTGTCGTCGATGGGCTGGTGTGGGCGGGGGCAATCGCAAACGGCAGAGATTCGGGCGTATTCACAGGACGAGATGTGCACACAGGCGAGGTCAAAAACCAATTCCCGCCCGATGTCAAGACCTACTGGTTCCATCACAGATGCTATCGAAGCAAGGCAACGGAGCGCTACCTTCTGCCGTCGAGAACAGGCATCGAATTCATTGACTTCCGGTCGAAGCACTGGACCACGCACCATTGGGTTCGAGGCGGCTGTATCTACGGCATTATGCCCTGCAACGGTCTGGTCTATGCGCCGCCCCATTCTTGCGCCTGCTACATCGAGTCCAAGCTCAACGGATTCTGTGCCCTCGCTCCCAAATCCGCAACGCAGCAGGTTCCAAGGAAGGTCTCGGATGCTGAGAGACTCGAGCGCGGCCCCGCATACGCGCAAATCGCAAATCGCAAATCGCAAATCGCAAATCCAAATGCCTGGCCCACCTATCGCCACGACCCGGCACGCAGCGGCTTTACCAAAACGCCCGTTCCCGCTGCCTTGAAACGCGCGTGGCGGACCGATTTGGGCGGCAAGCTCAGCAGTGTCGTCATTGCCGCCGATAAAGTCTTCGTGGCGAAAGTGGACACCCACACGATGTATGCCCTCGATGCGAATTCGGGAAAAACCCTCTGGAGCTACACGGCCGGAGGCAGGGTCGACTCGCCGCCGACAATCTATCAGGGCCGCGTCCTGTTCGGCTCGGCGGACGGCTGGATCTATTGTCTTCGTGCCTTCGACGGCACTCTTATCTGGCGTTTCCGCGCGGCGCCGCAGGAGCGGCGATTAGTGTCCTTTGAGCAACTGGAATCACCCTGGCCCGTTCACGGCAGCGTGCTCGTCCAGAACGACGTCCTTTACTGCGTCGCTGGCAGGTCAATGTTCCTGGACGGAGGCATACACCTTCTCCGGCTTGACCCAAAAACAGGACGCAAGCTATCCGAGAGGATTCTCGACGACCGCGACCCGGAATCCGGCAAGAACCTGCAGGTGCACGTCAAGGGCCTGAATATGCCGGTTGCGCTTCCGGACGTCCTGTCAAGCGACGGCCGGTATGTCTATATGCGCTCCCAGCGGTTCGACCTCGAAGGCAATCGCCAGGAAATTGCTCCAAGACAGGCCACCGAACAGGAAGGCGAGGGCGCGCATCTGTTCTGCACAATTGGTTTTCTCGATGACTCGTGGTTCCACCGCTCTTATTGGATGTTTGGCAGGAGCGTCACCGGGGGATATGGCGGATGGTTCCGTGCCGGCCGCCTCGTTCCATCGGGGCGGCTGCTCGTGACTGATGAGTCCTCTATATACGGCTACGGACGCAAGCCGGAGTTCCTGTGCAATGCCTCTGTGCTGGAATATCACCTCTACGCCTCCGACAAGGCAATAAGGGGCGAATCGATTAGTCGTGTGGGCAAAGCCACCCGCCGAATAAACGCCAAGTCCAACAAGAGGAATGCCGACTCTTCTGACTGGAAGCTTCGGCAAGGCTTCTCGCGGGACGAACTCTCCGCGGCCAACTTCAAGTGGTCGCAGGGGGATCCGGCGCTCGCCGTCCGGGCCATGGTGTTGGCGAACAAGACGCTCTTTGTTGTCGGCCCGCCGGATGTCGTTGACGAGAAGGAGGCATTCAACCGCCCCGATGACGCTGGGATTCGGGCAAAGCTCGCCGAACAAAGTGCCGCACTTGAAGGGCGAAAGGGCGCTTTGCTGTGGGTCGTGTCCGCCTCGGACGGGGAGAAACTGGCCGAATACAATCTTGAATCCCCGCCCGTATGGGACGGTATGGCCGCCGCGAACGGTCGGCTGTATCTTGCGACCAACGACGGCAGGGTCCTGTGCTACTCTGCGAAGTAGCGCTTCGCTACGAAGCACGAGTGTTTTGGAGGGAAAGAGTAGTTCGGTCCAGAGATTCTCGATTCTCGATGTGACACGGGCTTCCAGCCCGTGCCAACACGGTCAGGATGACCGTGCCACGTCTGCGAGCATCTGGTATCGAGGTGGCATGGGCTTGGAGCCCATGGAAACACGGCCAGGATGGCCGTGCCACGCACGCATGCTTGCACCGTTTTGTCGTCTTTATTAAGGGAGTTTTACGAATGGAAAAGCAAAACGCAGTGAGGGGGCACAATTTGAAATTTCAGATTATTGGTTTTGCCTGCTTTCTTCTTGTGTGGCATGGGCTTGGAGCCCATGGAAACACGGCCAGGATGGCCGTGCCACGTGTTGGTATTGCTGAGGATTGGCCAACTTACCGCTTCTCTGTCACGCGAAGCGGGGTTACCTCTGAAACCGTAGGTCCTGAGCTTTTCCTTCACGGCAGGTACATACCCACTCACCCGCCTGTTCCCGCCTGGTCCCCGCCCGCCGAAGAGCTGCCGAGGATGCACGCGGACAACGCGCTTCACGTGGCAATAGCCGGCGGTAATGTTTATTTCGGCTCATCCGTGACCAACAAGGTCTGTTCTATTGATTCGGCTTCCGGCTTGTTCAACTGGACCTTCTTCACGGAAGGGCCGGTCCGGTTTGCTCCGACGGTCGCCGACAATCTGGTTTACTTCGGCTCCGATGACGGCTATGTCTATTGCCTCGATGCCCTAAACGGCTCGCTCATCTGGAAATACCGTGCCGGTCCCAGCGATGAAAAGGTCATTGGCAACGGCAGAATGATATCGCTCTGGCCGGTCAGAACCAGCGTTCTTGTTGATGAGGGAAAAGTTTATTTCGCTGCAGGCGTTTTTCCATTCGAAGGGATATACATTTGTGCCCTGGGCGCCGATGACGGAACGGTTATCTGGAAAAATGATACAATCGGCGACCGTGTGCATGATCTGGAATACGGGGGTATATCGCCCCACGGTTACCTGGTCGCATCCAGAGACACCCTCTATGTTCCCTCCGGCAGGGCTATGCCAGCTGCTTTCAGTCGCAAAACCGGAAAGTTCCTTTTCTATGCCTCCCCCGGCGGCAAACGCGGCGGAACCTGGGCACTGCTGGACAATGACAAGCTCATCGCCGGCGTCGATTCTTCCGGCACCCCTCATAAATACACCTACGACGCCAGAACCGGCAGCCGCAGGGGAGATGCCTTCGGCTGGTTTCCCGGAATTGATATGGTCCTTACCCGAGATTTCTCCTACGTTCTGACCCGGGACGGCATTTACGGTATCAACCGGGCCGTGTATGCCGAGGCCGTGAACAAAACTAACGAGTCGGCAAAAGAGCGTAAAACGCTGGGAAAACAACTCTCGGAGCTGAGAAAAAAGCTCAAAGGCGCCGATGAAAAAACCATCGAAGAGACCAACCAGCAGATTGACCGGATAACCCGCAGAATCAGCGAGCTGGCTGCAGAAGAAAGGCGATTAAGGGGTTCCAGCTTTACGTGGCGCTATTCCAGAAAAGGACTTAGTTCATTGATTATGGCCGGCGATGTTCTGTTCGCAGGCGGCGAAGGGTTAATCGTTGGCGTTGATGCACAAACCGGTAAGGAAGCCTGGAAAGGGGATGTATCCGGCAGGGCGGCGGGGCTGGCCGCCTCGGATGGCAGGCTGTTCGTAAGTACCGACAAGGGCCCCATCTACTGCTTCGGCGAAGAAGAAATATACCAGAGCGTAGATATCAAAATGGCCATCAATCCTAATCCCTATCCCAAAGACAAAACTACTGCCCTCTACGAATCGGCGGCAAAAAAAATTGTAAAAGAAACATCTATTGAGACGGGTTACTGCCTTGTGCTGGACTGCGGCCGGGGCCGGCTGGCGTTTGAGTTGGCTAAGCGGACCGAACTGCAAATCGTTGGAATCGAAAAGGACCGAGAGAAACTTGACTTTGCTCGAGAAAAGCTGGAGGCGGCAGGACTATTAGGGACCAGAGTAGTCGTCGAGCCCTGGGACATTTCCAGTCTTCCTGACTACTTCGCCAATCTAATTGTATCCGATGGGATGCTGATATCAGGCAGGACGGCGGCGTCGAAGAAAGAGAGAAGGCGGGTTCTTCGGCCATACGGAGGAGTGTCTTTCCTGGGCTCCAGGAGATTCCTGAGCAATAAAATTTCCTGGAAGAAGTTTGTGCGGGGGAAATTGAAGGGGGCCGGCAGTTGGACGCAGCTCTACGGTAATTCGCAGAACACCGCATGCTCCGGCGATGAGCTGGTCAAAAGCCCGCTTGGGGTGTTGTGGTTCGGAGAGCCGGGCCCGCAAAGGATGGTGGACCGGCACGCCCGAGCCGAAAGCCCCGTATCAATGAATGGACGTCTCTTCATTCAGGGAGAGGAAGTTGTTATGGCTTACGATGCGTACAACGGCACTTTTCTCTGGGAGAGGGATATCCCCGGCGCCGTTCGCGCCCGCGTCGATGTCGATGGCGGCAATCTTGCGCTCACCGAGGACGCTCTGTACATAGCCGCCCACGACAAATGCTATCGTCTCGACCCAGCCACGGGTAAAACGGTTCGCATCTTTGAAATGCCCGACTCGCCCGACGGCAGCCCTCGCCGCTGGGGATTTGTCTCCTGTACCGGGAACATCCTTTTCGGCGTGACGGCGATGCCTTTGAGACAGGAATACGCCGCCGCCTGGAAGGACTTCGTTGATAACGGCAGATGGAAAGAACGAGAGCAAATTACTCCTGAAATTTACCAGCGCTGGGGTGGTGATAAAAGCTACTGGGACAGGTATGAAAAATCCAAAAGCAATTATCCCGTACCGGACGAAAACCTGCGCAGGTCATTCCAGCGCTCCGGTGCGCTTTGGCAGCCGATAACCAACTTCCCTTCCTGGGACAGCCAGCGAAACCCGAAGAACGCCCTGACCGGTCGGCTTATGGGCGGCGATGCCATATTCGCCACCGATGTCAATACCGGAAAACACCTTTGGGTGTACAGGGGACAACGTATTCCCAACATTTCCGTCTCCATTGCCGACGGAACCATATTCTTTGTCGAAAGTACGTCAATTCCTGACCAGAGAGATGCCGCCGCCAGAGAGAAACAGCAGCTTATAGAAAAAGGCATTTACGAACAGGGCGCCGAAGCTAAACTCAAACCTGCCGACGCCGATGTAAGAATCGTTGTGGCCCTTGATACCGTTACCGGTGAAACCCTCTGGAAGAAACCGCTTGATTTAACCGGGTGCGGCGGTGATAAAGTGGGGACCGCCTACGCCGACGGGCTGCTGTTGTTCTTCGGCCACTTCAGCAACCACGACACCGGCTTTTTCAAAAAAGACGAGCTCACCTGGCGACGCATCACCGCTCTTGATGTCAAGGTATCAGGAGATCAGGTGATCAGAGCATCAGGTGATCAGGCGAACAGGAGATCAGGCGATCAGGGTATCAGCCAACCTGATAACCTGGTATCCTGCTATCCTGATAACCTGGAGCCCCGCGTCCTCTGGTCGCGTCCGCTCAATTATCTTCGTCGCCCTTTGATTGTGGGTGATAAAATCATCGTCGAGCCGAGGGCCTGCGAACTGCACACCGGCGCTGATTTAACGCGAAGCCATCCCATCACCGGCAAACAGGTGCCCTGGGAGTTCCTGCGTCCCGGTCATAGTTGCGGCGTTACCTCCGCTTCTGCCGACACCCTCTTTTATCGTTCATACTGGTGCGCAATATATGATGTCGCTAATGATAAAGGCCTTAGTCTTTTCGGCGGAATTCGACCCGGCTGCTGGCTCAATATGATATCCGCTAACGCCCTGATGCTTATGCCCGAAGCCAGCTCCGGTTGCACCTGTTCTTTCCCCCTGCGATGCTCTCTGGCCCTTGTAAACAAACCTGAGAAAGTAACCGGCAACTGGACCGTATTTATCACTCAAGGGGCTATGACCCCTGCCAGGCACCTCGCCGTCAACTTTGGCGCTCCCGGCGATATGAAGGATGAACAGGGTACGCTCTGGTTCGGTTATCCTCGCCCGAAGACCGTCTCCAACATCGGTTATGGTTCCTACGAAGTGAAGTTTGATTTGCAGGAAAAGGTCATCGATGGTATGGGTCCTTTCTGCAGGGATTTTAAAGGCGTGCGCATCGAAAAGACCAATCGACCCTGGCTTTTCACTTCCGGTTATCAGGGACTGCTCCGCTGCAAACTGCCGCTTATTGACGATAGTGCCGGCCAGGAGCCTGGCATTTACACCGTTCATCTTGGCTTTAAAGCCCTGCCTGGCGACAAGCCGGGCCAGCGCATCTTTGACGTTAAGCTTGGTGATAAAGTGGTGCTGCGAAACTTTGATATTTTACGAACGGCGGGTAAATCCAACAAAGCCGTCGTCAAAAAATTTAAGGGCGTTCGTATTGAGAATAACCTTGTTTTGGAGCTAATTCCCAAATCAGCCAATCCACAGGCCAATTTAGACAAGGCGCCGATAATCAACTTCATCGAGGTTATTAGAGAGCGCCCAGGCGCAAATAGTGAAATTCGGGACTGCCAACGTCTTTTATGGCTGTCCCTGAATTTGTGATCTGGTACAGCCACCTATTTACCCCAGATAAAAACATTCTGGGGTCAAAAAGACAAAAATGGGTGGCAGTCCCAGAATCCTTTGACAACGTTCCATTTCCGGGTTAAGATTAAAACCCGGTTCAGACAGCATTTTATTATGGTGTGAGGGTTGCATTACTCGACTTGCAATTTTTGAAAGGTAAAAAAATGAGAAGAATAAAGCTGTGGTTATTGACGGCAATTGTCGGTACTCTATTATGTCATCCACTTGTTTCTGCAGCCGAGCGAGGCGACTCAATTCTCGAGAGAATCGGCGACACACGCGGAATCTGTGTACTGCTGGGTGATACGAAGTGCAAACTTGCCCTCGAACTGGCACGCAACAGCGAGCTGTTGATATATGTCCAGTTGCCGGGGGCAGAGGACGTGGAAACGGCTCGCAGGATAGCCGATGAAGCGGGATTCTACGGGACACGTATCTTTGTTGAGAAAGGTGCGTTAAAAAGGTTGCATCTGGGCGACAATATAGCTGATTCTCTCGTTGTCACGGGCAAGGCAACCAGGATTTCCGAGGCCGAGGCGCTGCGAGTGCTGCGGCCTAAGGGCAAAGCGTTATTGGGTGGCAAAGTTCTGACCAAGCCCTTTCCCGAAGGAGTGGACGACTGGAGCCATCCGTATCACGGCCCGGACAACAACCCGCAATCGGAAGACCGCGTTATACTGGCGCCTTATCTAACGCAGTTTTTAGCTGAGCCCCGCTATGCACCGGTGCCCCAGGTAGCGGTCGCTTCGGCGGGCCGCGTGTTCAAGGCGTTCGGGCACGTTGCCTTCAAGAGCCGGGAAGAACCCTTCCTCAACACGCTCGCGGCGTTCAACGGTTACAACGGCACGGTACTCTGGAAGCGGCCCCTGGCCGAGGGCGTTATGATTCACCGCAATACTCTAATAGCAACACCCACAACCCTGTATGTTGGCGATGACAAGTCCTGCAAACTTATCGACGCTGCGACCGGCCGGCTCAAAGACGAGATAATTCCGCCGGTAGAGCGCGCTGGCGGAACGTTCTGGAAGTGGATGGGTCTGGAGGACGGCGTGCTCTATGCCCTTATTGGAGAACAGGAGCAAAGAGACCCGACAAAGCGGTGGCGCCGGGAAAAACACGGCTGGCCCTGGAATCCGATATCGAAAGGGTTCAACCAGCCCGAACATCCGTGGGGATTCGGTCGGAACGTGCTCGCCATCGACCCGAAAACCAAAGAGGTCCTGTGGAGCCATCGAGAGGATGAGCCGGTCGACAGCCGGGCTGTGTGTATGAAGAACGGGCGTATATACATCTTTCGATTCGGAGCGTATTTGGCCTGTCTGAATGCGAAAACCGGCAAGCCAATCTGGCGAAAGACCCCGGACAATGCCCCCGAACTGTTCGGGTCACTCGGGACATACCTGAATCGGCAGGATTGGCGAACCAACTGGCGAACTACAAACTATCTCCAGTGCAGCGACAGGGCCTTGTATTTTGCCGGCCCGCAGATTGGTAAGCTGCTCGCTGTCTCAACCGAAGATGGCAGTATCCTCTGGGAGGATGCTTACAGTAACTTTCAGTTGGTCCTGCGAGACGACGGGCTCTATGGCATCAGCGGACAAGTTGACAAGAAACCAAGCAAAAAGTTTCATCCACTCACCGGCCGGGTATTGGCGGAGGTTAATAATAATCGCCGGGCTTGTACTCGGCCAACGGGCTCTGTCGATGCCATCTTCTACCGTGCCAGCGGCGGTTCGGTACGCTTAGATGTGGCCAGCAATCGGACGCAGTGGATTTCACCAATGCGTCCGCCGTGTCATGATGGCGTAACCATCGCCAATGGCCTGCTGTACTTCTGGCCGTCGGTGTGTGACTGCCAGCTCACGCTTTACGGTATCACCTCGCTGGGACCCGCAGGGGACTTCGACTTTAGCCCGCGTGCAACCGAAGCGCAGCGTCTGGAGAAGGGCGCCAGGGATGTGACGAAGGTAGCGAGCCTGCCCGAATCGCCGGCTGACTGGCCCACCTTTCGCGCAGACAATACCGGCAGTGTAACAACAGAAGCGGTCGTGCCTGGCAGGAGCAAGCCGCTCTGGCGGTTTACGCCGAAGACGGCTCCTGCTCCGACAGCTCCTCCTCCGACGGCCCCGGTTACGGCCGGCGGCCTGGTATTCACCAGCGGCCCCGATGGCATCGTACGGGCCTTTGATGCGGCTACCGGAGATGTACGGTGGAAGGCCTATACCGGCGGTGCGGTCCGCATTCCGCCGACCATCTGGAAAGGCCGCGCTCTGGTAGGCTCCGGCGACGGGTGGGTCTATGCCTTCGAGGCGAAGACAGGTCGGCTGCTCTGGCGGTTCCGTGCAGCTCCGGTAGAGCGCAGGATTCCTGTCTATGGCTCGCTGCTCTCCACCTGGCCGGCCGCAAGTGGAGTCCTGGTCGAAGACGGGATTGCCTATGTGGCCGCCGGTATCGTCAATTATGACGGCACCTATGTCTATGCGCTCGATGCCGCAACCGGCAAGCTCAAGTGGCAGAACAACACCTCGGGCCATCTCGACCGCCAGGCCCGTACCGGAGTGAGCGTGCAGGGCCATCAGCTGCTTCACGACGGCAAGCTCTACCTGGCCGGCGGCACCTCCATCTCGCCAGCCATCTATAACATCTCGGATGGGAAATGCCTCAACGACCCGAAACCGCTGGCTAACTGTGTATCGACAAGTCCTCGCGGCTGGGAACTTTTTCTGCTCGGAGACCAGGTCGTAGCTTGCGGCAAGCCCTTCTACGCACACCCGAAGTACGGTGTCTTCGACAACTCCGTCTTCAACAAGCTTCTACTTTCTCCGAGCGGCGAGAGAGACATTGTTTGGGCAAGCAGCCAGAACAACAAAAAGGTCCTCTGCTTCAATCACATCGACAGAAAGTTATTAAACAAAAGCTTCGCAGGGCCCCGCGGTCGCCTCAACATCAATTTGAGGCAGCTCGGCACTGACATCAAACCGCTGTGGGGCTACGACTGTAAGGAAAGCGTCGCTGTGGCAGTGTGCAGTAACGCCGTGGTGGTTGCCAGGAAATCTGAAATAGTCGTCTTGAATCTTCAGGATGGCAAGATACTCTGGTCGCAGCCGGTGCCGTCGGCCCCCGTTCTCTGGGGCTTGGCCGTTGACCGTGATGGTCGTATAATAGTTACTCTTGAAGATGGACGGGTTTTATGCTTCGGTTGAAGTAACCGAGCGTGAGAGGTTAATGAGAATGCGAAAAATTGGTTATTTGAAAGTTGGCTTTACGTTGGTCGAGCTATTGGTGGTCATCGCCATTATCGCCTTGTTGATGGGGATAATGCTGCCTGCGCTGGGCAGGGTCAAATCTCTGGCTGCCGAGAAGTCTTGCGCCAGCAATCTTCGGCAGATAAACTTTGCTTTGGTGCTATATGCGACCGACGATGACAAAGGCTACTATCCGCTGGAGCCGACTGAGCACAACCCTCATCCGGATTTGTTGAAAAAGCTCAGTGCATACAAGGGAGGCCTTATTGAAGCTTTTTACTGCGTCCAGGCCCCGTACCTGGAGACGTTCGCGAGCAATCCTAATTATATTCCAGTTGGGGTGACCGATTCGGTGATTGATACACCCCGGAACCGCCTGGACGGCAACATCTCCTATGTCTATTGGAGCTTTAAGGCCAACAAATATATGGATGGAACCACAACGGGCAGTGAGAATAAGAAGCATTGGCGCAACCCCGAATTTTTCATCCCGCGGCAGTTGACATTGACCGGCGTCAAGTGGCTATACCCCAACCGGCCGTCGCCAAAGGCGCCAAGCGTCCAGCGATGGGTCATGAGCGATTTTTTCCGTCGCGGGGCGCCTTTCCCGCACGCCCGTGGGCACGCACGCGGCCTCAACGTGGTTTTTCTGGACGGGCACGTCGACCTCGTCATCGGCAGGCCCAGAGACAACTATCGCTGAACCGGGGCCCGCAGGTGAAGCTGAGCTGGTAGCTTATTGAGGGTATTATAGATAAATTTGATTGTTTTTGAAAGCAAAGAACGGAGTTTGCAGTGATTAAACTATATAAATTATTTGTGGTGATTTGCCTTTGGGGTTGTTTACAAACTCACCCGGCATTGGCGTGCAGATTTAATGTTCGCGAGACCGGATTCGTTGACCTGGGTATTGAGCCTTATTATCTTTTTGGCTATGTCAGCAAAGATACTCCGGCAGAGATTACTTCCACCTTCGGGCAAGTATCATACGCTGCCCTTATGGACAGCAGCATCAGGCTTGAAATAATTGATGCCAACCAACAAAAAGACCATCCGGCAATGAAATTCCTTGATTTATGGTCGATACAATCTTTTCCTGCTGCGGTTCTGGTTTCGCCCGATGGACAATCGCTTCCCGTGCCCGTTACAAAACCTGGCCGGCCTTTCAAAGAAACGCTTTGGTCGGCCATTGACGATATTCTCTCCTCGCCAAAGCGTGAGGAAATCGTACAGCAGGTCAGTAAGGCCTACGGTGTGGTATTGGTGATTGAAGGGGCCCAGCGGCAAGAAAACAAAAGGGCAAAGGCCGCTGCTTCCGGCGCCATTGAGAGAGTAAGCATGCAAATGGATATGATGCCTAAACCTATCGCTCATCCTCCTGTCCTGCTCACGATAGGGCCAGAGTCACTTTCCCGGGAAAAAATCTTGCTCTGGAGTCTGGGGTTGGATGCGGAAAAAGTAACCGAACCGTATGTAGTGGTGCTCTATGGAAGAGCTCGATGGATTGGACCACTGTTTGAGGGTGAAGAAATAAACGAAAACAATCTGGCCGCTGTCCTGTTCGTAATCGGTGATGACTGCGAATGTGGATTTGACTATAGATGGTTGCAGGGTACGATGCTGCCGGTCAGATGGGATGAGAAGATACAAGCCCGCGTGGTGGAAAGTTTAGGATTTGACCCTGAAAACCCTATGATAAAGATGGAGATGAGCCGGATAATAGGGAGGGGTTTTTCTTCCTACCCCGGCGTGCCCTTTGGGTACCAGGAGTTTGTTGTAGAATCCGTTAATGAGCCCGAGCAAATCCTGCCTGCCCCGGCTCAAAATACTGCCTCGCCCCCCGCCGTTTTGCTTCGCAAAAGCGAAGCAGCGGGGGCTGAGAGCGAACCGGTCTTACAAAAACCATTATTCCTCATTGCCGGTTTAGCGGTTCTTATCATAGCCGTGGGTCTGTTTATCGTCTTCCGGGCGGCGAGGAGAAATTTATGACCATATTGAACCTTATCTTCAAAGAAATTATTCACCGAAAGATAAATTTCATACTTGGCTTGTTAGCAGTCCTGATAGCGGTGGCGTTATTTATATCGTTTTTCACCGCCGGGCAAGCTTCCAGCCGTGAGACGACCCGACTAATGCGGGATATGGGATTTAATCTTCGTATCATCCCAAAAAAGACAGACATGAGCAAATTCTGGATGGCCGGCTTTTCCGAGCACACTATGCCCGAAGAATACATTGATACCTTCGCTTCTCAGAAAGACATTTCGTACAACCACCTGGTGGCCACGCTTCAGGCAAAAATATTATGGCGGGACGTTGAGGTAATCTTGACCGGCCTGGAGCCGGAGCGCTGTCCGCCCGGCAGAGAGAAACCACCAATGAGCTTCGAAATTAAGCAAGGTACTGCCTATATTGGGTACGAGCTGGCCCAAAGACTGGAACTTAAAAAGGGCAGCACAATAGATATCCGCGGCAAAACCCTGACTGTAGAAAAAGCTTTGTCTGAAAGCGGCGGTGTTGATGACATACGAATACAATGTCATCTTCGTGACGCTCAGGACATCTTAAACTTAAAAGGACAGATAAACGAAATTAAAGCCATCGACTGTTTGTGTTTTGCGCTCACAGATGACCCACTGACCGTACTGCGAAAGGAGCTGGATGCCGTGCTGCCCGAGGCAAAAACGATACAAATGAAACCTATGGCCGAAGCTCGTGCCCAGACGAGGCAGTTGGTGAGAAATGTGTTTGCTGTTATCATGCCGATAGTTGTCGTTGCCTGTGGGGCCTGGATTGGAGTCCTGGCGATAATGAATGTTCGAGACAGACAGCAGGAAATCGGTATTATGCGGGCCCTCGGATACGACTCGGGCAGAATCACGCTGCTGTTCCTCGGAAAAGCGGTAATAATCGGTCTGCTCGGAGCCGCTGCGGGTTTCTTTATAGGAACAGCGATGGCTCTGAACTTTGGCCCCGGTATATTCAAGGTAACCGCTAAAGCAATAAAACCGGAATATGTCTGGCTTGCCTGGTCTCTTATCGTGGCACCCGTATTTACCGCTGTCTCCAGCTTTATACCGGCAATGATTGCCATAACTTACGACCCGGCGGTTACGCTGAGGGAAGAATAGATATGGTTGTTCTTGAGAATGTTGTAAAAACTTACCGAAGACGCCGGGGCGATGTCAAGGCCCTCAGCGATATAAACCTGCAGATTGAAAAAGGTGAATTTGTAGTTGTCTGCGGGCCCAGCGGCAGCGGAAAAACGACTTTGCTTATGACCATCGCGGCAATGCTGCAACCAACCAGCGGCAGCGTTTGCGTCGAGCAGAACGACCTCTATACAATGAGCATACGGGACAGGGCAAAATTCCGCGCCGAGAACATCGGCTTTGTTTTCCAGATGTTTCATCTCGTGCCGTATTTGAATATCATCGAAAATGTTGTTCTTGCTTGCCGCTGCGTCTCCCCCTTGTCTGCTGTCGCAGACGGCAAAGGGGGGCAGCAGGCCGGCGGAGTGGCCAGCCGGGATAGTGGAGCGGTTAAAGCAAACGAGTTACTGAAGCAATTGGGATTGGCTAAACGGGCTTTCCACAGACCTTCCGAGCTCAGTGCCGGCGAGAAACAGCGCGCCGCCATAGCCAGGGCACTGTTCAATCGTCCGAAGATTATCCTTGCCGATGAGCCTACCGGTAATCTCGACCCTGATAATGCAGCTTCGGTAATTGGATATCTGTCTGAGTTTCATCACAGCGGCGGTACCGTAATCCTGGCCACTCACGGAACCGAGGCAGAGCAGTTTGCCGACCGGATAATTCATCTGCACAACGGCAGTATCGATAATTCCGGCTAATCCCAAAATGGTAACTGGTAAATAGTAACTGGTATATTCGAATAACCAATTACCAATAACCAATTACCAATAACCAATTACCAATAACCAATTACCAATACCAGGTTATCAGGTTACCTGTTCTCCTGTTCTCCTAATCTCCTGATTTCCTGTTCTCCTGATTACCTGTTCTCCTGGTCTCCTGATTTCCCGGAGCCCTCATCCTGGATGTAGCTCTTCACACGGTAACCTTTGGCAACAGGAATGAAAAGGACCGCCGTCACAAGCATCGCAATAGTAAAGAACCAGTAATAACTGGCTCCGGGCAGCTTGCTCGAACCATCTTCATTTTGAATAAACCAATTGACCACGGCGGTGAATGCGTTTCCCAGCGATATTGACAGAAGAAATACCGCCATAATAAAGGACTTCATTTTTTTTGGCGCCTGCGTGTATGAAAACTCAAGGCAGGTAATCGACACCATAATTTCTGCAGCCGTCAGTATCACGTAAGCAAGAAACTGCCAGCTAATATTGGGTGCTGCCCCGGCTTGAATCTGCTTCTCGATCCACACTGGGACCACGAAGGACAACGCCCCGACAAATAGACCAATCGAGATCTTTCGAAGAGGCGTCAAACGAAACACCTTACCTATCGCTGGATAAATGCCATAGGAGAACAACGGAATCATAATCATCACCAGCACCGGGTTGAATGCCTGTGGCTGCTCAGGAAGCAGCTTAAATCCAAAAACTTTCAAATCCATTTTCGTTGCCTGCAGCACCCACGACGATTGTGATTGGTCGAACAACGCCCAGAACATAGCCACAAATAAGAAGATTATACAAAGTTTGCCCAGGGCCTTTAGTCCTTCGCCGCTCAGGCACTCCTTGACAAACCCGACCCCGCCTGCCGGCACATGCACAAACTTTTTTCGTCCCATCCAATAAGCAATCGTTGCAAGCAGCATAAACAGTGCCGGAACGCCGAATGCCACTTGCGGGCCGTACTTGACCCGCAGCCATGGACAATACCACATCGAAATAGCGGCCCCGAGATTGATGGCAAAATAGAACCACCCGAAAACCCTGGACATCAGATGCTGATTGGTCTTTCCAAACTGGTCACCCACGTTTGCCGAGACGCACGGCTTTATTACTCCCGACCCGATTGCCATCAGCGCCAGACCCACCCCAAGCCCAAGCCGGGTGTCATCCGCCGTCAGGGCAAAAAAACCTACGCAGTAAACCAGTGAGAAATACAGTACGGTTTTATATTTGGCCAGCCAGATGTCCGAGAGCAGCGCGCCTAAGAGCGGAAGGAAATACACCGCTGACTTAAACAGGTGAAACCAGGTTTTGGCTTCCGCGTCCCCCATCACCTTCAGTGTGCCGTCACGACCCATCAGGTGCGTCGTCATAAACATAACCAGAATACCGCTCATCCCGTAGAACGCGAAGCGCTCAGCCGCTTCGTTAGTGAGAATATACGGAATCCCCGCCGGTGTTTTCTTAGATGGAATTGGTGCAGTCAGGTATTTGCTTTTGGCCATAATGGGTTATGCGGTTCTTTTTGTTAGAGAAACATTATCCATCGGGTTTTTGACACAAAGATTTTCCAATTTCTACTCAACAAGATTATTGTATATTACACGTATTACCGCCCAACATCAAAGAAGAAATCGAAGCAGTCCTTGGGACTCCTTCCGGAGGATGCGAAGATTCCACCGTCAGGTGTCCTGTGGACCGAAGTCTGGCAAAACAAGGATGTTTTGCCCCGGAAATGGCCGAATGTGAAAAATAACAGGGGTTACACGTTGGCAATTGAAAATTGGCCTTCCAGAATCTACTTGATTTGAATCTCCGGGGCTGATAATATTCCGGCGAAAGAACATAAATTTGAAAGGAGTACCAGGTTATGAGAACTTTATTGACCGCATTAATGATGTTGACAATGAGCGTTATTCTTTTTGGTTGTAGACCACCTACCGCAAAAGAAAAGAGGCCACAGTTGCAAAAGTTCGTTACAGCGCACGTGGAAAAAATCAAACCTATGGCAAAAGAAACGAATCTTGCTTCCTGGGACGCTGCAATTACCGGTAAGTCAGAGGATTATGATAAACTCAGCAAGTTGACACTCAGGCTTCGCCAGGTTTATACCAATTCACAGGAGTTTGCCTTTCTCAAGGATATGAAAGAGTCCGGAGAGGTGAAGGATACGAAACTGGCCCGGCAATTGGATGTGTTGCACAACACCTATCTAAAGAACCAGATAGAGCCGGAGCTGTTAAAAAAGATCGTTGATTTGGGCACGGAAATCGAAAAGAACTTTAGTACTTTTCGAGGCACCATTGAGGGGAAAAAGGTTACCGGTAATGAGATTAAGGAAATCTTAAAAACAGAAACGGATTCGGCCAGGAGGGAACAAGCCTGGCTGGCCAGCAAGCAGGTGGGAGCGGTGGTTGCAGATGATATCATCCGGTTGGTCAAGCTGCGAAACCAGGCGGCCCGAAAGCTTGGCTTTGACAATTATCATACTCTTTCCCTTACCACCCGTGAACAGGATGTCAAAGAACTGGACCGGATTTTCAATGAGCTCTACGAATTGACCAGCGGGCCTTTTGACAAATTAAAGGCGGATTTGGACAGAATCTTGGCGGCTAAGTGCGGCATTACCGTTGCAGAACTTATGCCCTGGCATTATCACGACCCGTTCTTTCAGGAAACCCCTATGGTGTATGACCTGGATTTGGACATATATTATAAAGATAAAGATGTCAAGGAATTGGGAGCAAGATTTTACGCTGGTATTGGGTTACCTGTGGAATCTATACTTGCAAACAGCGACCTGTACGAGCGCGAAGGCAAAAATCCGCATGCCTTTTGCACGGATATAGATAAGGAAGGTGACGTTCGCATTCTGTGTAATCTGAAGAATAATGAGGGCTGGATGGAAACGCTGCTGCACGAATTGGGCCACGCCGTTTACGATAAATACCAGGAACCAAAAGTGCCGTACCTGCTCAGAAGACCGGCGCACATTTTTACA
>Ga0209979_1001362_pt1 | contig 27157 bp, 27 predicted proteins | sample AnhtaG_FD_183114 | JGI IMG/M metagenome (GOLD analysis project Ga0209979, IMG submission 183114) | Deep subsurface microbial communities from Anholt, Denmark to uncover new lineages of life (NeLLi) - Anholt_01485 metaG (SPAdes) (version 2) | ecosystem: Environmental > Aquatic > Marine > Oceanic...
ACAAATACTTAGTTTTCTCTGAAGACAGTCATTTCGGCAATACGAACGGTTTGATACCCTTTGCCTTCAGCGAGAACGGTGAAGTGGCGTGCCTGTCCTCGGCTGACGGTAACGAGTTGACGGGCTACCGCGAGGTGGAAGATTTCGGTGCTTCGGAGACCGGTGTATCGTTCGGCCGTTACTTCAAGAGCAGTACCAATAATTATAACTTTGTGGCGATGGACTCCAACACGCCGGGCTGGTCTAATGCTCTTCCCAAGGTCGGGCCGATAGTGATTAACGAGATTATGTACCATCCGGACTGGCCCGAAGGCGGTTCGTACAATAACGACGACTATGAATATATCGAGCTGCACAACATCACCGGTTCTGCGGTGACCTTATACGACTACGAGACAAGCGAACCGTGGAAGTTCACTGATGGTATTGACTTTACTTTCCCGGCCAGCCCTGACGAAGTTACGATACCCGCCGACGGGTATCTGTTAGTGGTTAAGAACCAGGCAGCGTTTGCGTGGCGATATCCGGCTGTGCCGTCGGAGAAAGTTCTCGGTCCTTACGATGGCCGGCTGAACAATGCCGGCGAGAGGGTGGAGCTTTCAATGCCCGGCGATGTGGACGAGTTTGGCAGACGTTGTTATATCCGCATTGACAGGGTGAATTACAGTGATGGCTCACATCCTGAGGATTGTCCAGGCGGAGTTGACCTCTGGCCTCCGGAAGCGGACGGCGGCGGCCAATCGCTTTCGCGCAAGGTGTCGGATGATTACGGCAATGACCCGGACAACTGGGAGGCGAATGACACTTCACCCGGCGTCGTCAACCCGTAAATTCCTGATTGTAATAAAATATGCTTGATTTAACGGTGCTTTTGTTGTACAATACTTAAAACGCCGGTTAAGGCATAAGAAGTGTAAAGTGCACTGTTTTCTGATGAGGGCATACGATGAAAAGTTTTGTTTATGGGACGTTGGCGGTCTGGGCGGTAATGGCCTGTGTTTGTCTGGCTGCACCTGAGCCGGCTATTGTGCCCGGGCCAGATGACTGGACGGTAGATGTAACATTTGAGCATCCGCAGCAAATCGCGCTGCAGCTAAGGGGCGAAAGCAAGCTGAGACGGTTCTGGTACACGATAATAACGCTCACCAATAAGACAAATCGGGATGTTGACTTCTATCACAAATGCGATCTGATGACAGATACCTTTGAAATTATACCGGCAGGCAGGGCCACGTCGGCAGCGGTTTTCGAGCAAATAAAGAGGCGCCATCGGCGTAGGTATCCGTTTCTTGAATCGCTGGAAAAGGCGGGTAATAGGATACTTCAGGGCGAAGATAACACCAAAGATATCGCTATTATCTGGCCTGATTTTGACGCGCAAGCCCAGAATATAAAAGTATTTATAACAGGCCTGAGTAATGAGACGGCTGCTATCGGCCATCCGATAGCGAAGGACAAGACGGGTAAGCCGGCCAAGGTTTTCCTGCGAAAGACGCTTGAATTAAGCTATAAGCTGAGGGGTGATACAGCCCTAAGGTCTGATGTCAAAGTGACTTACAAGGGCAAACGCTGGATTATGCGGTAGCTTTTCGTATTGGGTGCCTTCGCTTCGCTCGAGGCCAGGCGTGCGTATCGCGTATATCGCATAGGGGGAATTGGGGGGCATATCTTCAATCAAACACGCCGTTTTTTCAATTATTTATGCAGGTTGGCTCTAAAAAAGTGAGAAAAATGGGTAAAAAGTGCGCAAAAATGCGAAAAAAATGCGAAAAAAAGCAAAAAAATGCAAGAAATTACAGCTTTTTGAGCATTTTTTTTTGTACCGACCTGCTTAAATAATCGATTTAGAAAGTGAGGAGCAAGAGGAGTAAAAAGCAGGGAGACAGGAATAAGCAGGAAAAAATTTGGAATGTAGAATTTCGAGCGGGGGAAATCAGGGGCGGAGATTTCGGTTAGTGTATGGCGAGAAATGCCCGGGGTAAAGCCGGGCCTGAGGAAAGATTGAAAGGAAAAAGAATGCCAGCAACAAAAGTAAAGAAAAAAACTATGACAATGCCCCAAATAAAACGCAAGGCAAAACGCCTCGGCGTAAGCGCTGGAAAAATGAAAAAGGCAGAACTTATCCACAGTATCCAGGAAGCGGAAGGGTGTACGCCGTGCTTTGGAACGTCAAACGGTGAGTGTGTTTACAACGACTGCTGCTTTATGCCGGACTGCCTTAAAGTCACGGTGTAGATTCGTATTGCGTATCTCGTATTGCGTATTGCGTATGTCGAAGTTTGCAGCCACAGAGGGATTTTGGCCACGAAGGCACGAAGCCACGAAGGAAAATTAGCCACGGATTGACACTGTTGTTTTAGACACGGATTTACACGGATTGACACAGATTTTGTTTAGCCACGAAAAGGCACAGAAGTCGCGAAGAGAAATGGTGGGCACTGCCCAGGCTACAATCTTATCGTTTTGCCAAGGGACGCTGTCAGTTTTAGCGCACACTATATGCATAAAGAAACTCGCCGTGGCGAATGTAGAGGCGGCCACCGCAGACTACAGGATGAGCCCAACTGTTACCCTTTCCGCCTTTAGGAATCTTGAATGAGCTGACCAGCTCATAGCCGGCTGGAGCTGGCCGGACAAGTCCCATATTGCCATTTTCGCTTAGTGTGTAGAGCATTCCATCAGCGTACGTGAGCGAGCCCTTGCCCACGCCCTTGTCCATATACTTCTTCTCGCCAGTTTCCCAGTCCAGGCAGACCCACAAGTTGCTGTTGCGTAAGGTGCTCGTGCCGTAGAGATTTCCATTGAGCAAAAGGACCCCGCCGTGGTGATTATCGAGCTCCTTTGTACGCCATATCTCTTCAAGGGAGGCTTTTCCGTCTTTGACATTAATCTTCCACTTGACGGAGCCTGCCCTCAAGGTGCTGATGAAGACGTGACCGTCATGATAGATGGGCATCAATACGTTTTCGTCCGCATAGGATTCGTGTTTGACATGCCATAGTAGTTCGCCGGTATCGGCATTGACTCCGATTATGCCTTTGGAGGTCAGCGTGATGATGATTCGCAGTCCCTGACACTCAGCCAGAGTCGGAGAGGCATAGCCCGCCAGTTCAGACGTGCTGGGCGCTTTCCAAACAACTGCTCTCGTATTCTTGTCCAGTGCAACCATACACGTTTGAGGTCCTCCCGGACAACAAATCACGTGCTCTCCATCGATTAACAAGGATTCAGCGAGGGCCCATGTGGAAGTTTTGCTTTTGAACTTATCGATGACATTCAACTCCCAAATCTTCTTTCCCGTCCTGGCTTCCAGGCAGACTACATTGCCGAGAGGGCTTTGGTGAAACAGCCGATCCCCGTCAATGGTTGGGGTCCCGCGCGTGCCTGGGCGGTCTCTGGTCCAGGCTTTGCCGTTTTTCACCTGCCACACAACTTTGCCATCCAGGTCTAAGGCGGTGACGACAGTATTTTTTTCGATGTTACCGGCTGTGTAGATCATTCCAGCCGCAATCGATACGCTGGAATACCCATGTCCCAGCCCCCTGGCTGTCCAGAGCAGGTCAGGCCCTTGCTCGGGCCAGTTCTTCAAAAGCCCTTTTTCAGCGGAAAGGTTGTCTCTGTTTGGCCCGTGAAATTGAGGCCAGAAGGGATTTTGGTCAGCAGCGTATGCTACACTCGTTAGGATAAGGCCACCGATTAGCATGATAGAGATACATTGCCGGATTATGGCGGGTGACGTGAACATTCGGACTACTCCTTTCCTTAGCCGGGATTGGTGGGCACGAACCAGGCTACAATCTTATCGTTTTGTCAAGGTACGCTGTCAGCCATATTATAGTCGGAATTGTTGGGAAAGGCAAATGAAAAATCGCACGGAAGACGGACAAATTCGAGCGACGGAAATACGAAATTCGAAACGAGATTGCTTACCCTTCGACTTTGCTCAGAGCTAAAGGCTTTTTGCGCTCAGGATGACCCTGCACTAAATTATCCCGCACTAATTAGACGTGAGTTCGCACTCAATTCGTGCGGGACACGGCGGCAAGGGCCTATTTCGTGCGGGGCAAGCAAAATAGATTCCTCGACTGCGCGATGCTGCGCATCGCTTCGCTCGGAATGACAGGGGGACGTAATGTTGCGCTCGCAATGACACATTGTATTGGGTTGTGCGTATCGCGAACAGCGTCGCCGCTACGGCGACGGCTAAACAACCCCGCAATAAATTGCAGGGTAAATAGGTTTTTCTGCCCCGCACTTACGTTTGGGGCTCTGTTATTTTACTTTTATTTCGGTTCGGCTTCGAGCTTTTTGTCGGCCTGTTCCCAGGCCTTGCGGATGTCGTCGGTGGGCTGAAATCGAAACCAGAGGATGAAACTTTCGTCACGTTCGGCTTTGCCGTAATAATGGTCTGCGGTGATGAGTTTGCCGTTAGAGCGAATAAAGACGAACAACTTGGCAATGCCGGTCTGCTCTACGCCGCGAGCTAATGCCAACTCGGGTAAGGGGGTGGGTGAGCCGGGAATAGGCAGCGATGGAATTCCCAGAAGAGTGCTTTTATATTCGGTGCCAAGTGTGCCTGAGGATATTTCAGCTATGTAATCGGCCTGGTCGGCGTTTTCGACAAGAACAGCGCCGATTTGTGCAAAGCGGGCCCGCACTGCCGTCTTGACGTATTCAATGTCGTAAGATTTCAGATTGGTGAAGTCGAGGTAAGTTTTTTTCCCGGCAACCTGGGGGATGTGGAATTTGGCAACGGCGTTGTCAACGGCTCCGGAAAGCAAAAGCTGCTCAATGGCAGTACGCTGTGTGTTGGTGAAATTTCGGGTAGTGCAGCCGGTTATGAAGATTAGTAAAATGCTTGGAGCAATGATATATTTCATTTTTGGCCTCGCGAAAAACATAGTATAAGCTGGTCTCTGGCTGTATGTCAAGTATGTTTTGGGGAGAATGGTTTTCAACACCCCCAAACAAGTTTGAGGGTGCCACCCGACGAGAAACGGAGGGCAGAGGACAGAGGACAAAAGACAGAGGGCAGAGGACAGAAGACAGAGGACAGAAGACAGAGGACAGAGGACAGAGGACAGAAGACAGAGGACAGAGGACAGAGGACAGAGGACAGAGGACAGATGGTGAATATCGAATATCGAACAAGGAATATCGAATTATGAAGGGAGGAGACAGAGGACAGAGGACAGAAGACAGAGGGCAGAGGACAGAGGACAGAGGACAGAAGACAGAGGACAGAAGACAGAGGGCAGAGGATAGAGAACAGAGGACAGAGGACAGATGGTGAATATCGAATATCGAACAAGGAATATCGAATTATGAAGGGAGGAGACAGAGGACAGAGGACAGAAGACAGAGGACAGAGGACAGAGGACAGAAGACAGAGGACAGAAGACAGAGGACAGAAGACAGAGGACAGAGGACAGAGGACAGAGGACAGAGGACAGAAGGCGGAGATAAATATCGAATCTTGAACAAGGAATATCGAATAATGAAATTGAGATTGCCACGCTCGGCTGCGCTTCGCTCGCAATGACAATTTTTAAACAGATTCCTCGGCTCCGCTTCGCTACGCTCGGAATGACAGTAAGGAATATCGAATTACGAAGTTGAGATTGGCGCTTTGGGGAACCCCCAGCGATGCTGGGGCTAAACGGCGAACTGCACTTATTTTTTTGGTAAGTCCAATGTCCTCTTGCATTTTGGGCATCGAACCTTGTTAGCCTTGAAATTTGGGGGAATCTTTAGCTTCAGGCCGCAGAGGCAGGTTAGAAATACAAATTGATTGACCCTTCTCATAATGTCGCCGACCTGCCGCATCTGGGTTTTGCGGCGCTCTTTCTTTCCGGCTTCTTCGCCGGCTTGGCGCAAGGCAATGTCCTCCTTGGTCAAAGCGGTAGGGGGGATGACTGTTTTGGTGTGTGTTATATCACTGAAAGACCTGGAGTAATCTTTAAAAGATGCGCCGTGGGTCATATTGCGCAGAATCCGTATCCGCTCGGAAATCGGCGGGTGCGTGCTGGTCAGGTCGGATAATTTCATACCCTTTTTCTTCTTGAAAGGATTGGCGATGTACATCGGGGCGGTAACTTTATTAACAGAAGCTAATTGGGGGGACCTGTCATTGGCAATTTTTTCGAGGGCGCCGGCGAGGCCTTCGGGGTAACGTGTCAGACGGGCGGCACCGGCGTCGGCGAGGTATTCGCGTTTTCTTGAAAGGGCAAAATATAACAGATAGGCCATTATGGGGGCGAGAATTGCGACAACTATCGCAATTATGAGCATAATAAGCTGTGCCTGTCCTCCGCCTTTGCCGCCGGACGAATATCTTCGGCTGGAGCCCATTGAGCTGTAGAACATACCTCGCAAAAAGACCTGCGAGAGTAAGACGATTGAGCCGAGCATAATGCCGGCGAGGGTAACGAAAAGGATGTCGCGGTGCAGGATGTGACTTATTTCGTGTGCGATGACGCCCTGGAGCTCATCGCGGTTGAGGCGGCCGAGGAGGCCTGCGGTTACGGCTACAGAGGCGGTTTCCGGTTTTCGGCCTGTCGCAAAGGCGTTGGGTGCGGGGTCGTTGATGATATAAACTTTGGGCATAGGCAGGCCGGCAGCGATTTTCATTTCTTCGACAACGTTGAATAGCTGTGGGTGGACATCGTGAGTGACGGGCTTGGCTTTGCTTGCAGCGAGAAAGATTTGGTCTCCGCTTGAGAAGCTGACAGCGGTAAGGATAAGCCAGATTACGGTGGCGATAATCAGGCCGAAGAAGCCGCCATCAGGGCCAAAGAAAGCCAGGCCGATGATAAATCCCAGCAGCATCAGGCAGACCGCCATTAACACCAGCAGGAGGATAGAGTTTCTCTTATTTGCTCTTATTAATTCCCACATTATTAGTTTTTAGTTTTGAGTGTTGAGTTTTGAGTTAAGTTGGTTAGTTATCAGTTATTTTATCGTAACCTGTTTTTACTATGCTCGTTAAAATTTTAATCAGCTCTTCCGACGCATCAATAAGTGCCTGACTGTTTTGCTTATCAAGGATTTCCGCGTCTTTGAGCAATCTCAACCAGTAATTTGTCTCCCTGGCCTCCTTGGAGGCAATAGACATCTTGGCAAAAAAATCTTTTCGGCTTTGCCCAGCCAAGGCCTCTTCAACGTTGGCACCTATGCTTGTACCTGCCCGTAGAAGCTGACTTGCTATCTCAGGGTGTCTCTGCTGTCGCAACCAAGTACACAGCTTCATAATTTGCAAGGCAAAATTGTAACTTTTTTGTTTAACAATGCTTTCAGGCATTAGGAGAAGCTTACCTTCGGCACTTCGCGCTCAGCAGCAACTTCAATCTCGAAGAAATCGCGTTTGGTGAAGCTGAACATATTGGCAATGATGTTGGAAGGAAACATCTGAATCTTGTTGTTAAAGAACAGGGTCTGGTCATTGTAGCTCTGCCTTGCAAATGAGATTTTGTTTTCGGTGCTGGTCAGCTCTTCCTGAACGGCGAGGAAGTTTTGGTTGGCTTTGAGGTCAGGATAGTTCTCAACGACGAGCATAAATTTGCTGAGTGCTTCGCCGAGGGCGCCTTCGGCCTTTGAGGCATCGGCGACGGTTTTCGCACCCATAGCCTGGCTTCGTGCATTTGTTATCGCCTCAAAAGTCCCGCGCTCGTGCTTCATATAGCCCTTGGCGGTTTCGACGAGATTGGGAATCAAATCGTGGCGGCGCTTCAACTGGACATCAATCTGGGACCAGGCATTATCGACCTGGTTGCGAAGCCGAATTAAAGCGTTGTAAATACCAATCACGAAAAGAATGAGCAAGACAACAAGAATAGCAACGACAATGATTACCCACATAATTTTCTCCTTCAAAGAACAAAACTTTATTGTTTTTTTATTATGCCCGTTTCTTGAGTACGATTATCAAGATAACGCAAATCACGAAAACGACCAGTGATATTTTGCTCAGCAAACTGAGGGCAACGATCGGTGATATTACGGTCATCATAATTTTTTTCCTTTCATTAAATATTTTTTGTTATTTTTGTATTATACTCATTTTCTTTTCAAATCATCAGATTTTTTTCTCGCCCCCGGTGAGCCAGTCGAGAGTGAAGCTGGCGAAGACGATTTTCTCATAGGGGTTCTTGTCTCCGGCCTCGTAAAGGCAGGCGATACCGGCGTCTGGCAGCACGGTCAGGCAGGAGTAGGCGGAGGGGCCGGGATAAAGCACCTTCGAAACCGGCCAGGTTCTGCCCTCGTCGTAGCTCATTCGGACGGTCATATCGCGTCTGTTGCCCCTTTCGGGGTGGGCGGGATTGGAAAAAAGCAGGCGGTTTCTGTCGTGGTCTGGACGAAGAGTGTATCGCAGGAAGCTGGCCTGGCAGATTGGCTCGACGAGAACGGGGTCGTGAGTTACCTTCGAGAAGGTGATTCCTCCGTCGGTGCTGGTGGCGACGGCTCGCGTGGTTTTCGAGCGGTCGTAGTTGCGCATGTTAATCATAAGTGTGCCATCGTTCAGTTCGACGACCTGACACTCGTTGACCTTTGGGCGGATGACGCCGGCGATTCTCCAGGTTTTGCCGTGGTCGTCGCTGATGATAACGTGTGAGTTGTAGCCGTCCGGGTCGTCGGGTGAGACGAGGCTGTGGTCGCAGGGGATGACCAGTCGTCCCTTCCAGGGGCCTTTTCGCAACTGGATTCCGACGCCTGGGCCGGTGGCGTACCATCGCCATTCTGGCCGTTTGGCCGTATCGGTTATCTCCAGCGGCTTCGACCAGGTGGCGCCATCGTCGTCGCTTCGGCTCACCCGGACGCGGCGTGTGTCCCTGCTCGTGTTTTTCTTGATTGCCCCCTCGCGGTCGTCGCCGCGGTTCCAGGTCATCAGCAGGTAGATGGTGCTGGTTTGCTGGTCAACGACGGGGCAGGGATTGCCGCAGGTATTGGCGTTGTCGTCCCAGACGACGTGCTGGCTGCTCCAGGTCCTGCCGCCATCTTTGGAGCGTTTGAGGAGCAGGTCTATATTGCCGCTGTCCGACCTGCTTTTTTTGCGTCCCTCGCAAAACGCCAGGAGCGTGCCCTTCTTCGTGACAATGAGTGCGGGGATGCGGTAGGTGTGATAGCCGTCGGTGCCGCTAACGAACACGTCGGTTTGCTGGGGCTGGTGAGATGAGACTACTTCTGCAGGCGCCGGCCGAGGAGCCGCCAGCAGAGGGGCAAACAGGAAGATGCACATCAGTTGTAAACCGCCTTGTCTCATATTTAATCTTTCTGATTGTGGCCGAACATATCGGCTAATAACTTTTGAACTTTATTGTCTTCATCCAACTGTGCTCTATCGAAGATATTCTGGAGTTCGCCTTTGTCGAACCACAGGCCATCGCCTCTGCGGCACTTGTCTATGAGCAGGGTGGGCGTGGATGTGCCGACGATGATTTTTCTCATTTTTTTGTCGCATATAGGGCATTTTCTGGGCTTTTCGGTGGACGCGGAGTCGATTTTGAAGGAGTTGAGTAATTGTCCGGCTTTTTCTGGCTCGCCGAGGAGCAGTTCGAGTTCGCCGGCGTCGAGCCAGATACCGCCGCAGTCGGTACAATGGTCGATTTCCACTTCCTCAAGTTCGAGGGTAATCATTGCGTTTTTGCAAACGGGACAATCCATAGTTTAAGACCCAAGACCACTGACTGATTGTCTATGACCAAATCTGTAAAGTCGCTGGTGAAACTAAACGATTCAAGCCAGCTGATTCCATTTAACGATGTATTTTATAAGGTCTTACGGTAAAAGCCAAATACAAAATAGTCAGTTTGAATAAACAATAACGGGGTATATTACATTCGCAGGGCCGGGAGGTCAAGAGGAGAATATCGAATATCCGATATTGAATGAGGAACGCTGAAGTAAAAAGAGGCAGGACTTGCGAGTTTCGATTTTGGTCGATATTTATTATATATTATCGGGCTTTAGGGAATTGCCGGTCGAGCAAAAGGGGCAATTTGAGCTGTAATCCGCATTAACGAGGGCGAATAGATAAGGGAATATTTGTACTTGACGGTGGTGATTTGGGTGGCTATTATAAATCGCAATTAGAAGGGCCGCTACGGATAGCGGCTAAATAATTAAAGGGATGGAATATGATAGTTGACTGCCACACACATATAAATTGTGCTGCCGATGATGTTGAGACGTCTGAACATCTGGAGGCGGCAGAGCCGGTAGATGTCTGCATAGTACTGGCTACTGCGGATGGGCCGAGCGAAGAGGTCAATAAAAGAGTATCCGGGTATGTGAACAAACATAAAGAAAAAATGGTCGGTTTTGCGGTTGTAGAACCCATCCAGGACGGTGTCAGCGTTAAAAGTCTGACAAGTATCAAAGATAAGCTGGGACTTGAAGGTGCGGTTCTTTACTGTTCGAGCAGTGGTTTTCACCCGGCGCACAGCAGGACGATGCGGTTTTACGAATCGGCAGAAGAAGTTGGTTGGCCTGTTTTCTTTCATAATGGTGGACATCTGGGGCCTGATGCGATTCTGGACTATGCTCAGCCATATCTTCTGGATGAGGTTGCCAGAAGATTTCCGGGCTTGAAAATTGTGATTGGAACTATGGGTATGCCCTTTACCGAGCAAACATTGTCGATGGTGGCGAAACACGAGAATGTGTATGCGGATTTGACGATAAGGCCCGGCAATGTCTGGCAGGTTTACAACACGGTAGTGCCGGCATACGAGCGCGGGGTGATGGATAAACTGCTGTTCGGCAGCGGATTCCCATCGGGCAAGGCGGGGGAGTGCATAGAGGCGCTGCTTGGCTTTAATATGCTTTTAGCAGATACGAATTTACCGACGGTTCCACGAGGTAACATTCGAAACATCATTGAACGCGATACGCTGGAATTGCTTGGAATAGAAAACAAGAGCATAAGAGCACAAGAGCGTAAGAGCACAAGGGTATAAGAGCGAAAGAGCATCAAGGAAGACGGGAACATAATTAGCGATGGCTGAGCTTCTGGAAGAGCGCAGAGAAAGCTGGGGGACGCGGGGTGGATTTGTTCTGGCAGCGGTTGGTTCTGCGGTGGGTCTGGGTAATCTGTGGGGATTCCCGTATAAACTTTACAGCTACGGGGGCGGGGCGTTTTTGATTCCTTATATAATTGCCCTGGTTTTGGTCGGCATTCCTATAATGATACTTGAGTTCAGCATCGGCCATTATACGCAGCGGGCTGCGCCGGATGCGTTCAAGCGGGGACACAAGCGTTTTGAGATTGTCGGCTGGTGGGGGATTCTTCTGGCCTTTGTGATAATTACTTATTACCCGGTTATTCTGGCATATTGCTTCAGCTTCTTGTGGTACAGCATTGTTGGGATTTTCAACGGCGGGAAGCTGCCGTGGGCAGGTATAGGTTTGGAAGGCGTCGAGAACGCCAAGCTTTTTTTCAATGAGACATATCTCGGCAAGACCGAAGGCCCCGCTCTTGGTGCTATTCGGTTGAACATTGTCTGGCCGCTGATAATTACCTGGGTGGCGATGTACTTTTGCATATTCAGGGGAGTAAAACTTGTCGGCAGGATAGTGTGGCTTACAGTCCCTCTGCCGTGGCTGATGCTGCTTATATTAGCTGTGCGAGGTCTGACGCTTGAGGGAAGTATGCAAGGGCTGGCTTATTATCTGGACCCGGTGTGGTCGGAACTTGCCAAGCCAATTACATGGCGTTATGCGTTCGGCCAGGTGTTCTTTTCATTGAGTCTTGCGTACGGTGTTATGATTACTTATGCAAGCTTTCTGCACAGGAAAAGTGATATTAATAACAATGCGGCAATTATCAGTATTGCTGACTTTGCGACGAGTTTTGTCGCGGGTCTGGCAGTATTCGCAACGTTGGGCGGAATGGCGTTCATTACCCAGCAGACAGGTAATGCGGTAAGAGTGGAGAACGTGGCGGAGTCAGGGCCGTCACTTGCTTTTGTGGCGTTTCCGTATGCCCTGGCGCAGCTTCCATATTCAGCGTGGTTCAGCTTCGTTTTCTTCTTTGCGCTTGTTACGCTTGGGATTGACTCGGCGTTCTCGCTGACGGAATCAGTTCTGGCCAGTATCGTTGACAAAACGGGATGGCGAAGGAGTATTGTCCTTCCTGTGATGAGTGTTGTGGGCTTCAGCTTCGGGCTGATTTATATAACAAAAGGGGGATTTAACTGGCTTGGGACTATTGACGGATTTGTGAATGGGACGTGGGGCATAGCGTTTATGGGTTTGTTGGAATGCGTGGTTTTAGGTTGGCTCTGGCGGGTTGGGACGTTGAGGCGTCACGCTAACAGCCGAAGCGACTGGAAACTGGGCAAATGGTGGGATTACTTGATTCGCTTAGTGATTCCGATATTGCTCGGGACGCTTTTCTTCTGGCAGCTTTTTGATGATGTCAGCAGCGGGTTTCTGTTCAGGGTTGAGTCAGAATTCCAGAGTGTCCTGGACAAAAGCGTGATTTCGGAAGAGCTGCGTCAGGAGTTTGAAGATAATGGGAGCGTAATTTCCCAACAGGCCACTTTCTCGGTTGGGCAGGCGGGCAGGAGCTGGCTGGTGACTGACGAGGAAAACAAGTACCTTATCAGGAGAGAGGAGGGCAGGCTAAACGTTTACAACAGTGAAGGTGGTTTCTTGAGGACTCCGGGAGGCGAGTGGAAACTGCCAAACTGCGTGGGGCTGGGGATTGTAGCGTTGGTGCCTGTCTTAGCGGTCATTTTCAGTTTGGTTAAAGGTCGGCGTGATGTTGAAGAACCAGACCGCGAAGAGGCGAATTTAAGTACGAAGGGCAGGTACGGCGGGGCGGTGTCGCTTTTACTGGCGTTAATTCCCGCAGCCGGCTTGCTGGTTATTTTGCTGAGAAGCTCAATCCCGGGGGCTGCTGAGAGCGCAGCGGGGAACCCGGTGTTCTGGTTACTGCTGGCAGTTGGGATTATTTCGATGGGGCTTAGCAATTATGTGCTGGATAAGTATAACACCGCCAGCAGTCAAGCATCGTGGTTTACCAGATGGGCGGGGATATTAGCAACAATGGATGTGAGCGCATTTATCGCGGTAATCCTGATTGGTCTGGCGGGCAGGGTGAAAATCAGTGAGACGGCAGTGCCTATTCGCGACAAGTTAAGCGGAGTTTCGTATATAATCCTCGCGGTGGTTTTTCTAATCATTATAGGCGGTTTGGGGTGGTGCTTTTACCGGGCTTTGTCACCGGCTAATGAAGATACAGGGATTCAACATCCTGACGAAGTTGGCGGAGAGGAACGGCAAATTTAGTTTTGAGTTTTTACCCCTGCTTGCTGCCGGCAGGAGTCAGGACTCAACACTGTTGAAATTTGAAAAAACAAACGAAACGAACAATTACTCTAAGCACTCGAATAAGGCATTTTCAACACCTCCAAACAAGTTTGTACTACTCTGCGAAGCAGCGCTTCGCTGCGAAGCACGAGAAGGTGTCACCCAAGCTTCGTTAGTAATTCAAAGGTCAATAAAAACTTAAAACTTACAGCTATTCGCTATTTAGGTTTGAAGCCTTCGACGCTATTGCCGGTGTATTTACCGCAGGCCTTTTCCAGGTCCACATCGCTTATATTTGCGAGCGTACAGAGCCAGGCAAAGACATCGGCAAATTCTTCCTCTTTATTTTTTTGGTCATTGGAGACAAGGGCGGTAGCAAGCTCTCCGACTTCTTCAATAAACCACATAAAGGTGGCTGGAACTCCTCTCTGCTGGTCCCGCTTTTTGTATTTCCTGGCGATTATGCGTTGAAATTCGCTAATATGCATTTTATAAATGCCCAGGAGCACAAGAGAACTTATGACTTGTGCACTTTTACATGTGGTATTTTCTATGCTTCGATTAAGTTTGAGAGCTTTGCTTTTTCGAAAACACTTCTGGCCTGAGCAATTGCTTTTTTGTAGACTTGCTCGGCTCGAACACTGAATTTTTCACCGTGAGTTTGCTCAGCCAGGTTCAACCTGCTAATCATAGGTCCGTCAACGGCTTCGATAATCTGGAGCATAGTGATTTTTTTTGTGGTTTTGGCCAGGGAGAAGCCGCCGCGCGGTCCTCTTTTGCTGCGCAACACATCCGCTCTGACCAACTGCTGTAGTATTTTGAGCAGGTATTCCAAAGGTATGTCATATTCTTTAGATATGGTTTGCGATAAAATAATTTTTTGGTCTTGATGCCTGGCAATATAGCCGACCGCAAGCAGCCCATATCCTGTTGATCTACTGATTTTCATTTTAGCCTCCTTCAAAATAGTGTAATAATTATAAAAGTTTTCTTATCCGCCGTAGGCGGGTGAACACCAGTGAAAAAACAAATAGGGAATAACAGCTACATTGTAGTTAAGCTCTTTTTAGATACCTCTTTACGGTGTAAGCATAATTAGCGACTTACTTTGTTGTAAAAGCCCAGGAAAATAATACACAATCCAACATTACTCTTTTGCGCTCAGGGCACTTCGGATGTGGGCATTAAGATACGTCAAGGTTGAAAAGTCACAAAGACTGATAGGGTTCATTATCCATTAAGTACTGCGAATTGCAAGAAATTTTCTCTCTAAAATGCATAAAATAGTAAAAAAATTTAATTTTTTTTTCAAGTGTGTAAAAAACTTGACATCCGAGGCGCTGCAACGTAAGATTCCGGTGCAATTTTACGCTTTTTTAGGAGATTGTTATGGCTGCGATTAAGCCGAGAATAAGAGTCGAGTACGCCGAGAACGCAACTATTACCACTTTTACCGACGAAAAAATCCTTGAAGAGAAGGACATTAAGGCACTTCAAGAATCGATTATGTCTGTTATCGAGCAAGCAGGGCGGATAAATCTGATTTTAGATTTTTGCAATGTGCGGTTTTTGTCTTCCGCTGTTTTAGGGCTTTTAATTAGAATCAGCAAAAGGGTTTACGAGTGCGACGGCCAATTAAGACTTTGTAATATAAACCCAAAGATATATGAAGTTTTTAAGATAACGCGGTTGACGAAAATTTTCGATATTTACCCGGACGTAGTAAGTTCGGTTGAAAGTTTACCTACGGCAGGTTAGGCGAAATCTTTTTTGCTTTGTTCACAAAGGCAAAGATTGGCCGATAATTTGGAGCGTAGCGATAGCTAATGATTTGAGATATAATCTCGCCCTTGCAGACTTATTACAGGGGCTTTTTGGGATGATATAAGTTTATGGCGTCAGAAATGCCAATCAGCCGCTCAATGGCTCTCGAAAGCACGCCGTTTGCTATTGTTGAGGTGTGCAAGCGGATTCTATCTAAGCTCAAAGTGAACGGTTTCAGCAAAGAGGATGTTTTTGCTGTGCATCTTGCGTTACAGGAGGCCTTTACCAATGCCATCACGCACGGTAATAAAATGAGCCTCGACAAAGAGGTTAAAATTGACTATTCGGTGGGTTTGGATAAATTTGAGGTTTCTATGACGGACGAGGGTGAGGGGTTTGACCCGGACGCTGTACCGGATCCACGATACGGTGAAAATCTTTACAAGCCGGCGGGCAGAGGCCTGCTTCTTATGCGCTCGTATATGGATGTGGTTGAATTCAACGAAGGTGGCACTCGTGTGTATATGGCCAGATATAGAGGTAAGCCGCAGTTAACAAGAAGCCAGGGCGAAACACAGGCATAATCAATAATGAACCCTTGACGACGACAAGGGCAGGCCCGGTAACGGATAAGGAGAAATAATTAAAAGATGTTCAGCAGACTTTTTATTGTTTGGTGTTGTTTTCTTGTTCTGGGCGGTTGTGCATACAATGATGAGCCGATGCCCGAGATTACACATAGTCTAACGTCCCGGGTTGTTTTGCCGCCGGTTAATAAAGCATTCCAAAACCCGGGGGGAGTTGATAAAAATATTCCGCGAGACTGGCTGCCGCCTTCTCGTGTGGAAAAGAAATGGACAGCTATAGTGATACATCACTCAGCGACGGAAAACGGAAGCGCAGCTATATTCGACAAGTGGCACAGGGAAAACAAATATTGGGAAGGGGTTGGCTACGATTTTGTTATAGGTAACGGAACCAACAGTGGTGATGGTCAGGTTGAGGTCACGTTTCGCTGGCGTAAGCAGCTTACAGGAGCACATTGTAAGACACCTAACAACTGGGCGAACGAAAAGGCGGTGGGAATTTGCCTTGTGGGCAACTTTAATCAAACGGTATCGACGAGGCGGCAGATGCAGTCTCTTGTGAAATTAGTTCGGTTTCTGCAAAACCGGTACAGGATTCCGAAAAGCCGGGTTTACGGTCATAAGACCACTCCGGGGGCGCGAGTAACTGACTGTCCTGGAAAAAGGTTTTCGATGGCCAGGCTAAAATCGATGCTTGATTTTTGAGTTGATACGATACTCGATACTCGATTCTTGATACTCGATTCTCAATACTCGTTTTTTTTACCGCCGAGTTCGCAGTCCTTGGGACTCCTTACGGAGAGCCCGCTGAGATGATATGGTGATTGGTAACTGGTAATTGGTGATTGGTAACTGGTAATTGGTGATTGGTGATTGGTAACTGGTAATTGGTGATTGGTAACTGGTAATTGGTGATTATTTTAGCATTTAACCAATTACCATATTAACCAATGTTCTCATCGTTCTCTGCATTTAATTCCTTTGTCGCATCCGGATAGCGTGCTGGGTCCCATAAACTCACTTGCGAACCCGGTCCTGCATCAACCGGGGCGAGAATGGAAGACCTCAATAAACGCCCCAAAACACTGGTTTTCTACGCTAAAGACATACCTGACCGGGTTGGTGCGGGATGCTTTTCCGACAGAGTTAAACCAAAATATCATACGCCAAGCAAGCCAGCGTCTGATTATACCGAAGTTTCTGATGGTGGCGCTATTTTGAAAGCGAAGCAAGGAGCTGATTAAATGGATATGTATGACTCGCTGTTTTCTCCGGGCGGAGTGCTAAATGAACAGATTGTACGGGAGATTTTTGACATTCTGCCCGAGGGGGGGCCTATTGTGGTAATCATAGATAAAGAGGGTAACCGCTGGCCCAGCCACTCTGAAAAATTTTCCGAGCTGAACATCAGCGAGTCGTTTTTGAGAGAACTCTGCGGTAAAATCGATGACGGTGCTGAACCGGTTATAACTCAAGTAAACGACTTCAGCATTGTTGCTGCACAATTGGCTACGGAGCGGACTAATTGCGGTTATGTGATTATTGCTCTGCCACAATATAGTCCTGAATCAACCCTGATAAATATCGACCTGATTGAAACGCTGCTCAATCAAATCGGTTTGATAGCCAAGCTGATAGAGAAGAACAATCTGCTTTATGAGCTTCAAATGAAACAGTGCAGCGTGTACGGTCAGAGCGGGATAGCCTCTAATTGATTTTCGTATCCGGTATTTCATACCTCGTATCACATTTCCACAGTTAATCAAAATCAATAAAAGTTTGGGTTGCGTTTAAGGGTGGGATTGCTATAATTGGCGGATGGGTTATAGATTCCTGCTTGGGCAGAAATGACGATACTAAACGTTACAGGCGGAACACTATGTGTTAATAAGTAGAGGGCCAAAGTGAAATTCCAGGTTTTTAGAAACGGCAAGGTTGTAGATAAATTTGCGCTATGCGGTGCTTATCTTTTCGGGACCGACGGGATCGGCGTTCGGCGAGCGAAGATTACATTCAAAAACGGGTTTATCGAGTGTAAGAAGCCAAATCTGGAAACAGCGGGACTGGCATTGCTGTGGCCTATTGACGGTTTCGGTAAGGTGCTTTTACCGACTACCTGCCTGCCCGAAAGGACCCGCCTGTATAATTTGAATGTCGAGATAGCCCGGGCAAAGCTAATGCAAATCATTGACAAGCGAGAGGACTGGTCGTTCTTTGACAGCGTAGAGGGCTTAGAAGATATTTCGAAAGAGGCACAGGATTTATTCGTTCAGGCAATTCAAAACATAACAGAGGCACCACTGGCGTCTAAATTAGCAGACGAATCGCTTAAAAAAGCTATAGTTTTTTCTGAAAAGCTGGCAATAAGGCAGGCAGAATCGCTTTTTGAAGCAAGGAGCAAGAACCACGGTTTTGGGCGGGGCTGCCTTGGCTGTAAAATAGACCCTGTGCAGATTAATAATTCTAAATATGTTGAGAAGCTGCTGGAATTGTTCGGTGCTGTAACGATACCAATAAACTGGGCGCAGATAGAGTCTCATAAAGGCAGTTACGATTTTTCAATGGTTGATAAGTGTATTGATGTGCTTGGTAAAAAGAAATTGGCAATCGGTGCAGGTCCGCTGCTTCGTTTCTCGAAAGAATATCTGCCGAGGTGGCTGCTCCGTAAAGGGGCGGAGTTTGAAAAGATTCGCGAAACTGCGTATCAATTCGTGTTGAATGTAGCCGCCCGGTATTCAGGCAGCGTTCGTGGGTGGTGTGTTGTAAGCGGTCTGAATGCGTTTAATCATTTTGGGTTCAACTTCGAGCAGGTTCTGGAAATGACGCGTGCGGCTAATATGGCTGTAAAAGCGGCCAGTGACAGGGCATTGAAGATGATAGAAATCAGCAACCCGTGGGGCGAATATTACGCGACAACACCTAATACGATTCCGCCGTTGGTGTATATGGATATGGTTGTGCAGAGCGGTATTAATTTTGATGCGTTCGGATTGGCTATGCGGTTCGGGAAAAATCAATCCGGTATGCACATCAGAGATATGATGCAGATATCGGCAATTCTGGATTACTTTGGTCCTGTAGCCAAGCCACTGTATATATCGGATGTGGAAGTTCCGAGCCGGGATGGTGTTGGTTTACATAATAGCAAAGTTGCCGGTGTGTGGCACGAGGAATGGGACCAATCGCGGCAAGGCCAGTGGATTGAGCAGTTCTATAAAATAGCGCTTAGCAAACCATTTGTTGATACAGTAACATATTCGAACCTTTCCGATAGAAAGGACAGTACCATAGCCCACAGCGGCCTGCTGACGGCCCAGCTCGAACCCAAAAAATCGTTTCGAGGCTTGAAGAAACTGCATAATGCTATTTTCAGCTGGTAAACAAATCGTGAATCGTGGCTCGTGACTTGTGAATCGAAGAAGTGATGCAATATGATATGACAGAAGTCAGGCAAAACAGGATTCAATCGTTTGCGTTTGTTATCGCTGCAAGCGTGTGTGTTTTGTTTTCTGTGGGTTTTGCGGTTTCGAGCCTTGTAGGGTTTGGAGCCGCCTCCGACGGATGCGAAATTGAGTTAGAAGGGCGAATAAATCCAAACGATGCACCTGTGGCGAGTCTGGTAAGATTGCCGGGTATAGGCATTGGAAAAGCAAGGGCAATAGTGGGTTACCGCGAGGAATTCAGTGAACAGAACGGCAATAAGCCGGCTTTTCAAAATCCGAACGATTTGCAGAAGGTCAAAGGTATTGGGCCTAAAACAGTAGAGAATATAAGGGAATGGCTGAAGTTTGAATAGCATAGGGCGTTCAGCGGATAGAGAAGATAAAGATGGATGAGTGGGAAATTGATAAGCCGCTCGGGCAGTGCTGGGGCAGTGGTAAAAAAATCGAACGCGGCGAAGAATACTTCGGCGCTCTGGTAGAAAGCGACGAAGGACTGCAACGGCGGGATTTTTGCGCTGATTACTGGGAGGCCGAAAAGCCGGAAGTGTTTTGCTACTGGAAAAGCAAACTGCCGGACCCCGACCAGAAAAAGCAGATATTCGTTGATGATGAGATGCTGATGGCGTTTTTTGAACGGCTGGCAGAAGAAACTGAGCAGGAAAAAATAAATTTTCGGTTTGTCCTGACGTTAATTTTGATGCGAAAAAGGCGTCTGAAATACGATTCGTCCAAAGTCGAAGACGATAAGGAAATCTGGCGTTTGAGAATAGTCGGCAGCGACAAGCAATTCGTCGAGGTGATAAATCCGCGCCTTGATGAGGAACAAATCGGGCAATTATCGTCGCAGATAGGCGAGATATTGCAGGTGGAATTGTAGATAGCGTATAGCGGATGGGAAAAGAAAAGAATAATCGCAGATTTCACGGATTACGCTGATTAAATAAAAGCAAAAAAGATGGATTCCTACTTTCGCAGGAATGACAATTGGTGAAATCAGTGGCTAAGAAACGAATTCAGGGCTTGTACTAAATGTCAGGAAAAGTTGTTATACATATTGCCGGGGCGATGTTGATTCTTAGCGGCTGCGCGCCCGAACTGAAACACCCGACGCGCGTTTGCCCCGGCAAACAATCTGCATCGCAATCATTGGATTCGTTGAGATTAACTTCAGAGAGCGTATTGCCGCTGAAAGCTACGGGCCGATGTGTTGCGCGGTTCTATGTCGAGGATAAGGAGCATCATGAAAGCTTCCCGGTTACGCTCTGGGTAAATCCGCCCGCTCAAATTCGCCTGCACGGAGATGTCTTCCTGAACCCGCGAGGGATTGTTCTCGGCTCGAACGAGCGCGAGTTCTGGCTGGCGATAAAGCCAAAAGAGATAAGCACTTACCATTGGGGTTTATGGTCTGAGCAAAACTCATCCCAGAGTATTATCATTAATCCCAAGATTCTGCTTGAAGCTCTGGGAATTGTACCGCCTGGCAGCGATGAAACCTGGTCTCTATCGAACGAAGGCGTATTTGATGTGCTTACGAAAAGAAATGGCCAGGGCCGGATAGTCAAAAAGGTGTATATCTATAATTGCGACTATCGAGTTTTCAAAATTGAGTATTTTAATGTGGATGGCGAAGTGATGGCTATTGCAGAACTATATAAATATAAAGAAATGTCCGAGGGATTTTTTGTTCCTCGCGTCATAAAAATTGTTACATACACCCAGGAGGGGCGTGAAGATTCGGTCATAATCACTCTTAAGTCAGTGAAGCCGTATAAATTTGACAAAAAAAAGCAGGATGTTTATTTCAACCGTCGCAAGCCGAAGGGTTTCAAGCATATTTATAGAATCATTGATGGTCATATAATTGAACAGCCGGAGTGAATGAAAAAGGAGTTTGTTTATGGGTAGGATAAGTCTAAAAGAAAGAATAAATGAGGGCCTGTTTCTGTTAGATGGGGCGATGGGAACTGAGTTGATTGCCCGCAGGATTGAAGCGGGCAAATGCAATGATTATCTAAACATCAAGTCGCCCGATATTGTCCTTGATATTCACCGGGCGTATCTGCAAGCGGGCAGCGATGCGGTTATTACCAATACGTTCGGGGCGAATAAATATGCTCTGGCCCGGCACGGGTTTGCTGAAAGGAGTAAGGAGATAAATACAGCAGCAGCGCAAATAGCTCGCCGGGCAGCGGGGGAAGAGAAATATGTCCTGGGTGATATTGGGCCGAGCGGAGATTTTCTGGAGCCACTGGGACCTTTGAAGGCGGATGGATTAAAAGATGCTTTTGCTCAGCAGGCGAAGGCGCTTTCGGCAGGGGGGGTGGACGGTTTTATAATCGAGACGATGACGGCCCTTGATGAGGTTACAATTGCAATCGAAGCGGTGAAATCTATATCTGATTTGCCGGTATTCGTTTCGCTTGCCTATGACCCAGCCGGCGAAAAATTTAGAACGATGATGGGGATTGGCCCTGCTGATGCAGCCGACAAACTCCTGCCTCTTGGAATTGATGCTTTAGGTTTTAATTGCGGTAGTTTAGGTATGGAACAATACGTAAGTCTTGCTCAAATCTATGTGTCAGAGACGAAGGGAGAGGTTGCAATCCTTGCGGAACCAAATGCAGGAAAACCGGAGCTGGTTGATGACCAGGTGATATATAAGGTAAGCCCGGAGGATTTTGCGGCGGCGGCGGAGAAAATACATTCGGCCGGTGTTAATATCATCGGTGGCTGCTGCGGGACCGGGCTGGCACATATTGAGGCCGTGGCTAAAAGGCTGAAATAAGAATGGTTGGGTAAAGCGCTTTGCTCGAAGCAATCTTAGGGCGTGGGTTACGGAATTTCTGTTAGGTAGTTGTCAGCCAGAACCGCCAGGTCGCGTTCGTCGATAACAGCATGATTTGGGTCAGAAATGTTGCAGAGTGGATTCCAATTGTCATCACCGGGTCTGCTTCGCCAGGCTGAGGCTAAAACGGCAAAATCTGCAAAATCCACCCCGTCCAGTCCGGTAAAGTCTCCTGTGATTCTTTGGCGTACAAGCATTGGGTAGGTTTTTCCCTCACAAATTGTCCAAATGTCGTCCGTTCCATTTGCGGTCTCACCTTTGAAATCCCACCCAGCATTGACAAATGTGTTCTTCATATGCATCTGAGTTGTTGGCTTACCTGTCAGTTCCATTACGGCGGTTTCTCCTGTTCCTCCGGCACCGTTTGTCTGCCCACTGGTCTCTTCGTCCCAGAAAGAACTGAAAATACTGCCATGATTAAATCCCACGAGACCACCGGTCATGTTAGCGTCTTGCGAGACATTGCCGGTTGAATAACAGTTTGAAATCTCAACATATGTCCTTCCCACGAGGCCGCCCAGGTTCGCATTTCCTGACACGTCTGTGCTTGCATAACAGTTTACAATTGTGCCAGCGTAATTACGTCCGATAAGTCCACCTATGCAATTATCCCCGGAAACACTTCCGCCCTGAGCAGAGCAGCGAGATATGGTTCCTCTCCTTAAGTAACCTATGAGTGAACCGATGTTGTCACCTAACCCTGCGTCAACATTGGGGTTAATTAAATCCAAATCTTTGATCTGTGTGGTACTTCCGTCAACATAACCGAAAAGACCGACAAAATTCGCATCGGGGGAGCTGTAAGTGAAATTATAAATCTTGTGGTTATTGCCATCAAAAACGCCCCTAAAGGCGTAGCCATAATAAGTTCCAATGAGATTGAAGTCTGTTCCGGCGTACCCGCTGAGGTCGATATGCGCCATCAGCTTGAAGTGCTTGTGCAAATCACTGGGATTGAGTGCGATGGTATTCAACTGGTTTGCGTCAAAGATCAAGAAAGGATCGTCAGCCGTCCCGGAGCCCCCGCCGTAAACCCCCGGCTCAGGTGGCAAGGCCCCTTGCAAACCAGGTGCGTAAACGGGTGCAACATATTCTGGATCTTCGAAAACTACGCCTGTCGGGCCTACCCGGCAAACATTTCCCTGAATAGTTATGTTACAGGCGGCGGAAATGGTAAATGTAAAAAGAACACCAGTAGGAGGCGGAGCATTAGGCTCGCCGTAATACAGCGAGCCCATCTCGATTGTCATGCCAGATGTACCAAGACCCCCCAAAGTTCCTGGCTGATCTGGTGGGCAAACCGGCGTACCCAAATCTATAATTTCTATAATTTCACCATAGTCATCGATATCAATTGAGCCCGGATAAATCCAGTAATGTGGACTACAGTTTCCTACCGAGGCAATAATGCCGTTACTGACCCTGATATCGAGAGAAAAACCTCTCACCCGCACTTCTTCCTCGGAGAAGTCATAGCGGAGTTCAATTACGCCGTTGCCCAAGTCTGCGCAGTTAAGATAGACGGCAGCCCTCGCTGGTGATGTCATCAGTGCAACCGCCGTTATCAGCAGTACAGGAATTAATCGCCTTTTCATTTTTGCTCTCTGCTAATGTGAACATAAATATTATAGTATCCTTTGGGTTAGTTTTTCAAGTAAAAAGATTGCAAATTAGTAATTTTTTTGAAGGGTGTTTTTTACGAATTTTGCGATTTGTTCGATAGCCTTGGCGGTTGCGCCCTTGTTTTTTCTGATTACCTCCCGGCCGTTTCGGGCGATTTTTCGGGCGAAATCCGGCTTGGCAAGACATTTTTGCATTGTGCGTAACAAGTCTTGTTCGTCTTTGACCATAATAGCGCCGTTATCTTCAAGAAGTGCATCGACAGTTTGTTTGAAATTGAAGGCGTGTGGGCCAAATACGGTGCATTTGCCGAGGGCGACCGCCTCTATCATATCGGAGCCTCCCATCGGTACGAGTGAGCGGCCAACGAAGATTATGGTTGCAAGCGAGTAGAACTTTCGCAAGTCGCCCATAGTGTCGCCAAGAATTACCGCTTGCTTGTCGGTTGTTGGTGGGGTGGTTTTGTCTTTTAGCCGGCTGTACCGGATTAAGGGCAAAGAAGTTTGCTCTATTATCTGGGCGACTTCGTCAAATCTTTCGGGTTTGCGGGGGACAATTGCCAAGCGCAGGTCGCTGAATTGGTCCTGTTGTTTTAAGTTTCGATAGACGTCGAGCAGAATCTGTTCTTCATCGTTACCGGTGGCACCTGCAACCCATAATCTTCCCTCGCCGATATTTAGTTGAATGGCAAGGGCATCTGCACCTTCGACTTTGTCGGTGATTTGAGCGGTGTCGTATTTTAGCGAGCCGGTAACGATTACTTTTTCGTCCGGGCAGCCGATTTCTTTGAAGCGCTGAGCGTACTCGTCCGTCTGGGCGAGAACGAGCGTAACTTTGCAGAAGATTTTTTTAGCAATTGGCTTTATTTTTTTGTATCTGGAAAAACTTTTGTCACTTATTCGGCCGTTGACTACGACAACAGGTATGTTTAACTGCTGTGCGATACGAACAAAGTTGGGCCAGACTTCCAGCTCCATCAGCAGACAGATTGCGGGGCGGATTTTGCGGAAGGCACGGCGCATTATCCAGGACAAATCAAAGGGGAAGTAAAACACCTGTAGATTTTCACCGAATAAGGCACTTGCACGGGCGAAGCCGGTATCGGTGGTAGTGCTGATTAGGATTTCGAAATCCGGGAATCTGTTTTGAAGCTCTTCGATGACGGTCGTGGCTGCATTGACCTCGCCTACACTGACGGCGTGGAGCCAGATGCAGTTTTTTAGTGCACGGTCTTTGCGAATAATTCTGCCAAATCGCTGGGCCCAGCCGGTCCGGTAGCGTTTGTGCCTGATGACCCGATATATGACTATAGGGCTTATAGCCACAGCAAGCAGCAAATATACAAAATCAATTACAAATCTCATTGGCCATCCCTGCAGAACAATAATGGTATAATCATATTTGGAAACCGCGGTTGTGTCAAACAAATGTCTGGCTCAGGAAGCCGAAAATGATGCCTGTGTGATTGAAAGGTATAGTAGGTAATCTGACAGCTGTTTAGTTTGGTATCAGATTTGATGAGCTTAAGGTGCGATGCTTTGTTGCCAATATTCGGCCAGCACGGTAAAATCGAGGAAGTTGATTATGGCGTCGCCAACCATATCGGCTTTCGAGTTCCAATTTGTAGAGGTTGGGATTGCCAGCCAGGCCTGGGCGAAGGCATCCAGGTCCAGAAAGTCAACCTTGCCGTCACCACCGACAGGAGCGATGTCAGCCACAATGTGATATGGAATAGGTTCGAATTCAATCGTGTGCCCACCATAGTCAGGCAGGCCTCCGCCACGAAGCACAAAGTTGAACTCGACGAAAAGATTCATTCCTATGATACCCTCGAGGGTACCGCCCTCCGGCGAGGCAACGTCAAGCATAATGACCGGAGTATGGGTAAATTCCAGCGATTCTCCGAGGGCAGGGATTTTGAGTTCATCGATGTAAAAGCCGGGCTTCACCGTGGTGTCGCCAGTGACGTCCCGAATCTCAACCTCAAAATCGGGTTTATTCGTGTCCAACTCGAGACGTGCAGCGATAGCTCCGCTGATAACGGTGACCTGAGCGCCGGTGTCAAACATGAAGCCGTCCTTGTCGATGGCACGTTCGTCACCGTGGATGAGATCCACGCTGGAGAAGAAGAAGAGACTCTGGGCCGGCAAAAGTACCGTTATTGTCGAGGGGATGATGGGTTCAAACGGCTCGAGCAGGTTAGGGAAGTACTGGACGGCGGCCCCGCCTGTGGGTCGCAGCTCCAAATATATGGTGTTGGAATAGTTCGGGATGCAGGGGTCGGTGTCTTCGTAGAAGTGTATGTCCGGTGCGGTGAATTCGTTACCGTCGTGAGTGATGGTGATTTGTTGGTCGTTGCGAAAGGCGGCGGCGAAATAGACCGACAGCGGCGTCCCGACAACAGTCGGCAAATTCGGTGATTCAATTGTGTCGCCGACGATGATTGAAACATTGGTCTCTCCGACCATACCGGAGTCGTCGATGAGCAGACCGTTTGGCTCGATGGCACCGAGTCCGTCAATGAAGAGACCTATCGGCTGGCTTACCCAGGCATAAACTGAGTCGGTGGCACCCATTATTTCTATCATGTTTGAGGTGATGTAATCGCCGGAAAGCCCTGCCTTTGTGGCAGCATCGTGCGCCATTAGGTGCGCGGCGGCACCGGTGTCGAAGATACCAATGGCGTAATCTGACTGCGGATTAGAGGGGGGCAGGGGATTACCGATGACCGAGGTTGTAGGTATGGCATCGATTTCGAGTTCGCCAGAGCGCGCATCGGTAAGGGAAACAGCAATCCAGGGGACAAAGCCGTCTATGGGAGGTGAGTCGATGACGTTGGCAAAAATTGGTGCGGTGGACTCTTCAGCGAGCGGTGCGAGTCGGGAGGTTGCTTCGGCAGAGAGAATCTTTTTGCGTACAAGTTTTGGCCGGTGGTCAGCTCGTTTACTGAGTCGTGGCGGCGGTTTGTCCTGAGGATGGCTGATGGCCTTGATGCGAGAGCCGCCTGTCATGCGCCAATCGACCTCCTGTCGCTTCCAGCCGGGCCGGTCAGCTCGAACGGCAACAGACCAGCACAGGAGGGCAACAAGCAGCAGAACGAGCCATGCTCGAATTGGCCTATGCGAATTCATACTTTTCATCTTCCTTTCCGTTTGCCACACATATTATTATAACATATTGACGCGAAATCCGTATGGGTAAAATTCCAATATGGCCGCAAAGGGCCGGTAAATACAGGCGGTTATGTTCTTGACATATTTGCCGTCTTGGCGTAATAAGTAGTGTCGGTTTTCGTCCCCGTAGCTCAATTGGATAGAGCGCTGGCCTCCGGAGCCAGAGGTTGTGCGTTCGAGTCGCACCGGGGATATTAGCCTTTGACCTTCCATAAGTGTTTGCCCCCATCTTAGAATTGCTCCTCATCATAATTCTGCCCAAAATTGGCTTCGGCGTCGGCTGGGGGATTGGGTTTGATTGGGTTTGTTTTCCCGGACTCTGAAAGTGGATTCATTTTCATAATCCTTTGTTAAAATAGAACTTACGTTCATTTTGGCTTTTCGGAAATTGGGTTTGTTTTGGCTTTGTTTTTT
>Ga0209979_1001363_pt1 | contig 27150 bp, 34 predicted proteins | sample AnhtaG_FD_183114 | JGI IMG/M metagenome (GOLD analysis project Ga0209979, IMG submission 183114) | Deep subsurface microbial communities from Anholt, Denmark to uncover new lineages of life (NeLLi) - Anholt_01485 metaG (SPAdes) (version 2) | ecosystem: Environmental > Aquatic > Marine > Oceanic...
AATATGGTTATCGCCGGAGAAAGGTGGTTGACCACTACATTCAATCGGTGCTGAAAACTGACGAAGATTTAACCCAACATTGGGTGGATAATCGCCTGACCACTGCCTGTGAGCAGGGTTTCACCCTTATCTACGATGAATTTACTCGCTCTCGGCCGGAAGCAAACAATGTGTTACTTTCAGTCTTGGAAGAAGGACTCCTTCCTTTGCCAGCAGTGAGGAGAGGACAAAACTACTTAAAGGTTCATCCTGATTTTACTGCCATCCTTACCAGTAATCCCGAAGAGTATGCTGGAGTATATCGCAGCCAGGATGCCCTTCGTGACCGCATAGTAACTATAGAACTAGGACACTTTGATGAAGAGACGGAGGTTGCCATCACTCAGGCAAAATCTGGACTTTCTGCCTATGAATCAGAGCACATTGTCAATCTGGTAAGAAGAGTGAGAGTGGCTAAATCAAGCGGACTTACCCCTACCGTGCGTGCCTGCATAATAATCGGCAAGGTATTAAAGCTAAGAGGCAGTTACGCTCAAGCCAGCAATGATATATTTAGACAAATCTGCCTTGATGTCTTAACCTCTGAGCTTGTCAAAGATGAGAGGGAAAGGGTTAGAGAGATAATAGAGAGTACAATCGGAACCTATTAACTCGGGGCTTTCAAAGTGAGCAAACTTTTGGAGCCGGAGATAAGTAGGTGCAAAAATGGCAGAGTACATGGATTAAGGGAAGAGCCAAGATGAAGGAAAAATATATTACAGGACTGCGAAATGACTGCCTTAGTAGATAATTCCAGAAAAATTAGTGAGGTGCTGAAATAGTAAGCGGTAGTGAGTTAGAAGTCTTGAAGATAATAAGAGATGAGGATGGAGAGACAAACGTACGTGTAGTAGCACATAAGCTTGGCTTATCCTGGGGACTCGACTATATTCGCCTGCTATGCAACTCCTTAAGTAAAGCAAATTACATAGATGTGCTTAGTTCAGGGAAACTGAGAATTACAGCTAAGGGGAAGACAGCAGTAGAAGGGAAATAGAAGAGTGGGATGGCAGAAGTGGGCAAATATATCTACTGCGTGATTGGGGCTGATGAGGGAAGGAGCTTTGGACCTACGGAGGTTGGCGGCAGAGGCGACAGCGTATTGACTGTTGGCTATCAAGGCATCAGCGCCGTTATCAGCAACTTCCCCATGACGAAGTACGAGGTAAGCAAGGAAAATATGATTGCCCACGAAAAGGTCATTGAGAAGGTGATGCGGGATTATACTGTTTTACCTATGAGGGCCTTTACCATAGCTGCCAGTGCCGAGGAAGTGCGCAGCTTCCTGCGTAAGAATTATACCGGCCTGGAAGGCCTATTGAAGGATATGGATAACAAGATAGAATTTGGGGTAAAGGCTTACTGGAAAGACATGAAGGGCATTTTCCAGGAGATTGTAGATGAGAATGAGAAAGTCAGGAAGCTTAGAGATAGGGTAGCTTCGAAGCCAGGAGGACAAACCTCTGAGAAGATAAGATTAGGAGAGGTGGTGGCAAGCGCCCTGAAGGTCAAGAGGGATAAAGAGGGGGAAGAGCTGCTTCGCAACCTAAAAAGGGTGGCTCATGATTTGCATCTTGGGGAGGCTCGCGGCGACGAGATGATAATCAATGCTGCTTTTCTGGTTGACCGGGGGCGGGAGAAAGAATTTGATACCTGGGTGGATGAATTAGATAGAAAATACGGGCAGAGGACAAAGTTTACCTATGTTGTCCAGCACCACCATATAACTTTGTCAGCCTCAGGATAAAGTAACTTTAGGAGGTAACTGAGATGGCAGAGAAAAAAGAAGAGGAACCTGAGATTGATTTTGGCGTTGGCAAGATAAGATTTGGCGGATTGTTTAAAGGAATAGGCAACCTCATTGACCTCGCAACCAAGTTAAGCGAGGAGACAGAGGGAATTACGAAGGTTGGTGAGATTAAGGGATTGCCAAAACAAGCCAAAGGTGTCTATGGCTTCAGCGTGAGAACTGTGGTCGGTGGCAAGCCCATAGTAGAGACCTTTGGCAACCTCAAGGAAACCCCGAGAGGACCGGTGGTGGAAGAGGTGAGGGAGCCTATGGTTGATGTCTTCGATGAGAAAGACCATATTCTGGTCATTGCTGAGCTGCCCGGAGTTTCTGAGGAGGAAATCAAGATTGATGTCGAAGGAGACATACTGAAGCTCACTGCTTCCAATAAGGATAGAAAATATGCCAAGGAGGTTCTGCTCCCTGCCAAGGTGAAGAAAGAGGCAATGAAGTCCGTCTATAAGAATGGGATACTAGAAGTAACCCTGCCGAAACTAAAGAGTGAAGGTTAGAGGTTATCAGTGATCAGTGATCAGTGATCAGTGAACAGCGGACAAGAAAAAGGTGATCAGTGAGCAGTAAATCGGTATTCGAGTTTTTGTGAAACACGCGGATAGTTTCCGGGCTTTGGAGGTATATCAACTGGCGCGGAAGCTGGCACAGGAGATTTTCGAGGCATCAAAGGCATTCCCAACAGCAGAGATGTATTCGCTGATTGACCAGATTCGCCGGTCGTCTCGCTCAGTTGGGGCTCAAATTGCTGAAGCCTGGGGTAAACGTCGCTACGAGAAGCATTTTGTCAGTAAATTGACGGATGCCGACGGTGAGCAAATGGAGACGCAACATTGGATTGAGACTGCATCGGGCTGTTCGTATATCACTCCGCAACAACGGGAGCAGTGGTTAGAACTCTGCGCGTCTATTGGACGAATGTTGCACGGCATGTCTGAAAAGGCTGATCGTTTTTGCGCTGCTACTAATCACCGATCACAGGTTACTGTTCACTGCTCACAAGGTCAGCGAACACCCGCAGAAAGCAGTGAAGAGCCGGAGGAACTATAGAGACATGGCAGCGACCACCAAACAATTAACTCTGCGGGTAGCTGAGGCTAAGACTAAAGATGTGGGCCGAGCCATAGCCAGGATTGACCCTGAAGATTTCAAGGTGATAGGTGTTGAAGTGGGGGATATTGTAGAGATTCAGGGCAAGAGAAAGACGGTGGCTAAGCTTATGCCTGCCTATATCGAGGACCGGGGAAAATCTATCATTCAGATGGATGGTCTCACCCGAGGAAATGCTCAGGTTTCATTGGATGAAAAGATTACTATCCAGAAAACTAGCCATTCCCCGGCAAATAAGATAGTTCTTTCCCCCACGACCCTGATGAGGTCTGTGGGTCGGGAGAGGGATGCTAGATACATCGGCACCCTGCTTGAAGGCTTACCCTTGGTAGAAGGGGATACCATAAGAGCTAACCTCTTCGGCACCAGAAGTCAGGACTTCGGTGTAATCTCCACAGTTCCCAGAGGGGCGGTTTTAATTCACCCCGGAACCAAGATCGAGATGAAGGGGGTGGCGGAGGCAAAGCTAAAGGGACTTAAGGTATCCTACGAGGATGTTGGTGGGCTGGGTAAGGAAACCCAGAAGGTTCGGGAGATGATTGAGCTTCCCTTAAAGTATCCTCAAATCTTCGAACGCCTGGGTATTGACCCCCCCAAAGGGGTATTGCTTCACGGCCCGCCGGGCTGCGGGAAGACACTAATCGCCCGGGCAGTAGCCAATGAAACCGATGCCTATTTCACTCATATAACTGGACCTGAGATTATGGGGAAGTTTTATGGTGAGAGCGAGGCTCGCTTGAGAAGTGTTTTTGGAGAGGCTGGAGCCAATGCCCCGGCGATACTTTTCATAGATGAAATTGATGCCATTGCCCCAAAGAGGGAGGAGATGGGTGGAGAAAAGCAGGTGGAAAGGAGAGTGGTGGCTCAGCTTCTAGCTTTAATGGACGGCTTGGAATCTCGCGGGGAGGTGATAGTCATCGGGGCAACCAACATCCCCAATTCCCTTGACCCCGCTTTGAGAAGGCCGGGAAGATTTGATAGAGAGATTGAAATCAGCATCCCCGACCAGAAAGGTCGCCTAGAAATCCTTCATATCCATACTCGTGGTATGCCTTTAGCCCAGGATGTTGATCTGGAGAGGCTATCCCAAATCACCCATGGCTTTGTCGGCGCTGACCTCGAGGCTTTATGCCGAGAGGCAGCTATGAATGCCCTGAGGAAAATAATGCCCTCAATTGATTTTCAACTGGAGGAAATCCCTTATGATACCCTTCTTGAACTCGAAGTAACCATGGATAACTTCAGGGAAGCCCTCAGGGAGGTAGAGCCCTCAGCTATACGGGAGGTCTTTGTTGAGATTCCCAATGTAAAATGGGACGATGTTGGTGGCTTGGAGGAGGTGAAGGAAACCCTGGCAGAAGCTGTGGAATGGCCGTTGAAATACGCCGACTTGTTTGAGCAGGCCAATACCAAGCCAGCCAAAGGTATTCTCTTGTCTGGTCCCCCGGGAACGGGCAAAACTCTGGTGGCTAAAGCTCTGGCCAATGAGAGCGAGGTAAACTTTATTTCAGTCAAGGGACCAGAGCTTATGAGCAAATACATTGGGGAATCAGAACGTGGGGTAAGGGAGGTATTCAAGAAAGCCAAGCAGGCCAGCCCGTGCATCCTGTTCTTCGATGAAATAGATTCTCTGGTGCCCGAGCGGGGATTGAGAGCCGGTGATTCCCAGGTAACTGAGAGGGTGATATCACAGTTTTTAACTGAACTCGATGGCATTGAAGAGCTTAAAGGAGTAGTTGTCCTGGCGGCAACTAACAGAGAGGAGCTGATTGACCCTGCTATCCTCAGGCCGGGCAGGGTAGATTTCATTCTGAAATTTCCCATCCCCGATGAGAAAACCAGACAGCAGATATTCGAGGTTCATATTAAGGGAAAGCCTCTTGCTCCAGATGTTAGTTTGTCTCTCCTAGCAAAAGAGACAGAGGGCTTTGTCGGCTCAGATATAGAAGCTATCTCAAGAGAAGCCTCAATGGCAGCAATCAGGGAATACTTAAAAGATAAAAAAAAGAAAAAAGAACTCAAGATTGAAATGAAGCACTTTAAGCAGGCAATCGCCTCGGTAAAAAGTCAAAGGAGTGAGCGAGTCTAGCGAATGGGGGTTAACATGTCAGAAGAAGGTAAATATATATACGGCGTAATTGGAACTGGTGAGAAAGAGAGCTTCGGCCCTATTGGAATTGGTGAGCGAGGTGATGAAGTGTATACAATCCCTTACCAGGATATTGCTGCAGTAACTAGCGATTCGCCAATTATAGACTATAACTCTCTTACCAAGGATGTCGTAGCCAGGTATCTCCTCGCTCATCAGTCTGCTATTGAGCAGGTGATGAAACACCATACAATTATTCCATTCAAGTTTGGAACAACGGCTGAGAGCAATGAAGAGCTCAAAGCCATAATGACCCAGGGCTATCCAAAGTTTACCGATGCACTTAAAAAGATGCAGGACAAAATAGAGCTTGATGTAATGGCTTTATGGAATAAAGACAAAATCTTCCAGGATATTGCTGAGGAACCGGAGGTCAAGAAGTTTAAGAAGGCGATTAAGCAGAATCCTTCCGAGCAAGATAGGATGAAATTGGGCCGGATGGTAGCGTCGCTCCTGGAGAATAGAAGATTGGAATGTGCTCAGGAAATCCTGTGTAAATTAGGCGGATTCGCTGAAGACTTTTCCATCCATGACGTTTTGAACGATGAGATGATTGCTAATGCCTCCTTATTGCTCTGTAAGGATAGGGAGAAAAAGCTCGACTCCGAGATGGGCGAGCTGGATAGGAAGTATGAGGGAAGGGTAAATTTCAGGTGTGTTGGTCCTTTACCCCCTTATAGCTTTAACGTTATAGAGGTTAAAAAAATAGGTTCTGATACGGTAGAAAATGCTAGAAGCCAGCTAAACTTACCGCAGGAAGTAACCCCAAATGCACTTAAGCGCTCCTACAGAAGATTAGCAAGGGAATATCACCCGGATAAGAATCACAGACCAGATGCTCCAGCGAAGTTCCAGGCTATTCAAGAAGCATATGATGTATTAGCTGAGTGTTGTCGGGATGGTAGATGGTCTTTTAGAAAGGAAGATATTAAAGATTTCCTCCTGATCAGGATGCTTAGAGTGGAAGACGGAGCATATAAGCCGCAAGACATTTAAGAATAAAGGCTGGGAGATAGTGCTAGTGGCAGAAGAGAAAAGATACATCTACTGTGTTATCCCTATAAATAAGGAGAGGAAATTTGACCTCGTTGGGCTTGAAGGAGAAGAGGTTTATACTATGAATTACAGGGATATAGCTGCAGTGGTCAGCAATATCTCACTTTCTTATGAAGAGTGTGACCCTACCCGAAGGAATATGAAAACACATACTCTGGTGCTGGAGGCACTGATGAAGGACCATACTGTCCTCCCAGCACGATTTGGGCTTATCTCCGACAGCGGGGATAAACTCAGGGAACTGCTGCAAAAATACTACCCTACATTGAAAGATTATATTAAGAAACTGGATAACAGAATGGAGGTGGGAGTAAAGGTTTTCTGGGAGAAGGAGGCCATGATAGCCGAGCTTGAGGGGAAGGATCAAAGGCTTACCAAGATTAAAGAGGAGATCAAAACCTTGTCACTCCCTATAGCCGAACAGAAGTTGGTTAAAGCCGGTGAAATGGTAAGGTCTATGATCGAGAAATGGGTGGACAGATATACCGGCAGGGTATATTTAGAGCTTATGAAGATAGCTGTTGATGGCAAGAAAAATTACCCTATTGATATCAAGAACATTATCAACTCCGCTTTTCTGGTAGATAAAGCCAGGGAAAAGGATTTCGATGCCCTGATAGATAAGCTAGATTCAGAATATGGTGACAAGATAAATTTTAAGTATGTCAAGCCAATCCCGCCTTACAATTTTGTCAACCTTGAATTATATCTAAAGGAGGTGTTGTAGTTATGCTGCTTATAGACGACCTATTACTTCTCCCGGCCCAGATGCTGTGGAAGATATTCCAGGGAGTCAAGGATGAGGCAGATGAGGAGCTTTATCCCGATGAGGAGCAGTGTAAGGGGAAACTTCTTACCCTGCAAATGGCTTTAGAGACCGAGCAGATAACTGAGGAGGATTATGAGGCTGAGGAGGAAAAGATAATGGAACGCTTGAGATTCCTTCGAGAGTATCGAAGGGAGGAGGCAGGAAAATGAGTCACGACCGCGAAGATGATTGGGATGCGGGCTTGGCAGAGGTGCTAAAGGTACTCCTGGACCGGGGAACTACTATTACGGCTGATATTCCGATAACAATTGGTGATGTAGAAGTGCTCAGCCTCAAGATACAGCCTTTACTTTTGTCCTCATTTGCAACCGCTAAGCAGGTAGGCCTGGAAATACCTACAGCGGTTAAGAAAAAAGATGTTTGAGTTTAGTCAGAAAGAAGAGGGCATCGGCGTCAACATTGACCCTGAGGCAACCAAAGCCGACTTAATGAGCTTACTGATTGCTCTGGCTGAGATATTGAAAGATGTGGTCAAAAGGCAAGGCGAAAGGATGCTAAAAAAGGGAGTGCTGACTGAAGAGCAAATAATTAGGCTGGGGGAAGCCTTCTTCAACACCGAACGGGTCATAGAAGAATTGAAGGCAGAGCAAGACATCATCGAATCTACTCGCCTGATGAAGGAACGCCTAAACAGGGAGGTTTACGGCGATGACTTTGAGAGACATAAACACAGAACGGAGCCACTGACTGAGACTCTGGATGTTATATTGACCGAAGGGACTGTCATTGATGGTAGCATTCTCCTTTCGATTGCCGGCGTTACTCTGGCGGGAATAAATCTTAGGGCTGCCCTGGCTGGCGGAGTAACCATGCTGGAGCACAATGTTATGGACGATAGGGAAGTCCTCCTGGGAAAGAAGAGAGAGTATAAGGTGCCTCTCAGGGATGATGACGGGATGATTACCTCTATCTTTGGCTCATATTACTTGAATAAGCCATCTATCCAGCCCAGATGGCAGTTGGGGCGCTTTTATATCACCGATAAGCGCGTGTTCTTCTTCAAGCCTTACCAGGAAAAGATAACCTTTGATGTTCCCCTGGAGAGAATACACGGTTGGAGTATCAGGAGCGATAATGGCAGGGAGGAACTCTACCTTTTGCTTGGGACTGAGGAAATGGCTCGCCTGCACAGCCAGGACACTAGAGAATTAAAGGCGGCCATAGAAAAAAAAATGAATACCCGGGGTCTCGCTTTCGAGGAGGATACCTCCCTACTATTACCCAAGGCAGAGAGGATAGCCGATTTGTTGAAGTCGGGTGAATATGTCACCCAAAGCGGGCCGATGTGGTATTTCACTACATCTACCGCTACCGCCATCGGGGCGAGGGGAGCTACCTGGAAACCAGGACAATTATACTTAACCAATAAAAGGCTTTGCTGGTGGGACCGCCTTCTGAAGAGGATATTCTTTGAGATTCCCAAAGAAGAGATAGTTCAGGTTTCCATAGGAACAGTAGACCTGGCAAAAAGAAAACCAACCGCAAAGGCGAAAGAAATTGTTACTGCTGGTCTGGCACCAGGCTGGGCAAGAACCTTTAGCACAAGTATTAGCGCAAAGGCCCTGGTAATATCGACTACCGATGGGAAAGAGGCTTACTTTTCCGGCAAGAACAGCGATATGCGGGAGTGGAGGGAGACCATTGAAGAATATATTGGTAGTTGAAAAAAAAGAACCCACAGCGGTTAACGGGTTGCCAAATTTCTTGGCTGACCAGAATCTCAAATTAATAATCTTCGGGGGTAAAGGCGGCAGCGGGAAGACAACCTCGGCAGCAGCCACCAGCCTGTATTTAAGCAGGCTTAATCCTGAAAAGAGAATACTGGTCATGTCTACCGACCCGGCTCACTCCCTGGGTGATAGCTTTGGTGTCGCCATCGGCAATAAAATCACCCCCATAAAGGAGAATGTCTGGGGACTGGAGATAGCTGCCAATGAACTGCTCGAGGAATACAAAGCCGAGCATGGAGAGGTAATGAAGCTGATAGCTGATAGAGGGACCTACTTCGATAGGGAGGACATTGAGAGCTTCTTCGATAAGTCGCTCCCCGGGATGGATGAGGTTATGGCCATAATCCGCATCGCTGACCTGCTAAAGGCCGGGGAATACGACCTGATTATCTTAGATACGGCTCCTACGGGACACACCATGGTTCTGTTATCCCTGCCCGAAAGGATGGAGAAGTGGGTCCATGTCATGGATATGCTCATGGCGAAGCATCGCTACATAATGAAAATTATGGTTGGCAGATATAAAAGGGATGAATGCGATGAGTTTCTCGATAGCCAGCTCAATGACATAAAGAGGGTAAAGGGGCTCCTCGGGAATGCCAGCAGTACCGAATTTGTTCCCGTGACCATCCCCGAACCGATGAGCATCTATGAGGTAGAAAGGGCTGTTGAGACCTTGAAAAAATACCGGATTACGGTGAATAGCATCATCGTTAACCGGGTTATCCAGGAGAATAGCGGGTGTCCTTTCTGCTCGGCAAGGAGGCAAGAGAGCGAAAAGTATATGCAGGAGATTGAACAGATATTTGCCCCCTATAATCTTGTCAAGATGCCTCTCTTCCCCCACCAGATTAGGGGGATGGGGGGCCTCACCGAATATGCCAGCATCCTTTCCGGCGAGAGGGAGTATGCACCTCCTGCTAAGGGCGAGGTATTACCCCAGCCTGTCCCCCTGGCTAAGGGAGGCCTCTCCGACATTCTGGAGAAGAAGCTTAAGTTCGTTATCTTTGGAGGAAAGGGAGGGGTGGGCAAGACCTCCGTTGCCGCTGCTAGCGCCCTTTATCTCGCCCGGCACATGCCGGATAAGAAGGTGCTCGCTTTCTCCACCGACCCAGCCCATGCCCTCTCTGATAGCCTGGAGCAGCATATCGGAAATAAAATCACTCAGATTTCAGGCGTAGATAACCTCTATGCCCTGGAAATCGATGGCACCCAGATGCTTGAGGACCTTAAGCAGGAGTATCAAGATGACATAGATGAAGCCTTCGAGAGATTCCTTGGGGGTGGTGGGGTGGATATAAAGTTTGACCGCGAGGCTTTGAAGGAGCTCTTAGCAGCTCTTCCCCCGGGGCTTGATGAGCTTATGGCGCTACGAAAGATTATGGAGCTCATGAACGAGGGAGACTATGACCTGTTTGTCCTCGATTCCGCCGCCTCGGGGCATCTAATCCGTTTCCTCGAATTGCCACATCTGGTCCAGGAGTGGGTCAGGAGCATTCTTACGTTGCTACTCAAATATAGAGGGACTGTAAAGCTGACCAAGGCTGGCGAATCTCTCTTAAATTTATCCCGGGACATAAAGAGGATTCTGGCAATCTTAGCCGATTCCCAGCGGACGGAGTTTGTGATGATTACCATTCCTGAAGGGATGGGACTGGCAGAGATGGAGGACCTGGCGGAGGCTGTAACCAGCCTTAAAATCCCCTGCTCTCACACCATCATTAATATGATTATCCCTCCCACCGAGTGCAGCTTTTGTGCCGCTAAAAGAAAAGAGCAGCAGAAATATATTCAAGAGATAGAGGCGAATTTATCTGACCATACCGTTGTTCCGATACCTATGCTTCCCCATGAAATCAGAGGGCTGGAAAGTTTGAGCGAACTCGGCGAGATTATGTATGTAAGGTAAAGAAGGATGGCTAAATTAAAATCTACTATATCTTCCCCCTTATTTGGGGGGCTCAGAAAAGAGGAATACCGCCCTAAGGAATATATTGTTGGTACTATCTGCGCTATCTGGAGCGTTCCTCTCACCTATTTTAGCTATAGAAAGCCTTTACGTTCCCTCCTGCTTCGGGGTGCGGAAATAAGAAGGACATATGCACCTCCAAGGATTCCCCCAGAGCGGAGCTACAGGGAATATAGTATTTTAGAGCTCCTCCTCGCTCCACTTGCCGGGATTGATATTGTTAGGGAGGAGGTTGAGGAGAAAGCCCACGCTGAGATAATGCAGGATGAAATTTTCAATTTGAAAATGCGCCTTGAAACCGGTGAGATAACCGAGGAGGAATACCAGAAGAAGGAAATGAAACTAAGAGCCACACACAGGAAAAGGTGAGAGGACCGTATCTGATAAGAATGAAACTCAAAGTTGGGGGATAAAATGAAGGATGAAGGAAGGAAAGCTAAGGAAAAGGAAGAGGAAGGAGAGGAATCCGGTGGAGTGGCTGGTGGTGTTCTCCGTGGACTGGGTAGGCTCATCCCTGGTCTGGGGGATGTGGTCAAGGGGCTGGAAAAATCAGACGCCTTTCAGCAGAGATTGAGCGTTATCAACAAGGAGGTTGAGCGCCAGTTAAGGGAAGCTCCCTTGAAGGAAGTGGAACAAGAGGGAGTAAGGAGAACAATCATCCCTCCCAGAACTACCTTAGGAAGTCGCCAATCTCCCTCGAGGGTAGAGACGCTGCCTCCGAGGAAGCAAAAGGAGGTGATAGTAGATATCTTTGATGAAGGGGACCATATGAAGATAGTCGCCGAATTACCCGGAGTGGTAGAGGAGGATATAAGAACCGAAGTAAGGGGCAGCATACTCATTATCTCCGCCAAGGGTATCTCACGAGAATATTATAAAGAGGTAACCTTACCCTGCCCTATCAAAGGAGAGCTGGATTCAAGCTATAAAAATGGTGTCCTGCAACTCAAAGCAGAAAAAATATAGGCTGTTTAAAAATGTAGTTGCCCAATTTATTGGGCGATCGTGTCTGATTACCCAAGGCGACTACAAAAATTTTTGGGTGAAGCTGTCAGCTATTAGCTGAAAGCTAAAAAATTGAGCAGCCTCAAAATATGAAAGGAGGTGAACTAAGATGAAGGCAAGCGAAGTAACTATGGTAGCACAGAAAGAGGTGGTTGGGCTTACCAAGCTGCAGCCCTCCGGTATCAAGGGGGTCTTCAAAGATGAGGAGGGGTGGCATGTAACGGTGGAGATGATCGAGAAGAAATCTATCCCCGATGGCATGGACCTCCTGGGGCTCTATGAGGTCACTCTAGATGAAGAGGGCAACGTCCTTAAATTTGAGCGAGGGAAGCTTCGCAAGCGTATGGATACCGGCGAAGAGGGATAAATAAAAGGAGGCTTAAAAGTGGCACAAGGAGCCTTGAAATGTCCCAAATGTGGAAAGACAGTTGGCAGTACTGATTATTGCCCCAACTGCGGCGACCCCCTGACCATAGAATGCCCTAACTGTGGAACAACATGGAGGTTCTGGGAAGGTCCTAAGTTCTGTCCCAATTGTGGAGCAAAGGTTGAGAAGATGGGAGTAAAGCCAGCAAGGCAAAGTATCCGTAATATTTCTGTTGCCTCAAAGTAATGTTAGCTGCGAGCCCTTCGCCTCTGTCATTCTGAGCGTAGCGAAGAATCTCACACTGCTTAGGGTAAACTCCGTGCGGCAAAATAAATGAGAAAGCTTTATGTGATTCCCATCATCCACATGAGTGCTGACCTGGGCACGCTAGCCCCGGCTATGGATAGAAGGGGCATCGTTGAACTTGGCAAAGACTTCTGGCTGAGACATAAAGAGACTGTTACCCGTTTCTGGGATTCTATAGCCGAATTTTTAAATTCCTTAGAAGTTAAAGGCTCCAAGATTTACCAGGATGGACTCATTGCCGACGGCGAGATGGGGATAAGAATTGTAGAGGAGGGGGTTAAGGAAGGCAGCAAGAATTATGAGATTATATCTGGCTTGCTAAAAAGAGGGGCAAGTCTGGTTAAAACAGAAGACCTCTCCTTGGTCAAAAAGGAATATGACTCTTTGAGTAAAATAGTCCGCTCCAAATCATCAGGGGGCAAAATGATATCTAGCCTGAGGTATAAATTGCTCCAGGGTAAATTACTCAAGGAAAGGGATGATTTTATAGCCAAGAGGATTGATGAAACGCTGGGTGATGGAGAGGTAGGCATTCTCTTCATCGGAGCATACCACGATGTAATTCCCAAACTGCCCCAGGACATCGAGATAAGGGAAGTAAAGAAGGCAGAGAAGGTAAGAGAATACCAGAGATTGCTTTCTAACCCAAGGCGAGACGAGGGAAGGTTTAAGCAATTGACTGAATACCTTGTCTCCCCCGTTACTTTGAATTAAAGCAGGTATACAAAACTCACCACCCAACACTGCCTTTTTGCTAATCGCGACCTTAATGATTGAGACAGATTTTCCTTGCTAGCTGGTCCACTATTTCTATGTGTCTCGGAAATTCAATCCTTCCACAGTTTTACCTCACAAAAGGCAATACAAAGCCCAAAATTGCAGATTCTAAGGGTAAAAGATGCCACATTTAAGAAGCGTGGGGAGTGAGTATCTAAAAAATGGGCCATTGTGGACAGTTCCCGAACTTTTCTTCGAGAAGAAGCAGCTCATTCCAGCCTTACAGCACCTGCTTCTCTCCTATTCACGACCCACAGTATAAGTTTATTGGCTCTGGTAATATTCGTCAAGCAGCGGGACCGCAAACTAAACAATTGGATGTATTGTGACTGAATTGCTGGAATGAAACAGCAAATAAAGCTAAACTATACTTAAGAGAGACGAATATGGTAGCGAGGGGTTTAATAAATTCATGAAAGGCAAAGTTTGAATCCTAGCAAGGTTTCCCTAACTGGCAATAATTTGGAGATGTCAAAGCAACGCGGTTCAGCTATTGAGGAGTTGACTGACCAATTCTGCAAAAGGTCATTTCTCCAAGACTTTTTATTTCTCCGCCCTAAAAGGGTAAGCATTAACAGGGAACTCGCTGACCTGATGGCAATTTTAGATGACAAATGTTTATGCATCCAGATTAAGGCTCATGGAAATGATTCTCCCCCTTTGGGACAACGCCTTATTAGCTGGGCAACGAAGCAATTTATTGTAGCCGGTCATCAAGCAGCAGGTGCTATTCGTAAGGTGAGGACCTCTGAGATATCAGCAACTCATCCGTGGCGAGGAACCGTTGTCTTTCACGCAGGCGATCTAGTTCCTGTTTGTGGGATAGCGCTGGTTGAATACTTGGGACCGCCCTTCGCGCTAACCCTTGGGGTGAAGCCCCAAACCTCTAAAGGAATCCCCGTTCATTATTTTTCACTTAACGATTTCTTGAACCTGGTAGACCTTCTCGGAACGCTTCCAGATATTATCGAATACCTCAGGCAAAGGGCTGAGATTTCAGACGATGTCAGAAGCATGATTGGTAATGAAAGAGATTTGTATGCGACTTACCTTTTAGTTGGCCATTTACGACCAGGGCTGAGCTACAAAGAACTTGAAACTAGGTGGTCTCACCTCATAGATGTAGAAGAATCTTTTGACCGTAAACGTAAACATAATATATTTGTGGACTTCTACAACGGTCTTATTGACGAGCTTCGTCACCAGGACCCAGACAAACTTTCCTATCAGCCACCAGAGCTTACGAGGTATGTGATACCCGTATCCGATAGAACAAGCTACCTGGAAATTGCTACTCGCCTGAACAAACTACCGTATACCTACCGAAGGGAGATCGGGAAGCACCTATTCCAAACAACAAAGGCTGTCAAAGATGACGGTAAAACGCGAATGTTTACTTACCGGGACTTAGGTCAACCGTGGGTACTCACATTTCTTGTAACGCCAAGCATGGATCGGACATCAAGGACAAGGCAGCTGAACTTATTAGTCGCATCAGCCCAAATTCAATACGGTTGCCAAAGTGTAATTGGTATAGCTTGTCCTTCTCTCGATTCTAATCAGGGCTTTGACTATATTTTTGTAGACAAAGTAACCTACAATGAAGAGGAAGTTAAGAAGTTTGCCCCGATAATAACGAAGACTACAGAAATTACATTGACCCCCTTCCCTAAGCCGGTAGACGATTCTCTGCTGCCTAAAGATGAAGACTTCGAGTAAATAGAGGCCCTAGTTCTTCCTCCTTCGTCTTGCAGCACCCAGATAACCCCACCCTCGCATCAACCCCTCATATACCGCTGCCTAGTTAAAGAAGGCAAAAGGAGAATCTCTAAACACCTAACTCTTTTTGGCTAATTGTTACATCAAAATTGTGAACTACTCAGAGAAGATCCATTCTTAGGCTGAATCTACCTATATGCCAAAAAATATTGCTGAAACTGTGCGCTGCACCGTGTGCACAGTCAGATGCATACCAGGTATCACTATTATATATCTTAAGCGTATAAATGATGACTAGGCGATTTAGTATCTCCTCTGTCTTCCTCTTCCACTAGACCCGCCACCTCCCCTGCCACCATAGTCCCCACTGCCTCTGCTGTCGGAACGAGGGCGAGCCTCGTTAACAGCAAGAGGCCGATCCTTTAGTGTTTTTCCGTTGAGGCCAGTAATTGCAGCTTGGCCTTCAGACTTTGATGACATTTCAACAAACGCAAATCCCCTGGGTTCCCCACTATCTCTGTCTTTTATAATGCTTACAGATGCCACTTGTCCAAAAGCAATGAATTCTTGCCGCAATTCCTCCTCAGTTACCTCACGTGCTAGGTTGCCCACATAGATATTCATATTTTGGTACCTCCTTCGTTAAATTGTGTAACCCTTCCAGTGATATACATAGGCCAGGAATACCCGGCCCATGTATATCCTTAAGTCCAAACTAGCGTTGTCTACTCGGTTTGACCTTATTGTAGCAATCGCTACAATATACTGGTCTGCCTTCGCGGGGCTCGAACGGTACTTCGGTCTCTTTGCCACACTGGGCGCATATTGCGGGAAACATTTGCCGCTGGGGCCTGTAGCCATAGCCACTACTACTTCCATAACGCTCTGCCTTCCTTGCTTTGCGGCATGAGGGACAGCGCTTAGGCTCGTTAGTGTAGCCTTTAGACGCGAAGAATTCTTGTTCCTCAGCACTGAAAGTGAAGGTAGTTCCACAATCGGAACATTGGATCGACTTATCCTGAAAACTCATTGAATGACCTCCTTTCATCTAAATAGTTAGTTTAGAGTTGCGGCCATCCAGTACTTGAGTAAATCTGAAGTAATCTAACTAAGTATATAATAACCTAAACTAAAACCACCGTGGATATTATATACTAAAGGGACACTCTTTGCAAGAGCCTGTCCACAAGCTTCCCGGTAAGAAAGATTGCCATGACCAAATCCGAGGAGCTTTGCTTAACACTAACGACATGACTTATTGCTTGCTGCAGTGCGATATGTCTTTTTGTAGCCTAAGTAGTAACAAAATGACGAAAAGTTCAAAGGAAATGTCTTGGTTTCTTGAAGACTTCAGCTTGGATATGTGGGCCCAGGACTTCTGAGTTCGTTCAGCGCGGTCCTCGGCCCTGTCGGTACGCCCAAATTACGGTGCTGATTAATACTGTGGCAAAGGTGGTGGTTTGTACTCTACTGTAAGCCCTTTAAACGCCTTATTCCGTAATTTCTCCAGGCATGACCTTAGTTGCTGGCGCTCTTCTTCAGACAGCGAAGATATTATCTTGTGGATGGATTTTCTCCCGGTTGAGCTGTCGTAGGCTTGCCGTCCCTTCTCCGTTATACTCACCCTCACCAGGTTCTTTCTATCCAGATCTTGGGTCTGTCTCACCAGCCCCTTCTTTTCCATCCTGTTCAAAAGTGCGGAAACCGTGTGGGGCTCTCTAAATATCCGCCGGGAAATCTCAGCAGGCGTTGCCTTTTCACCAATGGCCTGGATGACCACCAAAACCCCGACCTCTATAACTGAGATACCGAATTGATCAAGTTCTTTCTGTCTCGCCCTGAGTGCCGCATCCGTAGTCTGGTGTAGCAGTACCCAGAGGTTGTAATCTTCGTCCACAGGTGAGATATTTTTCATAGTCCCTCCATATCCAGAATTGGCTAAAGTTGCCACTGAACTGGTCCTGTAACTTCCACGGGTTAACCACCAAACTCCTGAAGGGCAACCAGCCTGTCAAAGCAGTCATGATACCACAGGCTCTGAAGAGGAATCAACATGGAGTTGCCAGACCTCACCCGTCCTTACCCAGGTCGGCTCCAAAAAACTAATGGGCATATTGACAGAGTACGAAGTAAGGCATAATATAACGAAGGCAGGCAGATACGCATAGCTAATACGAGATTTGTAGATGCTTTCCTCACAACTAGATAAGGTTGGGAGTTGGGGGTGAAAGAAGGGCACCGGAATCGTTGTTTGATAGCGGCTACTGGTGGTTTTTTTGCTTTTGGGGATGTAGTTAAGAACATTAAACGATGAGGAGGTAGTCGTAGTGATTATAAAGTGGGGAGAGGTTGAGTTTGAGGGCCCCTATCCCATAACGGATTGGGAACCTCCGCATAGTGCCGCTGTCTACGCAATCATGATGAAGCCGCATCCTCAAATGAAGGTGTATAAATTTGTCTATTTCGGAGAGTCTAGTAACTTGTCAGAACGAGGATTCTGTCGCGCACACGACAAATATGATTGCTGGGTCCGAGAAGCTGGTTCGGAAGGCAACCTTTATATCGGTATTCACCGTATGCTGGATTCGACGGATGAGCAAAGACGTAAAGTGGAATCAGATTTAATGTTAGGGCCATATAAGCCGGCATGCAATGATTAAATAGTGGCGAGACTCTCCACCTTTGCCTGGTGACTAGTGAACAATACGCTACTTTGTGTAACACTAAAATGCGATGGTATTCTGGGGACATAATACCTGATTTGTAGTAGGCCTAATTGGCATGGTGTCCTTGGAATTCAAGGACTTAAGCCAGAGTGAGATTGAATTTATTACTTAGCATTTAAGGGTGACTGAAAAACTGCACATTTTGTCAGATTGTTGATTGGTACAATATTTCATCATAGAATTATAATTGCGTATTTCTGAATATGTCGAAAATATCGATTATTGATGATGATGCTGCTCTTGAATTATTAGCTGAGAACTTGAGTCTCCGTGGACACGAAATTCAAAGATTTAATTCAACCTCAAGCGCTTTGAGTTCATTGGATGACATTTTGTTAAGTGAACTCATAATCCTCGATATTTTTATGGATGTACCACCATCTCTCACCGAGAAACTCGCAAGCGGGATACGTACTTCTGGCATGGCTGTCTATAGAAAAATTCGTTCGAATAACAAAGAAATCCCAATTCTAGCTTATTCTGCTTGCCAAGACAAAGACATAATCGACTTAATTAATAATGACCCAAATTCAAGATTCTTGGCAAAATGGACTATGCCCAGCATGCAGGATGTAGCTAGCGTAATCGAAACTAAGCTTGGTATTGAACCCACTCCACCGGCACCTAATGTTTTTATAGTACATGGTCATAATGATGCCTTAAAATATGAACTCAAAAATTATCTTCAAAATACACTTGGACTGCCTGAACCTATCATACTTCACGAACAACCAAACATGGGTAGAACTCTGATACAAAAATTTGAGGACTACGCTTACTGTTCTAATTTGGCTTTTATATTGTTGACGCCTGATGACAAACCTGCAAATCCCAATGACCGTGATGACGAAAAACGCCGAGCGCGTCAGAACGTGATACTTGAGTTAGGATTTTTCTTAGGCACTCTCGGTCGCGAGAGCGGTCGCGTTATACTATTACACCAAGGTCCCTTAGAATTACCGAGCGACCTATCTGGTGTAACCTACATTGATGTTTCTAATGGAATTGAGGCTGCAAGCGAAGAAATTCGTAGGGAGTTAAATAATGTCAGTCAACAATCATGGTGAGTCATCTAGTAATTCTGATTCTCTCGATATTCAAGCAAAACTAGACAAATTGATACAAGAAAACAACTCATTGAAAGAAACAAATGAGTCTTTGCAGGGCCAGGTTGAACAAATCAGAAAAGAGCAAATAGTCTATTTGCAAAATGTTTCACATCAATTGGTCGCCCCACTAAACGCGATGAAGTGGCATATTGAGAACCTTACTGCTGGTCGATTACGAAGTATAGAACGTATACAAAAAGTACTACGGTCTATCTATTCCCAAGCGACAATTGCTGTGCATCTTGCCAAAAATTTTGCTCTCATGTCTAATCTTGAGGCTGACCAAACTCTTGCTGCCCAAAGAGAGCCCCTTGAGCCGGTAGAACTACAGCGTTTGATGGTTAATTTAGCAGATGACTTTCAGCCTTTAGGGTGGGACAAGAATGTGCATATTTCGGTTATTGACCACCCTCTGGAAGAAGCCCCGCCTGTCTTAGCAATCAAAAATTTAATAAGCCAAGTTTTCAGCAACATTATAGAGAATGCTGTCAAATACTCTAAAACTATGACTGAAATAACAATATATGGTCATTACAATCCTGATAATGATACAGTATGCGTATGCATTTCTAATACAGGAATCCCTTTGCCTTCTAATGAGGAAATTGAACGTATATTTTCACGAGGATATCGAAGCAAAGATGCACAGAATATTTATCCGGCTGGCACAGGCTTTGGTATGTATATCGCGGAGAAAATCATAGATATACATGAAGGTAGCATTACAGCGTACACAGACAAAGAAGGTCACTCTGTATTTCAAGTTACGCTTTCTGTGAAAAGGTTGAAGGGGAAGGCAGTTCAACGTGAATCAAAAGACAGTGCTCATCATAGACGATGAGAGGGGATATGTTGAGGGGCTTCAAGATGCTCTTGATTACGAGGGCTTTAAAGTCTTGTCGGCTACTACTGCTGAAGAAGCTCTGCGTATTTTGAAAAGTGAACGAGTTGATTTGGCCACTGTTGATATAATGATGCCGCCTGGTCGTTCTCTTGAATCTCAAGCTCGAAGTTACTTGACGGGAGTCGTACTATGTAGAACCATAAAGAAACTCTATCCTCGTACTCATATAATTTGTATAAGTGTAGTCACTGATAGAGATATTATTAATGCAATTCAGAGGCAGAATATCCAATTCTTTCGCAAAGGGGAAGTGCCGTTACGTACTATTCTGGACGTAATAACTACAAAATTGTATGGTAGGCCTTTTGCTTCCTCAGATGACGACTAGCAATGTATCAACAGTCGCGAATGTCACCAAAAGCCACATTGTTCACCTAGCTGGTCTCGCCTTACCACTTTTTGCTTGACTATTAATAATAGTTGTGCTATTATTAATAGCAAAGGTGAAGTTATGACAAATGATAAGCGATACTGGTGTACCCAATGCTGGAGCAACAATTTAGTTACCGACGGTAAAGTAGTTGTAGCTAAAGGAAGAAAGGCAATACGCTACCGCTGTCGTGATTGTGGCCATCGGAGTTTTAGAAGAATAGATAGCTACACAGACCAGCGTGTTCTAGGCAATTTACTTGGCTTTTACAAAGAAGGCTTTGCACTTGAGGAACCTTATTTGTCGCTAATTAAAGCTTTGGACGTTGAATGTCAAAGAAAAGGCAGTAACAGCATAGAAGAATGGCATGCGATAGTTGAAAAGGTGCTAAAAGAACAAAACCTAGCAGCTCCCAACCAAGATTCAAGTAGCTTCAACACGGGAGGTTAATGCAATGGCTGAATACTATTTAGACATAGAAACGAACGCAAGCGAACCCCCAAACCCACGAGACGGAATATTGACGATACAATTTCAAAGGCTGAGAAGTGAAACCGGCGAGGCGGAAGGACCATTGACAATTCTTAAATGTTGGGAGTCATCCGAGAAAGGTGTCCTGGAAGAATTTTATTCCATCTTTTGCCCCAGCCAAAAATGGAGCTTTGTTCCAGTTGGATGCAATTTGACTTTTGATTTATTCGCTTTGTGTAGCCGCTGGAAGGCAATAGGTGTTGATATTTCATTGAAAACTTTGTTATATGACCATCCATATGTGGATATACAGCCGATTTTAGTGATGATGAACAAAGGCGCATTCAAAGGAGCAGGATTGCCACAGTTTACTGGGAAAGAACACTCTGGTCTCAACGTACGAACATGGTATGGGCAGAAAGATTATGAAGCTATCGAAGCATATATTCGGGATGAAGCAGACAGGTTTATGTACCTGTATAAGTCTTTGAAGCGTAAATTTCTTGAAATAAGAGATTGGTGGTTTAACCAAGAATTTCCCAATTTACAAGGCTCGTGTTGATTTCTCAGGTTAACCAAGGATTGCTAGACTAGGCTAATAACGCAGTGAAGAGGAAGTATTATTATCAGCTTGGGCACCGAAGACACCGTGTTCATCCTAGGAGAAGTGCCAACCTAGGAGCGATGTTCCAAGGGAAGTGATCCAACCGAAAGGATGTATGACCAATGTTGCCAAGAGAGAAGAGAGAAGATGAGGCTGTTAAGAGGTTTCTGGAACATTATAACCAGGTCAACGAAACTTCCTACCAAATCATACGATGGTTGGATAGGACTCCTCAAATTAGGGAGGAGCAGCAAGGACCTATTCCAGATTGCCTCTGCAAAGATCAAGTGAGTGGAGCTGAGATGATTATTGAGCGCACTATGTTGGCTGACGAGAAAGTCTTGAGGCTAGAGGAAGGTGCAAACAAATTCTTAACTGAGGTTAGGCGTAGATTAGAATGCAAACTTCCGGGTGTATTCCTTTTATATGAGTGGGGCGTGGATGAAATCAGGTATAGGTCTAATACTCGCGAGGAGAAAATCACTCAACTTTGTCAAGAGATTCTAAGGGTTGCACCTACCTTAGCGGAAGGTGAAGTAGCTCAACTGGAGCAGCCCTTTCCTGTGAAACTGAGAAAAGAGAAGGCGTGGCAAGTGACAACGAACTGTGACCTAGTATATACTTCTCTTAGCAACAACGCATTTCCTGTAGGCCGCCATCAACTCGAAGAGATACTTGATGAAGCCAATAAGAAATTCATTAACTATATCCATATATCGACGGTCCTCCTTATAAACATCTGGGCGACTGGACTTGATTACGAGACATTTAAAAAGGAGTTGTTTCAAAGCGTAGATATGAGAGAATATCCCAATATTGAGCAGATTTACCTATCCGAGGGTTTGCCAGCCCCAATAATATATCACTTATGGTCCCGCTTTGAATGTACCTCACAACAATCTAGTCTAAAGCTATTTTGAAAAGACAGGAGCAAACTGCGCAGCACTCTGTGTAATATGCTCAATGACTGTTGTACCTTCCTGACTAATGTGCAATGGTACTCACTCGCTAGGGAGGCCCCCATTCCCCTAGTCCACCTAGAAAACCGGGGATGTCCCTAAGGCTCTGGATGCGCTCTCTTTCTTCATCTGACGTCTCACGAACCACCAATTGGGCTGCAGCAAACGTGAACTCCGTAAATTTCTCGTAAGCTTTATCGCTAAATATATGTGAACCGCCTCTAATACTGTTCATTATAGTAATTACCCATTTCATAAAAACTATCGGGATGCTAAGGTCTGAGATGTCCTCCCAACCTGTTATAAAACCTCGCTCTTCAAAAGCAACTTCCAGTGCCCTATCGCATCTCCCTTTGCAAGCCCAATACATATCAACAATGTGAATTTTCTTATCGTCAGTTAACTGTTGTGCAAGCGCAACTACCCCTTCTCGGTCTTTAAGCAAATCCCTACCACAAACATTGCAACAAAGCCCGATAAAGGAATCAGAAATCATAGATGGAACATGACGTGCCTTTCCGTATTGTTCGAAACTATGAGGGAAGAACCTTTCAAATACCTGCTTAAGGTCTGGATTACTTAATAGCATTCTTTCTATCAAAGCCGAGTCATAAACAATAACATTAATTTCGCTCCTGCAACTCCGCAATGTTCTATTCAACTCAGCACTAGGTATTGTCGAATAAAACCCTATAAAACCAGCTGCTTCGAATCTTTTGGCCCGGCCTAATATATCAGATTCATCTCTAATGGACACAGACTTGTTGGAGTGAGCCAAATGTTTACAGCTTACTAACCATCTATGCTGTCCTGAGCCGAGGAGCCCCATTCGTTTCTCAGAAATCACCAAATCTCTACCAGAATCTGGCCCTCGGTCGGGGCCTTCCTCTATATCAATATGCAACGCCGCAAAGAATTCTCGAGCAAATAGGGCCCAGGCGTCTTGGCCTGTACCTCCTCCTTTTGCGGAGGGTATCTCCTTGAAATCTACAAAGCCCACAATATCCCCTTTAGCAACATTTTAATTATATATCTTCGCTAAAAGGGGGTAAATGACGTAGTCCCGAAAGTGCGGTTTGTTGCACAAAAACTCATATTGTTAAGGCAATAACCTAGCGGTTTGAGACCTTTTAAGAAATCTGGTTGTGTTCCACATGCTTTTTGTTGAATGACATTAATCTTTGAAGTATGATTGTGATAAGTTTAGGATAAAGACTCGAAAATGGGACGAAAAAGACTCGCACTGGCTAAGCCGAGTGCTAGGCGAAAATGGGACTACGAAGGAATCGCATGGGGATTTACACTTCTATACGTTACAGATGGATGCTCTTTGTCGATGGGGAGAATCTGACTCTCCGCGCTCAGGAGTTTGCAAAAGAAAACAGCGTAGACCTCGTCGAAGGTCCCTTCTACATGCGTGACGTGTTCGTCTGGATGCCTCAATTTGAAAGAGCTACTGCCGGCGCGTATATGAACTTTCCATCTAGCCTAGTGAATCCCCATGCTATTCGCGCTCATTATTACACGAGTGCGCAAGGCGATGACGTGAAACTCCGGGAGGTTAACGAGACACTGAGGAAACTGGGATTCGAGCCGAAAGTCTTCAAAAAATCCCCAAAACGAAAGTCAAAGGGCATCGACATCAGTCTTTCTACGGATTTTCTCAGCCACGCCTTTCTGAACAACTATGACTTCGTAGCTCTGATAGCGGGCGACGCAGACTACCTGCCATTGATCGAAGAAGTCAAGAGACTTGGCAAGATAGTTTATCTTACTTTCTTGTCTTGTGGCTTGAGCCAGAACCTTCGGCTAGCGGCAGACTGGTTTGGGTCTTTGGATGAATTGTTTTTGAAGGGATGGAAACCCCAGGGGAAATAACGCATCCAATTAACCAATCAACAATTTGCTAAGCTTGCGCTCTTGGACAGCCCCAATAAACATTAGGGCGTAATGTTCAACATCGCCAGATACTAGTATAATTTGACAGATACAAGAAAGAGGAAAAGACAAGTGGGGCTAATCGGTTTCAGCTCGTGACTAACAGCTTGGCATCTCAACGATTTTTGAGTAATATTCAGCCGTTCCCGGTGATCACTAAGCACCTTACGCCCTCCCTGACAATACGCCTTCAGAGTGAGCATTGGTACGAAAATAGGATTATCAGATATGTTTTCAATGTCCCCAGAGGCTCCGATTGGATTTGTGACCTAGAGAGCACGTTCCGCGAAGCCAAATTAGACTCAGTCCTCAACTCAGAAGAAATCTTCGGTTCCCTCAAAGGTAAAGATCCGGATTACGATGAGAAACTGTTTGATGCACTTGCGGAGGTTCGATTGGTTCATTGGGCAAGGTCCCGGGGCTATGAGGTAATTAAGAAACTGAAGACTGACCCGAGTCACCCAACCCCTGACTTCTCTATGAAGAGAAATGCTAAGAATGTCATAGCCGAAGCGAAGCATTTCCGGGTGAGGGATTATTTGGTCTATTTCGTTGCGGATCGCCTTGAGGGGCTTGGCCTGAAAACAGGTAGGTTGGCTAACTTCGGCCTCATGGTCGAGACGGGAGATCAATACGATGTGAAGCGAAATGAAATCCTTCGAGACCGGCATCTATGGATGACCAAAGCTAGAACTGAGTTGTCTGAGACGTGGTTCTCATCGCTAGTGCGAGACTTAGAAAACAACCATGCTGTGGAATCAGACATTCTTGACGGCCTCTTTGTAGTAAAGTGCGAGGAGACTGTAAGTACAGGCAGAGTGTGCCCATCCTTAACGGAATCCCTTAGTTCGACAGAAACAGTGGCGCTTTGTCTGTGTAAGCTTCAGGTCGAATTGATGGGGAAGCTTGAACAGATCAAGGTGTTTATGGATACCAAGCAGATGGATGCTACCAAGGCTATTGTCTTCTTCTCTGGAATAGACCAATGGCAAGCAGAGTGGGACGAACTATGGTCAACACTGGAGGACGGGAGAGAACAGTGGGTCTGGAATTACATTGACTCAATGCGCTCGGTCGCGGATGCCCTCATAAAGATACCTTTTGAGTTAATAGTGGGTCGGTACAAAGCGAAAGCAGGGGAACTGGCAGGGGAAAGGGTAGTAAGATACGGCGACGTGCAATATGTGCCTTTCCCTCGGAAGCCCGAAGATGTCCAGTCACAACAGTTGTGACTGGCTGCGAAGGGGCCAAGTTTAGACCAAAAACATCCTCAGTCAACGTCTCTGTTCACTCCGCGGCGGGTTCACAAGCGATAATGTGGCTTCTGACAAGTCTTTAGCAACAATAGCTTGTCTTGTTGAATCCACTAGACATTAGTCCATATTGTGCAATTGCGAGGCAAACGATACAAACAGTTAAGGTAGCGCTCTCTCAAAATCAACCTAGCCGAGCTACTCATCAGGCAAAGGCGGGGTTCGCATAGTTATCGTAATCGTAGCAGTCGCAGAGCTAGGATTATCGGTTTGATTTACGGTGGTAGTTACATCGTTATTGGGGACATTGGTATCAGCAATTGAAGCCTTGCTATCGGAAGTTCCTAAACAGAGTACACCCGCTACGAAAACTATGATGGCTAAGATAACTAGATTAAGCTTTCTCACCGCCGAATCCAGCTATTATTCTACCACAAACAACCGAGCTAATTCTCCTCAAATAACCAGGAGATAGGAACTTTTAATGTTTTAGCGATAGCAGCAACCTCAATATCTGTGACTGGTCTGCTTCCAGTTTCAAGCTTTGATATTGCGGGTCGGTCTATCCTTATACCTAATACCTGTAACCTAGCTGCCAACTCCATTTGAGTGACCTTTGATTTCTTCCTTGCCTTGCGAACACGAGACCCGACTATATTCTTTCTGTGCATGAAAGAAATAATAGAAGACATTTCTGTGAAAAATGTTCCCTAGAAGCACATTTAGTGTTATACTTATTTTGAATTAACAGTTGCAGCAAGCGGATGCTTTGATAAGCAGAAAAGAGGCATAATTGCGTAGGGTTAAAGGAACGCTGCTCGTTACAGCAGCTGTAATATTTCTGCTAATGCCTGTTATTGGATGTGCCGAGCTGCCTGCTATAGCCTTTAGTCCATCAAGTTTTAGCATTAGCGCTCAAGAAGGTGGTTCTAGCCCACCAAGCCAAATGTTGAATATATGGAATTCCGGTATTTAAGCGCACCAGCGCAAAAAAATAGAGGAATTTTACGGTATAAGGGTTAGATAGATGATAGGGTCAATTGAGTTAATAGCTTTATGCCTTTGTTCATTATTAATTGGCGGGATTATTGGTTACTTGCTTGGCAAAAGTAGGAGACGCTGAAATAGAGGAAGGAATAAATACAATACTTTGATAATGTTTAGGAGCTAAAAAGGAGGTGGAGAAAACATGAATCAAAGAAGTAACGCTGTGGGTTCTGGCATCGTAATCGGCTTTGGTGCCGGCTTTTTCATTGTAGCTTTGTTCATCCATATGCTTGGACAAGACATAGAGTTGTTGAAGGAAGAGATACGTATGCTCTTGGCTAAGGGGGACTTTACTGAGGAGATGGAACTTTTTTGGCCAACAGCAAATTATGAGCACATCATGTTTGTGTTTATTGTTCTAGGGATTGTCCTTGTAGCAATTGCGGTAGGACATGAAATTTACCAGTGGGGAAAAACACGAAGTAAGCATACAGAGGGCAAAAGAAATGAGAAAGAAGGAAAGGAAGGAGAGAGTTAGGCAGGTGGCAGCGGGATGCTCGGGAGAGGCGTCTCTGGTCAAAAATAATAAAAAGGAGCCAATTTTTCACTATGGGTTTCAGGCCGCAAAAAAAAGGGGCGCTGAGTTTTCAAAGCTAATCGCCACGCTTGAATACCCCACTCCGCCAGCACCTTTTTTACAAATATGTTAGCACCTAACAAATTTGTAACTACTCGGGCTACTCTGATTGCAGACTTTATCCCCAAAATACTATATTTTATGGTATAAATTTTTTATGATGTGTGTAATGGCGGCAGCTCCGAGCATACCACATATAGAATTAAAGAAGTGGTGAGGAGAGAGAGCAAGCCCAGACACCGAATTGACGAGCTGCTGGACCAAATCGAGTAAATTTCGCAGAACAGCAATTTTGCAAACTAAAATCCCTTAAAATCACCAAGTCCCTAACTAGC
>Ga0209979_1001364_pt1 | contig 27138 bp, 38 predicted proteins | sample AnhtaG_FD_183114 | JGI IMG/M metagenome (GOLD analysis project Ga0209979, IMG submission 183114) | Deep subsurface microbial communities from Anholt, Denmark to uncover new lineages of life (NeLLi) - Anholt_01485 metaG (SPAdes) (version 2) | ecosystem: Environmental > Aquatic > Marine > Oceanic...
TTAGGCGGGTCTACCGGGCCGTCGGCGCGGCGACGGAAAAAATAGCCCGTAAAAGAGAAGCGCTCCCCCGCAACACCTTGGTAGACCCACCTAAGCAGTGTCCATAGTCAACTGGAGAACATCCATGCCGATTTCCAGCCGACGCGAGCCGACCGGCCGCATCAACGAACTCAAGCATCAGGTCAAGATGGCTGTCAGCCACCTCGGCGACCGCATTGAACCCCAGGTCGTGTCTTGGAATGGCGAGGCCCTCATCCTGTGCCGTAGCGGCGGCAAACGAGGTGACGCGGCATTGCGCCGTCCTGGTTGCCTTGGTGTGTATTCCGACGGAGCAACGTTTGATCAGTTGCTCGCGGATCTTCTCTACGTGGTCGAAAACGAGGGCTGATTCCACGAACGTCACGCGACGTTCAATCAAGCGCCGTCAATGGACGGCAAGCAGCCGATTCACAAACCGAAGGATTAACCATGCCCGATGAGATTGATGTAGCGAACGACTACGCGCAGCGCACCCTGGAGCAGGCGATTGCTGCCGCACGCTTGGCTCCCAAAACGCATGTACGCGTCACGGAATGCCTCAATGAGTGCGGTGATCCGCCAGCCGAAGGCTCGTCATATTGCTGCCACGAGTGCATGGTCGATGCGCAACGGCGCGAAGCCACACGGCGCAGACAGGGCACCGTTTGAGCCGTACTGAACAAAACGAACTGCTTACTCGCATCTCATGTCCAGTACGACGAAAGCCCATCAATTCGATCTGTTCGAGCACGTAGCGGGCGCCTACGCTCAACCAGAATCCGGGCGCCTGACGAACGCTGAGCTGTATCGGATGGCGGCGGGAAGAGCCGGAATTGATGCCTGTGAACTCGACCAAGCGACTCCGGTCGGCCGCGCGGGCGCGAAACGAAGCCTCATGAAACGGGCAATTCGGTGGCATCAACAGACACTTCGGAAGCTTGGTCTGATCGAGCGTGTGGACTGCGAACGAGCCGTTTGGGAACTGACCGAGGCCGGGAAACAAAAGTTACGCAAGGTCCGGGACGAAGTCGCCGTTCTGGCGTTCAGCACAGAACTCGGCATTGCGATTTGGGGGAACGCGACGAATGTGTTTTCGCGCTGGGACGAACCAATCTTCCTGGCCTTGACCTCACCACCCTATCCATTGCGCGCGCCCCGCGCATATGGCAACCCGCCGATCAGCGAGTACATCGATTTTATTTGCCGACTCGTCGAGCCGATTGTCAAATGCCTCGTGCCTGGCGGAAATGTTGTGCTCTCGGTCTCGAATGACATTTTCGAGTCGAACTCTCCCGCTCGCTCCATCTATCTCGAAGAACTCACTATCGCGCTCTGCAAGAGGCTCGGTCTGCATCTGATGGACCGCCTAATCTGGGCATCCAACAAGCCTCCGGGTCCGGTGCAGTGGGCAAGCAAGCAGCGGATGCAATTGAACGCGGGTTATGAGCCGATTCTTTGGTTCTGCAACGAACCGCGCAAATGCCTTGCCGACAACCGGCGTGTCTTGGAGCCGCACACCGAGGCGCACAAGAAGCTCATTGCGCGCGGCGGCGTACAGGACGCACGTGTTAATGGCGATGGCGCCTATCGGCTCCGACCTGGCGCGTACGGCAACCAGACCGCTGGCCGGATCCCCCGCAACGTGCTCCAGGTCTCAAATCATTGCACAGACCAACGCGCGTACAAGTTGAAGGCGCGAGCGCTCGGCCTTCAGCCGCACGGCGCGCCGATGCCGCTGGAACTCGCAAGAAAACTGGTGCGCTTCATGACTGATGTTGACCAGCTCGTGGTCGACCCTTGCGGTGGTTCGATGACGACCGCTTTGGCGTGTGAGCTTGAGGGCCGTCGCTGGGCTGCTACCGACGTGGTGTTGGACTACGTGCGCGGGGCGGCTGAGCGCTTTCGGGAACATGCTGGCTTCGAGCTGGCTCTGGACGTCACCTAACGTAGAGGTCTGCGTGGAACAACTAGAGAGCTTCGGCCTACCGGACACGTTTCCGGAATCCATGATGCCGGCTCCAGGCGCCCAACTGGTCCGTGATTGCCTGAAGGTGAAGGGCATGCGCAAGCAAGACCTGATGAAGATGGCGCGAAGCCGTGGCTTCAGGCCGACATGGAAGCGCCTCGAACACATGGGCCCAGGCGTCTACGGCTTCGGTTTGACTATCGGCCGTTGCGTGGTGCCTTTGATGGTCCGCATGGTAGTGGTCAGCAGCACTGTGGTGCCATCGCCGGCATCGAGCGAACAGCAGCCTCTTTTCTGAGGCGGGAAATCAGGATAACCAACGAACTCGCCCCGTTGGGCACCAAGGCTCGCGGGAGAATGATCTTGAACTTTCTGCCACGCCTCACCCTGCCAAACGTCTTTTGCCGCAAAAGATCCTCCAAGAAGCGCAACGACGTTTGCCCTCTCTCTGAGCCCGGCCTGGTCATTCAGCGAGCCCGCGTAAAGATGTGAGTGCAAGTGCCGATAGCGCTACGGCAGACCAAACAAAGTGCATGAAATTAGTTGCCAGCATGCGCACATGTGCATATCATGGCTGGACGCAGGGCGGCTCGGAACAACATAGGGCGCAGGATGTGGCGATGCTCTGCCTTAGAGCGCCGACGTAGCCGCTTGGCCGGGGTAGTGCCGGATTGGAAAATAACCGAAGCGAGAACGATGAGCGAGCTGATCGCAATTACCACTTACTTCAACCCGTGCCGGTACAGCACGAGGCGCAAGAATTACGATCTTTTCATGGCGGGCATGCGCCAGGCAAAGGTGCCGTGCATAACGGTCGAGTGCGCTTTCGGGAAGGAGTCGTTTGAACTGCCTCCATCGGTCGACGTCATCCAGATTGGGGCTGACGCGCTGCTGTGGCAGAAGGAACGGCTACTCAATCTCGCAGCTTCCTGGCTTCCGCGTACCTGCAAGTATGTCGCCTGGCTCGACTGTGACATCCTGTTCGACAATCCCCATTGGGCACGCGATGTGGTCCAGGTGCTCAGGCGCCACAAGGTCGCGCAGATGTTCGAGACGTGCCTCCGCCTCGATCCTTTCGGCCAGATCGGCGAGGTTCCTGACGTCTCCGAGTCGTTTGCTTCCGTGATGAACCGCAACGCTGCACTGCTCAACGCTGGGCGGTACGACGTACACGGCCATACCGGTTATGGGTGGGCGATGCGCCGGGAGATTTTCGATGCCGTCGGTTTGTACGAGAGCGCTGTCTCAGGTAGTGCGGACCATTTTATGGCGCACGCGATTTACGGCGACTACAACTTTTGCATCACCAACGCGCTCAAGCACGATCGCCGTCAAATCGATCACCTGAAGGCTTGGGGCGCGCGCTTCCACCAACTCGTGCAGGGCAGTCTCGGCGTTGTTCCGGGGCAAATTCGACATCTATGGCACGGCGATGCCGTCAATCGTCGGTACTTCCTCCGCATGCACGAAATTACCGACTTGGGATTTGATCCATGGACGGACCTACAGGCTTCACCAGGCGCCCCGTTGCAGTGGGCACCAGGAATGAATAAGCCTGGACTCAAAGAGTATTTCGCTAACTATTTCGCCAGCCGCCAGGAAGACGGCGCGGTGCTTGTCTAAGGGCTCCCATCATGACTGACGCTCATCAAACGGATCTTGAGCTTGTGCTGTCCGCGATCGCTGAATCGACGCGCGCAGCGGAGAGGAAGGGCGAGCGCATTGAAAGCCAGATTCGAAATCTCAGGCTCACGCGCAGCACATACCTCGTGGATACCGCAGCCATGTTGCTGCCGGCCATCAATACGAAGACTCTGCAGGCGCTGCGGGAAGAAGTGCCGGGCTTCGTGTCCCGGACCGTGGTGGACAGTTTCAACGACAATCACAAGTTCCTTGGGATCTTCAAGGGCGGGGAATATCGAGCGACCCTTGCCATGCTGCGGACGCGGCTTGCTAACCATCTCGACCGGATCAAATATGGTGATCTGGTCCGCTTTGATGCCGAAATAGAACGGATGGTCCTTGATCTCGACGTACACAATTTGCAGTCCAAGGCTTCCGCAGAGCAGAGTGCGGACCTGCTCGCCTTGCTCGGACAGGTGAAGGCCAGAAAGGTATCGTTGCCCGTCCAGGCGGAGGCACAGATCAGGAAGATTGCTGATGTGGCTCGCGAGCGAGCGGCATCGAATGCTCGTCGTCAACAGGCCAGCTCGATGTCCTCCAGGCAGCAGTTCGCTGGGGGCAGCAACACCTCCAGCGGCAGCGATGATTTTGATCTCTGGCTGTACATGGCGACAGATATTCCGACCAGCCTGAGAACGTTGTTACTCAGTGCGATCAATACGCATCACCATGGCATACCGAATGACTCACAGGGGCAGTTCTCCGGCGCTGGAGCGTCCGGGAATTGGGGCGATGACGGTCCGGTCCAGCCAGATTCGGCAGCCCCGGATTCTGCGGCAGCGGTCACGGCCGCCACAGCGCTCGAAGGGCTGGCTATCTCGACAGATGACAGCCTCGGGCGCTTCTCGTGAAACTGACTTGAGACGGAGGAGTTATGAATTTCATTCTTGCGAGGCTTGGCCTGAGCACCGAAATCATGGGGGACATAGGGGCCGTTGTAGTGTTGCTGGTGGTGCTTGGGCTGATGTCCCTCATTTGCTACCTCGCATTCTTTGCTCCATTGGCTCGTGAACACGCTGAATCAGAAAAGGTGCGTACGCGTTCGCGGCGCAATTAGAAGCATATGCCTGAGGCCTATTGGATCTGCACTGCGAGCTATAACCCGCGTCATAGGGGCAGTACGACGCACGCTTGTCCTGAATCGTCGATGGTGGCCGTTTGCGGGGTTCGGACACACGAGTGCACTTGGCAAACCACGAACGAGAGACCGCCGAGTTGCAAGCGATGCACGGTCATTCTCGCCGGTCGGCAGATTCATTCAGATTCCACAATAGGAAAAATGATGGCTACCCGGCGAAATCCTCTAAAGTCACCACCATGGGAAAAATAATCGGTTGCAACACTTGGCTATTTGTCAGTGCATCTTTCGCGAATTGGTTGATGGCTATGCTGTTTGTGTACGTGATGGTTGGCCGGGAGGCGATTGGTCTATGGTCGGCATTGGGGGCGCTTACAGTGCCGGCGATTTGGTTTCTTGCGCGCAGGGTGCTCTTCTGGCAACGGCGTAAAGGGACGTACCATGAACACGCGTAAGCGACGGATCCTCGAACATGCTGCGATCCTCTCGGAGATTCTGATCGTCCTCACCGCTGGCATCACTGGCTGGCTTGTGTTTTTCCGCGAGGACCAACTGCTAGGCGTCTTCCTATTCCCAACGTTCCTGTTCGCTTTAGTATTCGCCATTTATGCGGTGCTGTCGCGACTGGTCATGGCGATTCTGCGGTCACGCTACCCGGAGAAACAGCAATGAAGATGCGCCTTGTGACCCTATCGGGCAGTGTGGAGGAGGTAGACGATAGCGACCTCCCAAAACAGGTGCACCACCACATCATTGTCGGTGGTGGGCCAGCCGTGTCGGTCCTGTCATTGCTGACCGAGGCGGAGAGGCGCGAGATGGATCACTGGGCAGCGATTCAGCCGGCTGCTCAGGGTATCGTAAAGCTCGATGCTTCCGACTTGGCTGGTGCTCTGCCTGAATCGATCAAACTTGCCCTGTGGCCCGGATGGCCGGCCGTTGCGCGGCGACTTCAGGTGGACTCGGGCAACGCCTGGGCGGCCGTCAATGCCTTGATTGCCCATCTCCAGAAATAGGAAAAAACTGTGAGCATTTTCGACTCGACCGAATCGACGTGGAATCACGTCGATGAAAGCTATGTTCAGGAAGAGCGGCCGATCCAGGCGATTCGCAAAATCGTCATCAAGGGTTCTATTGATGTGGTTTTCCGCCGTTTCGATAAGCCCGTTCTTGTCGTTGCCGGCGAGACGGCTGATGCCGTGGCTTCAGTCAAGACCAAACTTGACGGTGAAAAGCTTGTGATCGAGCGGGAAGGTGTATCCATTAGCTTTGGACACAGCAAGGTACAAGTGATGGGCAGGGTCGGTCAGATCGTCCATGGTGACCTGACCGGCTCCATCAACATCGATATGCGTGGGAAGGGGGTAAAACTCTCCGGCGTTCCGCTCACCGTCATCAACCAGGGTAAGGTGGTGGTGGGAATCGCACTATCAGAAGCGCCGGCCATCAAGCTCAAGGGGAGCGGCAACGTGACCTTGCTTGATCTTCAGCAATCTGGTTTGCAAATCGAAATCGAGGGGTCCGGCGATATCCGCACTCATGGGAAGGTTACCAATTTGGACGTCTCGATTGCCGGCTCCGGTGACGTGGACGCGAACAAATTGGTAGCTGAACGGGCTAGATTGTCAATTGCCGGTTCGGGAGACATAGACGCGTTTGTTCGCTCTGACGTGCACGCTCGTATTGCGGGTTCTGGTGTCATTGTTGTACGAGGGAACCCGCCTCTGCGCGACCATCACGTTGCGGGCTCAGGCAAGATCAAGTTCAAGTGATGGGAAAATGGTCGGTTGGCGTGTTCGCTATTTGCGTGACAGTGACGAAGGAGGCTGACCGCCGCTATTGGGCAAGCGTGAGCGCCTCGAACGCTAGGAAGGTCGCGCGCTCTGTTCGCCAGGCGGCTAAGGCTTAACGACAAGGAAGTCAGATGAAAATCTCGAAGCGAAAGCAAAAGAATGTGCGTGCCCTCGGCACGCCAGGGAAGTGCCTGCTGATTCTTGACGAATTCCACCTCGTCGTACCGGCTCCGGATTTACGTGCCTTTGCTGTGGAACAACGCGGTCCTAGCCTCATCGCTAAGCAAGCGCTAATCGAGCGCAACAGCGGTAAAAGGCTTCGATTGATTGGTTCGGTACGGTTGGCGAACGGGGACCCGATCAAGCCCGCACCGAGGAAATTTCTGCCCGCACAGGTTCTCCGCCGGCAAAGCCAGTCCTGATCGGAAAAGTGCATTTCCGGCCTGGATCGGTGCATCGCGGATGCCACTGGAAAAGAACGCTGAAGCGTACATTGCCTGCAAACTTTCCGTGGATCGGTAAGTACAACAGATGAACTTGGACTGGAGCAACCGTGAGCAATCGAATCTTTTTCTCCACGACTATTCGTGGCTTGGAGTTCAAAGGGGCAATGAGCGCAGACGGCCCCTATGTTAGTTGCGATGCCCGATTCGGTGGAGTCGCGCTCGGAGTTTGCGGGTTGCGGAAATTTATGCCGGACGTGTATCGCGGTCGGCCGGGCCGGCAGGGATGGTGGCTCGTGAAGTATGACAACGAGGCGCGTCTCGACCTCACGGACTTCTCGGATTCAGAAGCGGGGCAATTGAGCGACGCCTTTGGGATTGTGTTGCTTCCCGAGTATCCAATGGTCGCGGAAAGCGTGCGGCAAGACTATTTTTTCACCTCTCCGGCGTGGGAGGCATTGCGCTCCTGGAGTCAAGCGCACCCTCGCTTGGCAAGGCAGAACGCACGGAACGACTCGTACTTGCCCGGATGGTATGAAAGGTCAGTTGCATCGAATGTGTGATCCGAACAGGCAGCAAATTGCCGTCTCGCGTTGGCACACAGAATTGTCCCCTTCGAGTGAAGAAACATCTGAAGGGCAGATGAAGATCAAGATCGAACGTTATATGACGAAACCGAGCATCCTTTACCAAGTCATCGTCTCCGGCGCCGGTCAATGCAGTGATGACGATTCTTTGCTGGATAGGGATGAGGAATCTTTGCTGGATAGACTCACCCCAGACGAACTGCGAGCATTGAACGATTGGGCTTGTTCCCGACCTTGCGCCCATGATTCCGTGGATCTGATGGTTTGGCCAGGTTGGAACGATGTAGACCTTCGGATGCAGGCCAACATGCAGCTCGCCTGGCAGCAGGCTCTGGATGTAGTCGATCGCATCAAAGTAAGCAGCAAGTACTGATGAGCTTGCCGTCGGCCGCGCCGACGGGACCCCGCCAGGTTTTACGACAAAGGAACAGCAGCAATGGCCAATCGCATCCCACTCGATCCGAAGCTGCCGAAGGACTTCGACAGTACGCCCAACGAAGACCGTAGCAAGGAGCAGCTCGACGCCTGGTGGGACCATCCCTATGGCGTGACGCGACCGGATGGGCGCATTGAAGTGCGGTGCCTGAACGGTGGTGCGTGGGATCGTTCAACGAGCTTTGGCGTGGCCGACGACTATGACGCCGCGTGCGCCCTCGCGGAAGCGAAACAAGCGGACTGGCTGAAGTTTCGAGAGCGGCCCACCGCTATGATCGACGACGGCCAGGTACTGGTGACGCGGATGCCTCAACGGCCAGACCAAGAGTTTGTGGTGTTGGCGACGGTCGGCAGCACCGAAGAGGCGAGTGCCTTCCTCCAAGCCAACTACCCCGACAACAAATGATCGCCGTACAAGCAACGCCTTTCTTTAGGCGACCGTACGGCGGATGGCCGCCGTCATCCCTTCTGCGGATCCTTGCGCGTTGCTCTTCGCCAAGAGCAATTCCAATTCAAGCAGCCGGATCCGGTCCGCCAGAGCATCGTTGTCTCGTGCGAGTCGCCTTGCCTCGCGCTCAGTGTCCTGTAGCCGTTTCTCGTATAGCTCGTCCGACCTAGTGAGGGACCGACGACGCGCAATGGAGTACAAAACGCCTCGCTCGGCTCGCTCATCCGGCTGATGCTGGAAGTCGCCCCAGTCTCCAACAGACACGCCATAAGCGGGCCACAGATTGCCCGTGGGGCGGCGAACCTCCGTGATGCGCTTCCCGTCCGCGTAAAGCAGTCCCCAACCGCTGGGCAGATCCTCAAGCTCGATAACGCCAGGAGGGCAGAGGTAGAAGCGATATACGCCGAGGCCGCCTGCAGATCGATGCGGCTTCTTCCTGTCAGCAAGAAAATCAGCGCGGGAGGCTTTTGCCTCTACGACAGCAGAGCACGTCGACCGGAAACCGATGGCGTCCGCCTGCTCGATGGTTCCATTGGTCACCAGCTCGGCAGCGACCACGCCGAACCCTTGGCGCTTCATCCACCGTTCACCCAGCGTCACAAGCTGTTGATGAAGTTCCCCAGGCATATCTAAGTCCAGTGTGTAGGGCCTGACTGTTGCCGCCGCCCGGCAGCGGCAAGTGGAGCGGCCCCCCGTATCTGAGGACACGAGGATTCTCTTAAAATAAGGGATAGTCTTGTGTCTATCAGTAAGCCTAGTCATTACGTGGAACCCATCGAAATTCTGACCGAGCCGGAGCGCCGTCGTCGGCGCACGGCGCAGGAAAAAGTCGCTATCGTGCAGGAGACGCTGGCCCCTGGCGCCTCGGTGTCTGCCGTGGCCCGGCGGCATGGCGTGAATCCGAACCAGGTGTTCGGCTGGCGCAAGCAATACCAGGAAGGCAGTCTGGCAGCGGTGCAAGCTGGCGAAACTGTAGTCCCGGCATCGGAGCTGGCCGCCGCGATCAAGGAAATCAAGGAACTGCAGCGCCTGCTTGGGAAGAAGACGATGGAAGTCGAGATCCTGAAGGAGGCTGTTGAGTGGGGCCGCTCAAAAAACCTGATTGCGCGCTCGCCCTTGCTGCCGGGGGACGACCATTGAAAACGGTCTGCGAAGTTCTCGGCGTGGCGCGCTCCGGTGTGGCGGTGAAACGGGTTCGACCGTCCGATTGGCAAGATGGTCGCAGCGCTAGAGTGACTGACGACACGGAACTGGTCGAAGAAATCCAGGCCCACGTCGCACACCTGCCAACCTACGGCTACCGGCGCATTTGGGCGCTGCTGCGTCGAAGTCGCGAGATGGCCGGCGCGCCGTGCATCAACCACAAACGCGTGTATCGCGTCATGCGCGAACATCAGTTGCTGCTGCGCCGTCCCGGCGTGCGTCGTGACACTCGTCGGCACGACGGCCGCGTGGCCGTAGACAGGAGCAATAGCCGCTGGTGCTCCGACGGATTCGAGTTCCGGTGCGACGACGGCACGCCGCTGCGCGTGACGTTCGCACTGGATTGCTGCGACCGAGAAGCGATTAGCTGGGCGGCAACGACTGGTGGCCATAGCGGGGACGTGGTGCGCGACGTCATGCTGGCTGCCGTCGAACAGCGCTTCGGCACCATGCAGGCCCCGCAGCCCATCGAATGGCTTACGGACAACGGCTCAGCCTACATCGACCACCGCACGCGCAGCTTCGCTCGCGAACTGGGCTTGGAGCCGCTGACCACGCCGGTACGTTCACCGCAGAGCAATGGCATGGCCGAATCGTTCGTGAAGACCATGAAGCACAACTACGTCGCCTATATGGACAAGGCCGACGTGCCAACGGCACTCTCTCGCCTGGCCATTGCGTTTGAACACTACAATGAGCGCCACCCGCACAAAGCCCTGAAATATCGCTCACCTCGCGAATTCAGACGGGCTGCAGCGTCATCAACCTAGCGGTGTCTGCGTGTCCTGAGGTACAGGGGCAACTCCAGCAAGGATCAGGCTGCAGCTACGTGCTACTTGCGGGTACTTGCCTGCTGCTGCTGGACTTGGATCTCCGTCAGCTTTTGCAGGATCTGCACGTTCGTGGCATTCAGTTGATCCAGCTTTTGTTCGAGGCGAACGCTCTCGCTCTCCATGACGTAGCGCCATTTCCCCCCGCCATTTCCGACCATCATGGTGTCATGGACGGGAGCAGAAGCAACGCACCGCATGGTGCGCCCCTTGTCGTCGTAGTTGATCACGGGGAAGGGCAACTCACCCGCAGGGAGGTCACAGTGCTTGCCTTCGGCGGGAGCTTCCACAGGCGGCTTGTACGCGGTCTGCTGAGCCTGAGCGGCCGACGCCATGGCGAGAGCTGCTGCGATGATCAGAGATTTCTTCATCCTTCGGGTTCTCCTTTGTGAATGGATGCAGGGTCGAACGACTCACCGTTACCGCTGCAACGCGGAGGCAACGGTCAATCGTCCAAGGGATCCGCCCGGCAGCGGGCTTTGATCGCCAGTGCACAGCTCGATAGAGCTGCAGCAGGCAGTCAAAACTGGATCTCGATGCGCGGCCAAAGTCGGTCGCCCGATTTTGCAAACAGCCGGCTTCTTTCCGCGCCACGGATCCGAATGCGCACGACCTCTGCGCCGGAGCGCTGAGCCAGCCAGACGACGCCAGGTTGATCTGGATTGGGGCAACCGGTCTCGCTGATCTTGCCCTCAGGGAAGAGCATCACCGACTCGCCTCGATCCAATGCCTTGGACAGGGACCGAATTCCGAAAGGTGAGCTGCTGTCGATCGGAACAACGGCACCGAAGCCGAGCCAGGCGAGCGTGGCCATCCCACGACTGGCAACCTTGGAGTGCCGAGAAAAGTCCGTATCGACGCCGAAGGTCAACGGCACCGGGCTGGCCAATGCCACGATGACCCCATCGACAAGGCTCACGTGATTCGAGCAAACGATGACCCGCTTATTCCGCAGTACGTCGACAGTCGCAGCGGAATAGGTGGCTCGGACACGCAGCAAGCGCAGCGCGACACCACGAAGTGCGAAACGAAGGACAGAGCGCAACATACGGTTGTGGCTTCCTGTAATGGACCAGACAAATTGCGATGTTGGTTGAACACGGCACCGAGCACGGGCGCCGAAATGCGTGGATCCAGGCAAGGCTGATATGCAAGCACACCGACCTTTGTTCAGTCGCTTAGGGCACTGGATACAAGCCGGTACAGGACATCAGATAATGAAGCCCGACGTAATTGAAGGCTGAATGTCGCGCAGGCTTTTGCTGCAAAAGGGCAACAGCCTGCACGAAAGCGCTGGCTACCCTTGCGCTTTGCGAGCTGCCCGAATCTCAGAACCCGCAAACGCGGACGGGATCACGTCCCATGCTACGGCCGCAACCATCAGCACCAAGCCGACCCACGACATGACCGCGAAAGCAGTCCACGGCAGCGAGAAGTAGGCATTGAGCATTTGGTCGTGAGAGCCGTGGCTGCCATCAAAGTAGTTGAGCAGGTCCGTCTGATAGATCGCAATGACGGTCGCGATCGGCGCAAGAATCGCCGCTAGGTAGTGAAGACCGAAACGCCACAAGATGTAAAAGGGCAGCAGGATCCATGCTGCAAGGCCAGCGCCCAGCGCCAAGGTTCCGATGGCGTTGCCCAGGCCGCCGCTATTGTTGTCGTCCATCTGGTTCTCGCGATTGATTAACCGGCAACCGGCCGGCGCGGGCACTTGCACGCCAACTACTTTTCGGCGTGCTACTGGTTTCCTTGAGCCTGCTTGTCGACCAGAGCTTGCACGGCCGTAAACAGGTCATCGGCCTTGCCGCCGTTGTCAATGAAGTCGCGCAGCAGCTCTCCGAACTCCTCGCACTGGTATCGCTCCTGCTCTTCCTCTTCCTCCCGCGCTTCCACAGCTTCCAAGTCGATTCTCTTCATCCCATGTGCACGGTCGAGCCATTCCTCCGCCTTGTCGCGTTCATCGCTGCCGTTGCTGCCGTAGCCGTCCGCACGGGGACATGCCACCAGGTTGTGGATGCCAGCAAGATCCCCCGCGAAGCTTCGCAGGACTTCCTCTGGCGACATCTGCACACGATGGCACTCCCGAACAAACTCGGGTGGCACCCGGAGGGTGACTTCAACCGTCTCGTCAGGGACGAACTGTCCACGCTCGCCAGGAACGAGTCCGGCCGGCGCGAGAAATCCTTGCGGCCGAGCCTCGCACACCCATCCAACCGTGCAAGCGGTCGCACGCTGTCCAGACAGAGCCCATTTATCGGCCATATCGAGTTCGGGCACTCGCCTCAGGCTCTGATCCATGTACGCGCGGAAGTAACAGGCGCCGATTGGTGTGTCGGGCGTCAACGGCGATGCCGGCACGACACAACCGAACTTGCCCACTTCGCGTCGGCTCCATTCTTCGCGGAAGCGACCGCCGCCGAGCAGCTCGCGCGTGGTACCGCCGTACTCAATGGTCAGGCGTTCAAGCCCGTCTTCCGTTGGCTGCACATCGAGCAGCCGGACGTTATGAATAGCGATGGTGCTGGGGCCTGATCGCGCGATCGCGGCGAAGATATCGAAACTCATCAACGTTCTTCCCAGTTCAGTTTTCAGTCACGCTGTCGGATTCAGCGTTGTTCGCCGATCCCGACGCACGCAGCTTTTCCAGAACCTCTGGATAGTTGGCATGGAGTGCGGGCCAGTCGGCGCCAGGCGACAGAGCGCCGGAATCAAGGCGTCCAGTCATAACGGCCAAACGAACGCCCGGATGGCAGTCGCCGACCGTGGCTAGCCATCCGGCGCATGCAAATTCCGCTCCGACGTTGGATTGATGGCAAGCAAACATGCTTGCACCGAAGTCCGGACCCATACCTTGTTGGTCAGGGCAGGTCGACGCCAAGCGCTCGGCCAGTTCCAAGTCGAAATTCGGGATGTCGCCAGCCACTGCATCGCGTCGCCAGGGACACGAAGCGCAGGGCTTAGGCAGGGTGGGCAGGCCACAGGTTGTCATCGTGTAGAGGCGCAGTCGACAACGGCATCAATGACTGCGATCACAGGAGCGGTATCGCCTTCGGTGCGGACAAAGGCAACCGAATCCAACAGGGCTCGTGCTGCTTTGAGTGCATCTGCGGCCGAGGCCGCGCCACTTGATTCGGCATCGTGGTATGCGCCACCAAGCGGGTCATAGCCGAGTGCGTTGATGCGCTCTTTGGCCGGCCATTCGTCAGCCATTTCCGGCAGATCGTTGCGAGCTTGCGCATAGTCGTACAGGCGCAGACCGTCGAATGCATTGTGCAGACCCGCGCTCAGATCTTCGTCATTCCAGCCCAACCATTCCGCTGCTGCAGCGAGTCGTTCTCGTGCGTTCATGACATCCCCTCAGTCACATACGCCCGTGGTAGCGGCCTTCGCCCGTGCCCCAGTCGTCGCAGTGCGCAACGCTAGGCGTGTCGTCCGGCTCGCCGTTGATCTCGCGGTCGTGCGCTTCCTCTGCGGCCCAGTCGTACAAGATGTCTTGCACTTCGTCTTCAAGGGCGCCACCCGTCAGGGTGGGATCGCGGCGCAGCGCTTCCTGCGTCGCGGAAACGATCAGTTGCTGTTGGCGGTCTTTCATCATCATCCCCTAGTCAGTGCCGGTGTGCCTGTACCGCAGCTCACCAAATCAACCGCGAAAAACAGATTTCGATGGATTGTTGATGCCATCGTTGATCGGCAGATTCGCAGCCACCTGCAGCTCGCATTCCCAATGGCGGCCAGATACGGCGTGATACCCCTCGTCAGCATAAACAGGGTTCCTGCACAGCGAGCAAGACCCAGTGACCAGGGGGCGCGCAGCGACACTATTGCTACCGAGATTCATGGCACGTCCTTCTATTGGACAGCGGTGCTTGCGGCCTCAGCCCTTCTTGAAACCACTGGACATCGGCGCGCTCAGAGAGCCGTCGGCGTTGATGGTGTATGCCATCGGCATGCCGTTCGGAAACTGGAAGGTGACCTTGTTGTCCGCAATGGTGTACGTGGTCTCCACTTCCTTGCCCATGAGGGTCTTGGTCTTGACCTTGCCGTCGGCGGTAAACACCAGGAAGCTCTTGCCATCGTTGGCTTGGTAATCACCGCTCAGCGTCGAGACGCCGCCGCATGCAGCCAAGGACAGGGAGAGCGCGAGGAGGAGGATGCTGATGAATTTCATGGTGATTCTCCAGATTCGCCGACTGCCCACTGCAATCAGCATGAATCCATTCTATACGCACATGTGCGTATTAGCAACCCCTATTTTCAGCTTCTTCGGTGAGAAGTTTCACGGCCCAATCCGGCGCAGGGCGGGCACTGCCGAGCGCAGGATCGGATTCCCAGGCCTGCACCGTTCGCAGCTTGCATGGGCGCATGGTCTTTTCCTCCAGAAAGTTCGCGGCTTCGGTTTGGGTCATGCCCAGGCGGGCACGAAGCTCTACGAGCTTTTCTCGGTTGGTCTGGGTTTTTTTCATCGTTCCTATGCGTGAACTAGTTGGCCGGAGCCACGGTGGATCCATCTAACGGGACGCCAAACTGAAGCGTCACCGAGGCGATTATATGCGCACGCGTGCGTATTCTGGGCAAAGGTGGGCGCGACGGTCCAGGAAGCGACCGCAGCTCAGGACTTGGTGGGGAACAGCGCTGGGTCCATCTTGGTGAATGAGGAGCCCGTCCGCGTCTGAGTCATGGGAACGCGTTGCCGCCAGGTCACGCGGAAGCGCTTCTCGTCCGGCGTCTCGACCTTGAGCACGCCCGCTTCATCGCCTTCCTCGTCGCAGTACTCCAGGCCAGCACCATAGAGACGTTGCTCCAGGGTCAGGATGAGGCCGGGGATTGCGGGATGCTCCAATTCACCAGGTTGGTAGACATGGGCGGGCACGCCGTCACGCGGCTTCAGTGCCGGAACGCCGTCCTGCAGGGCGCTGATCCGCTTCCTGATCGCGCCAGGGGGCGGCGTACTTGCCGTGCGCGCCTGGGCAGCCTCAGCCGGCGCAGGAGCAGGAGCAGGCGCTGCTGGAGTAGCTCCCCCTGCGATCGGTGCGCGTGCCTGACCATGAGAGGTCTTGCGTCCAGGAGGCTCAGCAGCCGGCACGTGAGGCGATGGATCTGTGTCGAGCGTGAAGAACCCTGACGGACCATTGGAAGGGGCCTGGGGCGGCGTAGAAAGCCCCAGAAGACCGAATTCGCCAGTCGGGGCATCCGAATGGCCATCGTCGCTTTCAGCGCCCTGAGGCGGTTTCCGTGCGGCAGGCCGAGGCCGGGCGGGGCGACTGGGTTGGGGCGAACCAGCGACCCGGGCGGGGCCGGCCGGCGTGGCGGGCTCGGCTTCAATCACGCGGCCATTGGCGGGCGTGCTGGGCAGGCCGAACATGGCGTCGAGCTTGGGGGCTGCAGATTGCTGGAGCCGCGCCATAAACGCATTCACACGCCCGGAGATCGCAGAGACATCGGCGCCTGCCGTTTCACTACGGATTGCAGCCAAGAGAGCGATCTGCTCGTTCATTCGACCCTGGCAGACATCCATGCGCGTGGCCAGCATCTCGCTGAAGTAGGCGCGGACCGTGGACGGCTGCAGGTTGAAACCGCATTCGCCCAGCAGCTTGGTGAGCTGCGGCCAAGAGCATCCCTTGTTGCGCAGCACATAGAGGTGCGGCATCAGCTTCTCAAAGGCCTGCCGCTGCTTCTGATCCTCCGGGACGATGAGGAGAGCCGCCGTCTTGAGGACTTCCTCGGCCACGGCGAAATCAGACGACGAAATACGGTGCAGCGGACCGCTGCGACGAGCCATCGGTTCACTCATAAGCCGAGCCTTTCCACTTCGCTGATGTCGACAAGACGGCCTTGGTCAGGGCGTTCAAGCGGGTAATGGTCGGCTCAGAAGGGCAACGCCTCACGCAAAACAACCGCCAATCCACCCCACTTCCGCCGACAAAAGCCAGTCGCTTTGATCTCAATATATGGCGTGAATGTACATGATTTGATGAATTTCCTCAACGATCCCGCCGCCCAGGCGACTCGGGACCGTGGCAGTTCCCAGAGGGCTTCATAGGCGAATCGCAGGCACTCCGCTCCCTAGATGACCGAAAACCATTCAGAAAGCCCAGCAGGTCTACCGCAAATCTGCCTCAGATTCGCAGCACGGGTACACAACGGTAAAGGGCAGGATGCCAGATGTGTGCCTCACGGCACGCATCTGATCCTGGTCCGCTAGGTCGCTTCGCGCCCGTCGCAGACACTCAGGGCTCCGCCCCGAGACCCCGGCTGTTGAAAAGCCTGCTGGCTGGGTTGTTGGTTGGATGGAGTACACGGCCTGGACTGGCGCGATCGGCCGCCGCGACAGAGGCCGGCTGCGTGAGCCGCAACCAAAATAAAGCGGCTCACATCATGAGCCGCTTGTGTTAGATTGCGGCTCATGAACTCAAAATCTCCCTGGATCTGGCGCCGTGCCGACTGGCCGGAATTGGCCTACAACGCGCAATTAACCGCCCCCGACCTGGCCGAGGCCTACCGGATGCACGGTGTGGTCGAGGGCAAGGCGATGGCCATCGGCCTAGGCAGCACCAGCCAAGTCGCGCTCGATGCGTTTTCGGATGAAGTGCTGGCCACCGCCGCCATAGAAGGCGAGCGGTTGTCGCTCGATGTCGTCCGGTCATCCGTGATGCGGCGGCTCGGCCTGGCAACGTCGGGGCCTTCAGACCGTCACGTCGACGGCCTGGTGGAAGTCATCAGCGATGCGACGACCGCGTATGACTTGGCCCTGGATGAGGATCGCCTGTGCCGCTGGCAATCAGCGCTGTTCCCGGGCGGCACGTCCGGCATCCACCGGATCGCAGTTGGCCGCTATCGCGACCACGAAGATCCCATGCAGATCGTGAGCGGCACGCCAGGCCGTGAAGTGGTCCACTACGAGGCACCGCCATCCAAGGACGTGCCGGCGCATATGGCGCGCTTCCTCAAGTGGTTTGCCGAGACCTCGCCCGCGCAGGCCTTGGCGCCGACGGCCGGCAGCAAGCAGATCGACGGCTTCGCCCGGGCTGCCATCGCGCACCTTTGGTTCGAGAGCATCCACCCGTTCGAGGACGGCAACGGCCGCATTGGGCGGGCCATCGCAGACATGGCCATGGCGCAGCATTTACGCCAGCCGGTGCGGCTTTACAGCCTGTCGCGGCAGCTTCAGTCATCCCGCTCCGCCTACTACGACGCTCTCAACCAGGCGCAGCGAGGCGACACCGACGTCACCAAGTGGGTGCAGTGGTTCGCGCGCCAATGCACGGCGGCCTGTCATGTCGCAAGCCAGACCATCGACCGGGCGATCGAGAAGCGGCAATACTGGGAGCAGCACGCGGGCAGTGGACTCCATGACCGGCAGCGCAAGGTACTGCAGCGCCTGCTTGACGATGGTGACGGGGGCTTCCTGGGCGGCCTGAATGCCGAGAAGTACATGAAGATGACTGGCGTTTCAAAGGCCACGGCGACCCGCGACCTTTCGGAGATGGTTGCCGGTGGGCAACTGTGGAGCCACGGCGTGGGTAAAGCGGTGCGCTACTACGTCAATGTGCCAGGGTGGTCGCATGGCGTAGGCACCGACGGTCCTGGGCCCGCTGCGGACTTGGCCGACGCGGAACACGAGACAGAGCAGTCTGAGAAGAAGATCCGCGCCGCGCTCGTTGCGGACGGCTACACCGTGTCCGAGAAGTCAGGCGAGAAAGACCACCAGTACTTTGGCCCGGTTGTCGCAGTGTCCAGCTTGCACGTCGCCCAGGATGCCGGCCGCCGGCAAGCCGTGATCCATGACATCCGCACGCTCGACCGGGTGCCAGCCCTGGGTGACCGGATCCATGTGAAGTTCAAGGATGGTCGCGGATCCGTGACCAACATGCTGCAGCTCGACAAGGATCTGGGGCGCTAAAGCGGGGCCGCATGTGGTCGGAAAACAGCGGTTGGGCGGGTTGTTACTCGCACATGTGCATGTGATAATGCATCTATGGCCAAACACCATTTCACCAAAAAGGACGACTCCGAACGGCGCACCATCCGCAAGGTGTTCCGTGTCACGGAAGAAGAGGATCAGAAGATCCGCCATTCGGCGTCGATCCGGCAGATGGATGACTCCGAGTTCATACGCCGCGCAGCCCTCGGGCGCAAAGCCGACGTGGACTACGAGACAGAGATCGTCCTGGCGCTCAGCGACATCACCCGCGCCGTGCGTGCCATGCACGCCGCAATGGTGGAGCGCGGCATTGCCCCGCCCGAGGCCGAACTGCTGCCTTTGATCCTTGAGGCCCGCGCAGCGATGCTGCGGATCTCGAAATAGAAGAGGGGACACGGTGGATCTTTTGCAGCAAAATTCCGATGCAGAAATCATTAAATATTGCACATCCACGCGCGAACAGGCGCAGCACCTGATTCCTCGCGCGTATGTTCGGCAGCGCTCGGGGCTGCATCTGGACCTACTCAATCCGAGCGCCGACGGCTGGACCGACGAAGACCTGGCCATCGGCCTGTCCCGCACCTATCGCTGGGGTGGCCACTCGACGTGGTCACTGCCGTTGTCCGTCGCCCAGCACTCGCTGACGGTCATGGCGCTTTACAAGGGGCAGGCCAAACGTCCGCCGTCCAGCGCCGAATTGCTGCGGGAGTTGCTGCACGACGCAGACGAGGCCCTGATCGGCGGCTTTGACCCTATCAGCCCGCTCAAGCCTTTTCTGGGCGATGGCTATGCCCAGATCGTCGCGAAGCTGCAGGCCGCCGTGTTCGCGCGCTACGGCGTCTCCGACTGGACCGCAGAAGACCACAAGCAACACAAGCGTGCCGATCACTTGGCCGCTGCCTCGGAGGCGGTTCACGTCGCCGGTTGGTCCCGCGCAGAAGTGCTTGATCTCCTCAACATCGGCCTGCAGCCGATGAAGTCCGATCCCTTGGTCGAGGCCTACGGCTGCAAGCCGTGGGAGCCCTGGCCGCCGTCCATCGCCGCTGAGCGATTCCTTGACCAACTCCGGCAGCTCCAAGCGAGCCGCGTCTAACAAGAAGGCACAGCCATGCTGCACGAAAGCAATACTTCCTACACGAGCTTCATTCCCGACCCTGAAGAAAAACTCCGGCAACTCGCGTTGGGCATGGCCGTGCGCAGCAGCGCCACCGATCAGGAATTGCTAGTGGACAACTTTGCCGGCGGCGGGGGCGCTTCTAAGGGCATCGAACTGGCTTTCAACCGCAGCGTGGACATCGCCATCAACCACGATGGCGAAGCCTTGGTCATGCACACGGCCAATCATCCCGGTACCGCCCACTACCAAGAGGACGTGTTCGACGTTCACCCGGGCTTCATCACCGGCCAGCGACCGATTGGTTTGGCGTGGTTCAGTCCCGATTGCAAGCATCACTCGAAGGCTAAGGGTGGCAAGCCGCGCGACCAGAAGATTCGAGGGCTGGCCTGGGTGGCATTGAAGTGGGGCGCGCTGCAAAAGCCGCGCTGCATCGCCATCGAAAACGTGACCGAGCTACTCACGTGGGGCCCGCTCGATGCAAACGGCAAGCCGATCAAGGAAGAAGCCGGCCGTACGTTCAAGGCCTTTATCGACGCACTGTCGCACGGCCTCGATCCGGCGCATCCCGACATCCCCGAAATCTATGAGACCCTCGGCGCCGACTTCCCGATGGAGAAGCTCTATGCCGACCTTGGCTACACTGTGGAACACCGTGTGTTGCGCGCATCGGACTACGGTGTGCCGACCACGCGAACTTGGCTCTTCATTTTTGCTCGCCGCGATGGGCTCCCGATCAAATGGCCGGCGCCGACCCATGGCGATCCGAAGGCCAAGAGCTTCGCAGCCAGCGGTCTCCTGCCGTGGCGCACGGCCGCCGAGTGCATCGACTTCGACCTGCCGGCGCAGAGCATCTTCGGCCGCGCCAGGCCGCTCGCAACCAACACCGAGCGGCGTGTTGCGAAGGGGCTCTGGCGGCATGTGCTTGCCAGCGTAAAGCCGTATATCGTCGGAGCGCACTCGGGCAAGCCTGTGCCGGTGGCCGAGCACACGGGCATGGCGGCGACTGAAAACGACAGCCAGCCTGCGCAACCCGCTCAGACGCCATACCTGACCGAGCACGCCAACGGCAGCAACCAGCGGACGATGTCGGCGGCCGAGCCCTTGCGCACGATCTGCGCACAGGTCAAGGGCGGGCACTTCTCGGTTGTGACGCCCAAGATGGCGCCACTGGTCATGACCAACACCACCGGACACCCTGGCGCCTCGGTCGAACAACCGCTGCCGACGATCACAACGGGCGGGCATCACGCAGTGGTCGCGCCCATGATCGCGCCGCTGCGCGGTACGAGCGAAGGGCACTTTGGTGGCCATCCATTCGATGCGCCTTTGTCCACCGTATCGGCCGGCGGTACGCACCACGCCTTGGCGAGCGCGCATCTGGTCACCATCGGCTACGGCGAACGCAAAGGCCAAGAGGCTCGTACTCAAGACATCGAAGGACCGCTTGGTACCGTCGTCGCGGCTAACAAGCATGCGCTGGTGGCTGCGCATTTGACCAAGTTCCGCACCGGCAACACGGGTCAGGACATGGACGAGCCCATGCCGACAGTTACGGCCAATAGCTTCATCAAACGCCCGGGCGGTGCCGCCCCGCTGGGCATCGTGGCGGCACACCTTACCCACTTGACGCACCACGGCGAGCGATCGGGCCACGCGGCCGACAAGCCTCTGCCGACCGTCACAGGTGCTAACCGGGGCGAGCAGGCGCTGGTGGCTGCCTACCTCGAACAGGCCAACGGCGGGTTCTACGACGGCGAAGGGCGGCCCGCAGACGCTCCGATGACCACCATCACTTCGACCGGCGCGCAGCAGCAGCTCGTGACCGCGTATTGCGTCAAGTACTACAGCTCGGGTGGGCAGTGGCAGGGTCTTGATGACCCGATGCATACCGTCCCCACGAAGGCCCGTATGGGTCTGGTCGATACGATCAAGGTGCCGGCCAACTTCCTCAGCGAGGCGCACGCGGTCAAGGCGAAGATGTGCGCAGAACTGCTGCACAAACACCTGCCGGAGCACTTCCCCGAGCCCGCCGAGATGGTGCTGGTTTTCCTGCAAGGCCAGTGGTGGGTACTGGTGGATATCACGCTGCGCATGCTCACGCCGCGCGAGTTGGCCCGTGCCCAGGGCTTCCCTGACGACTACGTGATTGAGCCTATGGTGCGGCGCTATAAGCGCGCCAAATCGAACGCTAAGGGGCGGAGTGGCAAGAACGCCCGTGCTCACAAGGAATGGGTGCTCGTGCCGCTATCCAAGTCCGCCCAAGTCCGAATGATCGGCAACTCGGTTTGTCCGCCGTTGGCACGAGCACTGATTGAGGCCAACTTCCCCGCGATCGAGCGGTTGTCGCAGGCCGCCTGAGCAGGCTCATGGTCCCAATCATTCCGCTGCAGCGCCAGCACAAGCCGAACGCCTCCAAGCGCTTCAACGACCTGATCGAATATTTGGAGGGCGAGCAGGAAAAGGCGAAGCCAGCACAAGAGGCAGGCCCGCAGCAGGACGGCGAGGCCGAGGCCTCGCTGCGAGCGGCCGGCGTGCGCGAGGCGCATCCCAACGAGTTCGGCGAGATCCTGAGCTATGCAACCGCTCCGGTAGACACGAAGGTCGCGGGCGAAAAGTGCATCGCGCTCCGTACGCATGGAGTCAGCAGCATCGAGACGGCCAGCGCCGAAATGAACGCCGTCTCGCGTAAGAACACGCGTTGCCATGACCCTGTCTACCACTTCATCTTGAGTTGGCCGGAGCACGAGAAGCCGGCAGCGGAGGCGATCTTCGACGCGGCCGAGCACGCGATCAAGTCGCTGGGCTTCGAGGAGCACCAGTACGTCATCGCCATCCACGCCAACACCGACAACATCCATGCCCACGTGGCGATGAACCGCGTGCATCCCACGACGTACAAGAGCCGGCACATCGAGTGGGCCAAGCGCACGTTGCACTTCGCAGCCCGCGAAAGCGAAATTAAGCACGGGTGGACCCATGACAACGGGATCTACGTCGTGGAAGTGGATGGGCACGGCAAGAAGCACATCGTGCTGAACACCAAGCATGCCGGCGCCAAAGAGCAGGGCGAACACGCACATCCGGAGATCGAACGCGACGAGACGCTGCCGACGTGGCATGATCCTGAGAGCTTGGATTCTTATCTCAAGACTTCCGTGGCCAAGGCACTCAAGCAAGACCTTCCGGACCTCACGAGCTGGCAGGCCCTGCATGTCTGGTTGGAGCAGTACGACATCACGCTCAAGGACACCGGGGGAGGCGGCTTGCGCCTGCGCGCCGTCTCGCAAGAAACCGGCGAAATCCTGGAAACCCCGGTCAGCAAAGGCCTGCGCCTGCTCAAGCGCCCCGAGCTGGAGAAACGTTGGGGGCCGTTCAAGCCTCCGTTCACGAATCCGGTGATCGTGCCGGACCTCACTCACCTTACCCCGACGCAAATTGATAAAGGAGTAGACCATGTCATCCGAATCGCCCCAGACCGAGGAATCCCCCCTCCCGACCACGTCCTTGGTATTGAGACAGGTACCCCCGGAACTCTTCCCGAAGGTGGCAGTGGCCTGCATGCAGTGCCCGGTGGCGCTCTGGCAACTGGAGGACAAGTCCCTTCGATGCTACTGCCGGGTGCTCTACAAGATGGTCTGGGAGACGACGAAGCCGGGCAAGATCCGGGCGTGCGACGCGCCGCTACTGGCCGCGCAAGCGGCGGCGGAGGAGGCAGCGAAGGGCGAGTAGTCGAGTCCGCATCGCCGGTCTCCGGCCGCAAGCCGCGAGATCTGGCAGTGCGCGCCCAGCGCAAAGCCGAACGCGCTGCAGCTCGCGCGGATCTGCGCAAGCGCTACACGCAGTACCGCAATTTCGTCGCCGACGGCGACACCGATTACTTCGCCCGCCTCAAGGCCTTGCAGGTTGAGCGCTCCCGCCAGGTCAAAGCTTTGCAGGCTGAAGCAAAGGCCGCCAAAGCGGCCATTCCGAAGGTCCTGAGTCGCGAGGTGCGTCTGGTCTCGATCATCGAGATCGATGCCGAGGTGACACGGCGCAAGCTCATCGCCGAGGCGCAGTACCAAGAGCGCCGGGAGGCGCTGCGCATCGCCCGCGTGCCGCCCCTGCAGTGGCGCGAATGGCTCTATGAGCAGGCCAACCGTGGAGACAAGGCCGCGCTCTCTGCGCTGCGCGGCATCGTCTACCAGGCCCAGCGTGACGCCAAGCTCCCGAAGGAGGGCGAAAAGGACGACGAGCTGGAGGATCTGGAAGTCTCGGCCGCTGACTACCAGGAGCAGCAGCACAAGCGACTGATGGCGCGCCTGCTGGCCGAAGAGCGCAAGGAACGGGCGATCCGTTCCAACAGCGTCCACGCGATGCGCCCCCACGAGGTGGACGCACTGATCCTGGCTTACGCCGGCATTCAGTGGCGCGTGACCGGCAACGGCAACGTCGAGTACAGCCGCAACGATGGCCAGCATCTCTTCACAGATCGGGGCAACCGCGTCACGTTCGATCGCATGCGCGTGACCGACGAAGAGATCAAGCTCGCGCTGATCCACTCGCGAGAAAAATTCGGCCGCCAGATTACGTTGACCGGCGAAGAGCCGATCTTCGTGGCACGCATGGCGAGACTGGCCGATGACATGGGGCTCAAGATTCTCAATCCAGAGCTGCAGTCCGTCGTGCAGTCACACCGAGAGGCCAAGAAACAGGCTGCTGGCCAGCTCGCAAAGGAGTCCACACAGCAGGCGCTCCAGCCAAGCACGCAGGCGCCCGCAGATGCCAAAGAGGGACCGGCCCCGACAACGGGCCCAGAAGCCGCGCAGACCGTCTCAGAGGCGACAGGGCAGGGCGATGCACCTGCAGGCGATCTGGAGGGCGTGGTGGCCGATCCCATGGCCGACATCAAGCCTACGGAGCCGGCGCTGCCGGCGGGCGGCGAGGAACGGCTGCGAGCCATGGTGCTCGGCATTGACCCACGAGCAACCTTCGAGATCGCAGATCCAGCAGATGAACGCCGTCTGTACGTCGGCCCGCTGGCTTCGGCCATAGACGAGGCGCAGCCCATGTTTGCCCAGCACCTCGGCCGCAGCAACTACGTGATTCACCGCCACACAGCGCCTGCGGATCACAACGATCGAGCTATCGAGGTGCGTTACCGCGCTGGCCAGGTGATCGTGAGTCTTCCTCAACAAGACAAGGGCCAAGGCCTTTGAGTGAAACCACCAGGTGGAGCTGCTCATGGTTGACGCAACCCTGATTACCGGCGCGCTGGAGTGGGCCTCGGCCGTCGCTGGCTTGGCGGGCGCCTATTTGCTGGCCGCCAACCGGCGAATTTCTCGCTGGGGTTGGGTTGGCCTCCTGCTGGCCAACCTCTTTGCTATTGGCTTTGCGCTAAGGGCGTCCCATTGCGGGCTTTTGGTGCAGCAAGTGGGGTTCATCGGATCCAGCGTGTTGGGGATCTGGCGATCGGGGTTGATCGCGAAACCGGCGCCGCATTGCGACCAAAAACGCGAAGGCCATCATTGGCTGTAGTGACGCTCCACAAATGCCAGGTGGAGTTCATCCTAGATTCCACGAGCCGCCTCGGTACTGGTATGTGCCGTCAAGGATGCCGGCCAACCATGTCGACACCGTCGCTGTCTTGAGGCCACCGAACAGGACCCGCTGCTCGCCCTCTGTGTTCAGCATGGCCACTGGCAACTCCGGCAGCATCCCTGTTGTCCGCGTAGCGAAGATAATTAGAAAATAGCGAAGTAGATTAGAAAATATCGAAGTTTGGATTGGGTGCTACCCAGCGAGAAGCCGCACTACAGAGCCATTCCCCTCACTTTTTCGGCTCTACGAAATGATGCGCCGCACCATTTGATGCGCAGCGCATCCGCCCATCACGTCGTCCGCCCACAACGTTCGCGGCTGCGAACCAAGTCCAGTACTTCGCCGGATAGCCTCAGCCTACCTGGTGTTGTATGGTTCAAGAACGTAGTTACACGAGCCGCATCACACCTTTCATACCTCCATGGCTGCCAAAGACACCTGCCGTCACCAATCGACCCCAGCGGTCGATGTCGGCAGCCGCGCGTTCGCTCCGTCAGAGCGAACTCACTCGCGAATAGCTGACTGACCTCGGGCTTCTTCGGCTCCCGGCGTTGCCGGGTTCGATGGCTGCGGCTGCAAGCCATTGATTCGCGTATGGAGAATCATCATGTCTGCTCCCCGGCACCCTTCGGAGCACCCACCTGGATTTGTTCCTTTAGGGGATCTGTCCGAGCAGCGTAGTGCGGCGGCATGGCATCTGCTCATCCCCTCGAACACGCACACCGTCCTTGAGGCTGCCCGACAAGCCAAACTGGACCTTGCGGTGATAAAAGAAGATGAGCATGAATCCTCATCTGCTGGACCGGCTGTGGCGACGCCGGCAGAAGTGGTTCCCGCTCCTCGCCGTGCTCGGCCCCGGCATATTCAGGTTTTTGGGCCTGAAGCGCTGGCGCTCGCCAACGAGCACATGCAAGGTGCAGACCGCAGCCAGCGGCGGTGCGCCGAGACATTGTTGGAGCGAGCCGGGAGCAATGAGGGCTACCGCGCACTACCTCGTGTTCGATCTGCCCTGAAGAAGCTCGAAACGGCGCGGAGCGTGTTCGGCAACCTGAGTGAGCCGATTGGGGTCGTCTCAGAAAACGGACAACAAAGCACGGTAAGCAAACCGGCATTGCCCTTAAGCTGTAGTCACATTGCGACTACAATAGAGCCTCTGAAACCTTCAAGGGAAATGACCATGAGCACCGCCGATACCTATGTCCGCGCTCGCATCGACACCAGCACCAAGGAGCGTGCCGCTGATGCGCTCGAAGCAATGGGGTTGTCCATCTCTGACGCCATCCGCTTGCTGATGCTGCGCATTGCTGATGAGCGCCGGATGCCCTTCGATGTGAAAGCCCCTAACGCCACCACGCGCAAGGCCATTGCCGAACTTGAGGCTGGGAAAGGCAAGCGTTTCGCCAGCGTTGATGACCTGATGGCAGACTTGCATGCGGACGATTGATCGCGCCTCAGCCTTCAAACGCGACTACAAGCGCGAGGCCAAGGGCCAGCATCGGGCTACGCTCGATAGCGATTTGAAGCCCGTTCTCGTGGCCCTGGCGACCGATCAGCCGCTTGACGCAAAATTCCGCGATCACGACCTGAGCGGCGACTGGGCAGGTTATCGGGAATGCCACGTCAAGCCCGACCTGCTGCTGATCTACCGCAAGTCGGATGCCGACACTCTCCGACTGGCACGGCTTGGCTCGCACAGCGAGCTTTTCGGTTGAGCCTGTCCGATTGAAGTACAGCCTAACCGGGCGTCAGACGAAGCGGCGAAAGGGCGTCAGAGTAGGGTCTTTTCAGGCATTTCCTGACGCCTTCGGCGCGGCGTCTATGGCCTCAACCTGACACGCCAGCCCTTAGCGTGCTTTGTTGTCCGTTTTCTGAGACGACCCGTAAAAGACCGGTGGGGCATCTTCCATGCGCAGCCTGTTGATTTCCATGCAAAGCTGACCCACCATTTCCATCGAATCTTGACCCACCCTGATTCGTGAACTTCACGCTCACGTTGTGGATAAGTTCTTGGTCGCCTTCTCCTTCTTGGTGGTCTGTGGTGG